>Ga0078972_1004579_pt1 | contig 37325 bp, 44 predicted proteins | sample YelNatPaOPGAMG01_FD_67568 | JGI IMG/M metagenome (GOLD analysis project Ga0078972, IMG submission 67568) | Hot spring thermophilic microbial communities from Obsidian Pool, Yellowstone National Park, USA - OP-RAMG-01 (SPADES assembly) (version 2) | ecosystem: Environmental > Aquatic > Thermal...
TGCTGAAGGCACTTACACAGCTTGGGTTCACTGTAACAATACCGATAACTACTATGGAAAGTTTGACAAAGCAATTTTTACTGTGGACAGAACTCAACCATATTTTCAGAGTGTAAATCCCGTGATAATAGAAGAAGGGAAAAGATTTACAAATAAGACAAGGCCAAAAATTGTGATAAACACTTTACTAGCACCCTACACAGCCGATTACATGGCTTTCTCTTGCGATGGCACAAATTGGACAGAATGGATACCTTTTCAAGCAACATACTCCAACTTTGATATAACTAATGAATCTGTAGGCTGTTTTCTAGCTGATGGAAATAGAACAGTATATGTAAAAGTTAGAGACGAGGCTGGCAATCTCGGCTACCCAGAAAAAGTTTTCAGTTGGATTGTTTTAGATACAAAAGCACCACAAATAATTAATATAACACCTCAGAACAATTCTTTCCTTACGTCAGCAGACAACATAACAATAACATTTTCCGATCCTCCTGCATCTGATGGCACTTCTTCAGGCGTTAACACAAGCATTTTCTTCAACGGAACTCACTATCTCCAATTTTCAAACAATACTCCTTTTAATCCAGGCTGGTCTTCAGAAGGTTTGCATACGCTTACAGTTTACATAAACGATACTGCCGGCAATTTGAATTTAACAACATACCAATTCACAGTCGATAATACACCGCCTGTAATAAAAGTAGAAAGTCCTCAACAAGGTAAAATATACTCTGGCGTAATAAGCATATTGACGAGCATAGCTGATGTTCTATCTGGTGTAAATAAGGCATGGTATGAAATAAGAAACGCTACAAATGCTAGTCAAATTTTTTCATCTGGAAGCTTAAGCCAACCTGATTGGGATGCTACATGGAACAGTAGTGCAAATATAACAGGAACAGAAAATGTTATGCTTATAGTTTGGGCGAACGATACTGTAGGAAATCTTGCTAATGTAACTGTTAATTTTACAGTCGATAACAGCAAGCCAACTATAACTATTGTGAAGCCTAGAGCTATTTTCCTCAATAAAAACTTTAATATAGACATAAGAGCAGTAGTTGGTAATACTTCTACTGCAAACTTAACTAATGCCACATACTACATTTTCAATTCTTCTTCAATAGTTAAAACTAACTCAACTACAGGCATAAATTCCTCCTCTTTCAACTTTACAGATTTAATAGACATTTCTAGTTGGGCTGACGGAAATTATACCATAAACGCAAGTGCTTACGATACTCTAGGAAACCTTGCTACAGATTCAAGCTGGTTTTATATAGATAGAGTTCCACCAGTAGCATGGAATTACAGGGTTGATGTGGAGGAAGATCCTGTTTACAAAGATAGAAGGATATACCCTAACACTCCAATTACATTCTATGTAAATGTTAGTGAGAACGTTACTTTTGTTGACAAAGTTATAGTCACTTTGAGCACATCAACAGAAGAACAAAACCTTACTCTTTCACCCCTTACACAAAACTTGAAGAACGATACTTGGAAGTTTAGTTATATACCTTCTTCACTCGGCTATTACAATTTTACAAAAATCTATGCAAATGATACCTTAGGGAACGTATTTAGCGATTGGATAAACATTTCAGTCCTAGTTGTTAACGGAAGCGCTTTTGTAACTCTTGATAACTCGAATGAAACAGATGCAGGAAAAAATGCAACTTTAGTTTTAACCTTCTACTTTAACAAAACTTTTACTAATCCAAACATTCTTATTTACATTCCTCCAAACTCGCCTGCAAACTATAATCAAACACCAAACTACTTTAATGTTTCACCATATGTGTGCAACAACTGCTCACTATCGTACAAGTATGATAGATTGTTAAACATAACAGCATTAAACGTTACAGGTTTAGGTAATGTAACAATCCTAAACTTATCTGTTGTGATAAGAGCAGGAATGCCTCTTATCGATACAATTGATGCATGGGTTTTCAGCTCTTTGGGCACAAGCTATACAAACTACACTAAAATAAAAACTCCTTTCTTAAACATCACAAGGATTTTCTGCGACAATTCTGTTGAATGCTTGGTTTTGCCTGCCAAACCTTTTAACTTGACAGTTGAACTTGAAAACGTGCAAACAGAAGCTCATGCTGGTAAAGCTTACAATGTTTTTGCATGGTTTAAAGACACTTTAGCTAACAACACTGCTGTAGGGGATATAGCTTCAGGAAGCATTACTAATGTTACATGGTCAGGAGTCGTCTTAAACACCACAGGAAACTATACTTTCACTTTTGGGGCTTGGGAGCAAACAAAAAATTATAATGCTACTAGCAAAAGTTTTACAATTCAAGTAAAAGATGTTGATCCACCAATTATTTCTTCACCAACATGGGAAGAAGACAACATCATCAACGTGAACGAAACTACTGCATACTATGTAACAGTTAGTGATAATGTGGGTATATCTCAAGTATGGGCGACTATAAACCAGTCAACCGGATATGTGGAAAACAAAACTCTAACTCTATCTCAACATTTTATTTCATACGATATTTGGAAGCTAGAGTACGATAATACAAGCTGGATTGGGAACTACACAATCTTGAGAATCTATGCAAATGATACAAGCAATAACGTTGGTAACTTTACGCCTGAAGGAAATGCTAGTTGGTTTGAAGTTAGAGAATTAAACATAAACTCTTCAGTAGCTTTTGAAAGCTTGAACATAAATGCGACTCAAATTATTTATGCAAATATAACAGGGAATGCTTCTGCAATAGAAAGCGTTTTAGTAAACATTTCAAAACCAGGGGGCTTTTACGAATCTGTCTATCTAAGCTTTAAGAATGTTTCTGGTACTACTTACATCTTTGAAGGAAGCTATACTAACATTACTCGCTCGGGCGATTATAACTTAACCATAAACGTTTCACTTTCTTCTGGCATAAGTAAAAGCTCAATTACAAGTTTTTCTGTTCCTTACGGAAATGTAAGCATAAGCTTTGACTGGCCAATTCTTTACTTGACTAATAACACTGGAAAATACAATCTGACATTTTATTTAATTCCGGATAACGGAGACTTGGTTGGAGTAAATGGAAGTTTGATAATAGATAACACTTCAGTAATAAATCTTATCTCTGAGCAAAATCAAAGTTTTGGAGACATTCTTTGGGAAGAAAGAGCGAGAATAGCAAAGTGGGAAGTAAACGTAAGCAACTTAGGGTCTACAAACATAACTCTATGGATAAATTCTACAACTCCTTCTCTTGAACAGAACGCTTCAAAAACGATAAATGTTACGATAAGACCAGAAGATAAGGATCCACCAGTAATATACAGTTTCGGTCATGAATGGAATGTTACAAATCTTATGGAACCTAACATCATATGGGTGAGTGCTAATGATTCAACAACTGTAGTAGACAAAGTTTTGGTCGAGGTTTCTTACCCAGGCGGAGAGAAAGAAAATCTAACAGCTGTTAGAACAAAGAAAGATTTCTACGAGCTTATCTTCAACAACACAACCCAGACAGGAAATTATTCTTACAGAATTTTTGTTATAGATATAGCTAACAACACAAATCAAACAGAGCCTGCAAACTTTTCTGTTATAGACGAGTTTGCATCAGTGTACGTTACACACTCACCCTACAACAAAGGAGACGAAATAATTTTCCAAGTAACTGTTTTTGATGTTAGAGGTTTACCAGTGAAAGATTTTAACCTTACATTGATCTTGGAAAGAAATGTAACAGGAAACTATACAGTGGTAAACGGAACTGCTGATTCAGGAAGATACCGAATAAGTATTACCGACGCTCCTCCAAGCGATAGGGATAAGGCGGTAAGAGTAACTTATACAGTTTATGCTACTGTTGAGAAAAACAAGAACAAAGGAACTTACAAAGGAACATTCGAAGTTTCCGAGGAACTACCTACAATAATAGAATATCCTTTGGATAACCAGTACTTCCAACCAGGTTCACCAGTGCCTATAGAAGTTTCTGTTAGAAATGAAAGAGGTGAAATAGTAAACACTGCTTCTGTAACAGCATATTGTCCACGCTGTTCTTGGCAGTATAAGAAAATAGAGTGGAACCCTGAATTAGAAAAATACTATGATCCTGTAGCTTTTGTTGCTCCACAAGAAGAAACATCCTTCTCAATTTTTGTTTATTCGTTCGATTTATGGAAAAACATGGGAACTTTTGCAGTAGTTGCGACTACTAAACCTTCAGCAGCTCCTGTTCCTCAGGCTCCATCAGCCGGAGGCGCTCCTTCCCCTCCTTGCAATTGTACAGAATGGAAAGACATCGCTTGCGGTGCTAATGGATGTAAGCAAGACGAACTTTATCAAACAAGAGTATGCATGCCAGCAGGATGTGCTGAAGAGTCTAGATGTATAGAGCATCCAGCATGCAAGGAAAGGGTAGACTTCGAATTTACAGTAAGCGATTCTAGAATAAGCATAGAGCAAGGAAAGGATGGAATAATTGTTAGCACAGTCAAGAACATTGGTACAAAGAATATAATAGTTGTCCCAACAGTAGAGAAGGATTGTTGCAATCTAACACTCCCAGAAAAGTTTGAAATCAGGCCAAACGAAGAGGTTAGTTTTCCAATACCTATTCATGTTCCACTCAACACTTCAACAGGAGAGTATTCGATAAACATAAAGATGAGCTCCTTCAACCTGACAAAGGAAAGAAGTATTGTAGTTGTAGTTGAAAAGAATAGACTTGTTTCATTGGTAGAAGAATACATGAAAGTTTTAGATGCTTTGGAGAAAGAAATAGCTGATTATAAAAAGGCTGGTTTAGACATGAGTGAAGCGGAAAGAATATTAGCAAAAGTTAAGGAAGGTTTAGCTGTTGCAAGCAATTCTATACAAGCTGATGATTTAAAGATTCTTTCCAACTCTATAAGAGAAGTAGAAAGTAACATAAATAGCATAAACTCAAAGTTACTTGGGCTAAGAATACAGAAGTTTTTGTATGAAAATAAATGGAACATACTAATCGGTTCTATTCTTGCAATCTTTTCTATTTATGTTTCGGCAGAAATTATAATTCCTTTCTACAAGCTTACTAAAGAAATAAAAGAGCTAGAATTTGAGAAAAACTCTCTGATAAATTCTAGGATAGAAACAGAAAAGCAGTTTTTCCTCAGGAAGATAGACGAGAGAACTTTCAGAAGTATAATATCGGAAAAGCAAAGCCAGCTCTACAAGATAACAGCCAGCCTAAACCTTAAGAAAGAAGAAAGAAGGAAACTTGCAGTTACAAAGCTAAATCCAGTCTACTTCTACAGGTGGTTAAAGGAAGGTGTAAAAAGGCTAAGAAAGAAATAGTAGGAAAAACAAAAGAAAAATTAGATGGTTGAAAGAGTAGATACTGGTGTCATAGGGCTAAACAGTAAGATGGAGGGCGGTTTTGTAAGAGGAAGCGTTAACTTCGTTACAGGAAAAACTGGCACTGGCAAAACTGCATTCTGCGCTTCTTTCCTTTATGCTGGTGCTTTAAGAGGCGAGAAAGGGATATACGTAACTACAGAAGAAAGGGAGGAAGACATAAAAAACGATATAAAAGCGATGTTTTATTGGGACTTGGAAGAGATGGAAAAGAAAGGTTTGCTAAAGTTCTTGTCTATAAGACCTGAAATACCGCTTAAAGTAATTAGTGGAGAAGATATAGCAAAGGTTGTCAAGCTATATATGTACGAGCTGATTTCGAAGATAGAAGAAGCAGTAAAAGATTTTGGTGCAACTCTACTTGTTGTAGACTCTTTATCTTTAGTAGAATCTTTCATAAGAGACGAGTACTTGAAAAAAGTAGCTCTTATGCAATTTATAGATAGGTTGAAAGAGCTTGGCGTTACATCTTTGCTTACAGGAACAATTCCAGAAGGCCAAGAAGTCTTGAGCACATCAGGAATAATAGAATTTCTTGTCGATTCTGTGATAAAACTTGACTTTGTTCCTGTTGCTGAAGAATTTAAAAGAACCTTAACTATAAGGAAGATGAGAAGGACAGATCATTCGATATACATACATCCTTTTGAGATTACTAAGACAGGAATAAGGATAATTGAGCTTGAGTAACTACTCAGAACTCTTTAGAATCTTTTTATCCGGACGTAGAAAATATTCTATCTTCTCCTCTACTTCATAGTCTTCTTCTGCCTGCTCGCTATTACATTCACATTCTATAGGATACTTAGAAAGTTTATACTCAAGTAGGTCCACGCCCTAGATTCCTCCTCTCTTTAATGCTTAATTGTAAAGCCCTTCTTATTTCTATTGGATAATGTTTTCCTCTTCTCATAAACTTCTTTTCAAACTTTTCAGGCTGGAACGCTTTCACCAAAAAATTGATGGCTTTCTCTGGGTCAAATTCCTTACAAGAGAAAATATCTATTGCAGCAAACTGCTCTTCCACAAAGGTGTGAATGCTTATATGACTCTCGCTTATTATTATGAATCCTGAGACTCCAGGAGTAGGTTTATCGTAATAGTTTACTATAGCAGGTGATAGTTTGTGAAGGCCTAAGACTTCTGGCAAATTCTCTAAAATATTTTTAATAAACTCAGCGTCCTTTAGTTTTTCCTTTTTGCATCCATAACAATCTAGAGTTAAGTGAGGTCCAAACATTCTTTTGGTCTACCTTCTAATTAATAAGAATATTTTTCATAAAACTTATATTTAAACTTTATGCTCACCGAGAAGATAGTTTGATTTCATGTCTACAACTTTAACTTTTACAAATTTTCCGAGCAAGTTCCTTTTACTAGCGATTATTATTGGTTTGTAAGCAAAGTTTCTTCCTACCCATGTATTGTTTTCCCCTTTTTCATCTACCAGAATAAAACCCTCCCATCCTAGCCATTTTTTATTTGCCTCAAGTTGCACTTTTCTCACTGTTCTAAAGAGTTTGTTAGAACGTTTGTTAATAGTATTTCTGTCAACTTGTTTCATACTAGTAGCTGGAGTGTTTGGGTGAAGACCAAATTTTGAAATGTTCACTACATCAGGCTTAACTTTTTTCACAAATTCTATGCTCTTCTTAAAGTCCCTCTCAGACTCACCCGGAAAACCCACAATTAAATCAGTAGCTATTGTCATTCTGGGAAACTCTTCCTTAAATTTCTCGACTATTCTCAAAAATTCTTTGTAAGTATATCCCCGATTCATTAGCTTGAGTAAACGGTCAGACGCACTTTGGAGTGGGATGTGCAAGAATTTGTATATTTTTTCATTCTTGTAAGATTCTACTAACTTCTCCAAAATTCTTTTTACGTGTAGGGGGTTTGCCATGCCAACTCTCACAAAAAAATTTCCATCTATGCTACAAACTTTTTTCAAAAGTTCTGGAAGGTCTGTTCCTATGTCCAAGCCATAGCAGCCGGTATCAAGGCTAGTTAACCAAACTTCTTTACACCCTTCCTTTACAGCCTTTTCTACTTCTTTTATTATCCCCTCGACTGGGTAACTGAAGAGTTTCCCTCTGTAAGGTTCACAACAAAAGCTACAGTTAGAAGTGCATCCTCTACCAATTTGAACTATCGCAACAACAGGATTTTTTCTACATCTTGGCAAGTTTAGCTTCGGTTTTTTAAGGTCTTCTAGAAGTGTTACTTTTCTGTTTTCCATAGCTGCAAAAGCTACTTCATCTATCTTTTCCACCCAGTCTGGAGAAACTAAGGATGCTTGTGGGTTTATCCTTTCTATCACATTTCTTCTTGTTTTTGGTAAACATCCAGCAACTATCAGAGGTTTTTTCAGTCTTGTGAAGTATTGGATTCTACTTATCATCCTGTTGACAGTAGGAACTTTTACAGAGCACGTGAATATAATGTTCAAGTCAGATTTTGTTGGATCTTCGCTAAACCTAAACCCCTTGCTTTTCAAAATACCTAGTGCTATTTCTCTGTCTGCTAAGTTGCTGCTACATCCATAAGATTCTACATAAACTTTGGGCATAAAACAATTTTCCCTTTAAAATTATTCTTGTTTTTCTAAAGCTCTGCTTGCTCTACTCTTGATTAGATAGTAAAGGTTTTCCGGATTTTTCACACCCTTTATCTTTATCGTTTCTTTCATGCCTGTGACAATAACATTACCAAAGTTGAAAATCCTCCCTACGACACTTTTTTCCATTTTCACATCTGCAACATTCTGAAGAGGAATAGAAATTTTATTTTTCCTTATTATTCCTTCCTCCTTTATAATTTCTCTATCAGTAACGAAGTAAACTCTTACCATTCTCTCGAAGAAAGGCTCTTCTAAAAGAATTATCACGATGATAATAATTCCGAGGATTGTTAAAGAAGAAATTAGCTCATAAGTTGTTTTAGGGCTAAAAGTGAAAGTTAGTTCAAACTGAGTAGAGAGTATTAGAAGAAAAGCTATAGCTAGAGCGCAGAGTACATAGTTGCCTAAAAAAGAAATGAAACACGTTTTATAAGTTCCCATGTTTTAAAATTTACATTCCAGTTATAAAAAGTTCATACTACTATGTTTATCTTACTTCCACACTTTGGACATTTTTTACCTTTCAGGTTTATCTTAGTTGCAGAAAGGCCAAACCTTTCTACTAGTAGTTCGCCACACTTTGGGCAATAAGTATGCTCCTTATAACCTGGTACATTACCCAAGTATACAAACTTTAATCCTTCTTTCTTTGCTATGTCAAAAGCCTTATCCAAAATTTCTAGAGGAGTTTCTGGCAAGTCGAGTAGCTTGTAAGTTGGGAAAAACCTTAGTATATGGAAGGGTATATCCTCTCCCAGATTTTCTGCAACCCATTTCACAAGTTTTCTAAAGTATTCTAAGTCATCGCCATACTTTGGGATTATCAAGTTAGTGATTTCTATATGTATCTTTTGTTTCTTCATCTCTAACAAACAGTCAAAAATTGGTTTTACGTCTGGAACCGAAGAAAAGTCTCTGTAACACTTTGGGTCTGCAGAACCTTTAAAGTCAACAGTAGCAGCATCTAAGTAAGGAGCAATGGTCTTCACAGCTTCTGGTGTCATGTAACCGTTAGTAACAAAAGTATTCTTTATGCCTGATTTGTGCGCAAGCTTTGCAGTATCGAAAGCAAACTCGAAGAAGATAGTTGGCTCTGTGTAAGTGTAGCTAATTGACTTGCATCCTTGATCTTTTGCTATCTTAACTATTTCCTGAGGTGTGTATTCTTCGCCAACCACTTCATGAAGATCCTTATCTCTAAAAACTTGACTAATTTCGTAATTACAACAGAACTTGCAGGAAAAGTTGCATCCAGCACTTGCTATCGACAAAGCATAGCTACCTGGATAAAAGTGGAATAAGGGCTTCTTTTCTATCGGGTCTATGTTCATGGATATAATTTTTCCATAGTTTAGGCTGACCAACTTCCCTTTTACATTCTTTCTCACCAAACAAAAACCTAAACCATTCTCTGGTATTAGGCACCTTCTTCCGCATAGATTGCATCTTGCGCTCTTTCCTTCTTTATGCCATAGCATAGCTTCTTTCATCTATTCACCTCTGCTGAGCAATAGCCTACCACAGCAGACTTATCTCCTATAACATCTCCACTAGTTGCATACTTAAGTATTTTACATTTTTTTGCGCCAACTTTTTTAGCAAAAAGCAGCATGGTTGTTATAGGTCCATAACCGCACACAGAAAGATTAAGGTTTATCACAGTTTCATAAAACTTTTTCGCGTCCAGTTTTTCTATTGCTTCTAGAACTTTGCTATCTTTTGAATAAGCCGTTTCATAAGGCACGTAGTGAGAAAAATCAGAGCTTGCTATTACTACAACATCCTTAATATTAGCGTTTGCTATTGCATCGGCCAACTCTTCGCAAGCTTCGTAGCTTTGGTCGAGCATGCAAATCGGCACAAACTTAACTTTTTTGTAGATAAACTGAAGAAATGGTAGTTGAACTTCTATGGAATGCTCGCAAGAATGCGCATAAGAATCTTCCCTTATCAAACTACTTCCTTTCAAAATTTTATTTGCAGTTTCAGCGTCTACTTCAGCAGAACCAAGAGGTGTTAACCATTTACCACTTTTCACTATGGCTAAAGCAGAGCCTATACCCGTATGGTTTGGTCCAACGATTATGAAAGTTTTTGGAGAGCCGTCAAGAGATAGAGAATAGTATGCATGAGCTGCTACAGGACCAGAATAAAAATAGCCTGCGTGAGGTACTATCAATCCTAAAATTTTCCTTTCACCATTTTTAACAGAAGGTAGTTTTCCAGGACCTAACTTACTGAGAAAGCATTTCTTTATTTCTTCTTCTAACAGCCTTTTGTCAGCCTCATAAAACTGTCCAGCTACAACAGGGTTTCTTACTTCCATAATCAAATTTATGCTTGCTACTTTAATTAGATTATGTGGAGGAAAAAGTTAAAAAGTTCATTCTGAAGTTTACTAGGTCTGTGATAGAGAATTTTGTTAAGTATGGAAAGGTTTTGGATATACCCAAAGATTATCCTAAAGAGCTGGATGAAAAAAGGGGAGTTTTTGTTACTCTGGAAAAACATGGTTCTCTTAGGGGTTGTATAGGAATTCCTTATCCTACTTATAAGGCTATAGAGAGTTTAAGAAGTGCTGCTATAAGCGTGACTCAAGACCCTAGATTTCCACCGTTGCAAGAAAATGAACTGAAAGACGTGAAGATAGAAGTTTCTATCCTTACAGAGCCTAAGCTTGTAAAAGTGAAAAACCCTTCTGAATACTTCACAAAAATAAGAAAAGGTTTGGATGGGGTAATCATCAAGCACGGCTTTAATGAGGCGCTCTACTTGCCTCAAGTATGGGAAGAAATACCTGATGAACTAACTTTCTTTCAAACCCTTTGCATGAAGGCTGGTCTTCCCCCTGATGATTGGAAGAGTAAGGATGCAAGAATTTACAAGTTTCAAGTGGAGAGCGTGAAAGAAGAATGAAGGTTTTTGTTGGTACAAGCGGTTTTGTGTACGACTGGAATGAAGATGGAACTTTAGATTGGTATGTGGAGAACAGCGGGCTGAACGCTCTGGAACTGAATATGTCATTTTACCGATTTCCTTTCCCTAATCAAGTAAAGGCATGGGCAAGAAAGGGAAACAATCTTAGGTGGATTATAAAAGTTAATCGCTTTATCACACACGTTTTTAAGCTAGGCGACAGAGCTTTTAGCACTTGGGAAAAGTTTCGTGCTCTTTTTGAACCACTCGACAACATTACAGACTTTTATTTATTTCAGCTACCTCCTTCTACTTCGCCTAATTCAGCAGAGAGGATAGAAAAGTTTTTCAAAAAGACCAAGCTTGGTACAAGGTTTGCTCTAGAATGGAGAAACGAGAAATGGTTTACAGATGAATGGGTAAAATGGGCTAATGAAAATGGTATAACTCTAGTCAGTGTTGATGCACCTGAATTACCAAGGATGGTTTTTTGTATAAACTCTATTGTTTATGTGAGAATGCATGGGAGAACAGGTTGGTATTCTCATGACTATTCTGAAGAAGAATTGAGAGAAGTAGCTCATAAAATTTTTCAGACATCACCAGAAAGAGCTTATGTAATGTTTAACAATGATCATGCTATGCTTTCTAATGGAAGACGTATGAAAGAAATTTTAGAAAAATTAATAAAGAAACAAAAAAACTTTAAGCAATACTAGCTAAGCATCTGAAGCTTATTCTTCTGTAGCAGTCTCTTCTACAGGAGCTTCTTCAGACCCCCCACTTGTTTTTTCTCCTATAGCAAATCTGTTTCTTACTTCTGTTATTCTTATGTGGGCTTTATCTCCCTTTTTAGTTCCGTTGACGAAGACTACGAAGTTCTTTATCCTAGCTATGCCGTCTCCTTTGGAGCCGACCTCGTTAATTTCTACATCGTATTCTTCGCCAACTTTTATAGGTTTTGGTAAATCTATTCTTTTACCAAAACTTCTCCTTTCAAACCTCATTTCCTAACCTCCTTTTTGAGTTGCTACCAAGAATTAATTTCATTTTCCAATCCATTAACCCCAGTAGCTTTTTGGACAGTCCATAGAACTAGTCTACAGACATATCCTTATTATAGATAGTAAAATGCATATTTAAGGTTTTTTAGCGTAAAGACTCCTATTTAAAGCTATCGGTAAAGCTTAAATAAGCCAACTTCCTGCAAGGAATACTTAAAATTTACGGAAAATTTTTATACCCTGTTTTTGCATTAACCATTCAAAGGAGGTGAAAGAATGGCTAAGAAAAAGAAAGAGGAGCAAAAACCTCAAGAGCCTACTCAAATGTAGGCTGCCTTCTTTCTCTTCTTTATTTTTAGTATGGAAAAATAAACTAGAAATATTAAATAAAATGAATATATAAGCTATGAAGCTAGCCGTTAAACGCCACAACCATCAAATTGTGGTTGATAGCCTACTTCTTTGAATAAGGAGGAGATCGATGAATGAGGTAAAAGGTCAGACGTCTGAAAAAAGAAAGTATATACCACCAATAAGCATAGCTTCTCTACCAAAAGAAACAGACAGGTCAATTTTCTTGGGAAAAATAATTGGCTTAAACTCTAAAGCATTTTTTGACATTGGGAAATGTCGCATCAGAAATTTGGTTTAAAACATCTTATGATAGGGATTTAGATAGAATAACTCATAGATAGGGTCCTGAATACAGAACAGCTGTTGTAAGGTTGAGGACTGGAGAATGCATGATTGCCAATGTCGAATACAACTACAGTAAGCCATGGTTTATTAAATTTAGGCCATTGTATCACAAATTTCGGTGATGGTAAATGATTAGATTAAGTGAAGCGAGAAAAAACAAATTGGTCTCTTGGATATTGTCAAAACAAAATAAAGATGGTGGGTTTAATCGTTCTGCAGTAGGCGGCTGTTCTACGCTAGAAAATTGTTTTTTACGCGGTGCATATCTTAGATTCTCTCTAAATATAAAATAAGATGAATGGAATGACGAATAAAAAATGGCTGAACAAAAACGTTCTTGGAATGGGAGTAACAAGCCTGCTAAGCGATACAAGCCATGAAATGGCTACTGCTGCTTTGCCCACTTTTCTCACAGAATTGGTAGGATCTTCAGCACCTCAGCTTTTAGGTATTATTAGTGGTTTGTCAGATGCTTTAAGTAGCTTCACAAAAGTATTTTCTGGATGGCTGAGCGATAAGTTCAAGAGAAAGCCCTTAGTCATATTAGGATATTTGCTAACTGGAGTTTTCGTAGGGTTAATAGGGTTTGCTAAGAGCTGGGTTGAGGTTCTTTTTAACAGAGTATTAGCATGGGTTGGAAGAGGAACTAGAGAGCCACCTAGGGATGCTTTGTTATCCGAATCTGTCGACAAGAGGTTTTATGGTCATGCTTTTGGTTTTCATCGGGCAATGGATACAATCGGAGCAGTAATAGGACCTTTACTTGCATTCTTTCTAGTTCCTTTGATTGGTCTAAGGAATGTTTTCTTCTTCTCTCTTATACCTGGCATACTTGCAGTTGTAATTGTTGCTATTTTTGTAGAAGAAAAAGCTAGAAAAGGCAAACATTCTGTTAAAAGTTTTGTCGGTCATTTGAAGCTTTTACCAAGGGAATTCAAGTTTTTCCTTCTAATAATGTTTGTTTTTGGTATAGGCAACTTTAACAGAACTTTACTTTTGCTCAGAGTTCAAGAAATTTTCTCTCCTACAGCTGGAATAATAATTGCTGGAACTACAGCTATAATGCTTTACACAATAAGGAATGTGGCACAAGCTTTTGCAGATTATACCATTGGAGGCTTAAGCGATAGAATTGGAAAGAAAATTCCGCTTGCATTATTCGGATTCTTACTTTTTGGATTCATGTGCATTGGTTTTATGGTAAGTTCGACGAACATTTTCTACTTTATCTTTTTGTTCGTCTTGTCAGGGATAAGTGCTGCTGCATATACTGCGCTAGAAAAAGCTTATGCTGCCGATTTATTGCCAGGTAACATCAGAGGTACTGGTTATGGAGTACTACAAACAATAGATGGTATAGGGGATTTCTTTTCTAGTTTCATAGTTGGTACTTTATGGATTTCTGTATCTTCCTGTGTTGCATTCTTGTACGGAGCAATAACATCTTTTATTGCAGCCTTGCTTCTTTTAGTTTTTATGCAGAAGTAAACTAGAACTTTCTTTTAATTTCCATTATTTCTTGGTATAAGCTTTTAAGGACTTCTTTGTGATCAACCTTCCCCTGTTCTACCTGATCCATGATCTCTTCAAGTTTTCGTGTAGTTTCTTCAGAAACGTATTTTCCAAATTTAAAGCTTAAGTACTTGTAAACTTTAAAGCCAAGAAGCGTATTGATGAGTCTATTTTTCCTTTCCAGAGCATATTTCCTTTCCAAGATTGTTGCTACAATTTTAGCATAAGTGCTTGGTCTTCCTATACCACGTTCCTTCATAAGAGCTATTACTTCACCTTGGGTAAAAGGTCTTGCCTTAGGCAAGTAAAGTACTCTTACAAATTTTAATTTATACTCACCTTCTTTAACAGGAGTTGCAATTCTTATAGGTGCTATCAGATTGAACCCATCACTTACTATGCGAATTGGACGCTCCATAATTGTATGGTTTCCATCTATCACAACTTTGAAGCTTTGATAAAGAAGCTTCGCCTCGCGCATTTGACTTGCGATAAAACGTTTGAATATAATATCATAAAGTTGGAAGTGTTCGGTAGAAAGTCTTTTTGGGAATCTTAAAATTCCAAGAGAGATTAAGTTTTTCAATTGCTCTACGTCTAAAGCTCTTGTTGGTCTTATGCATTCATGTGCTCCTTTCATTAAATATCGTCGTGGAGAAAATAAGGAGGGATATTTGTTTTGGATATATTCTTTTGCAATGTTGATTCCTGTCGCTGAAACTGTGGTAGAATCTGTTCGATGATACGTAGATAAACCAAGTTCGAAGAGATCTTGAGCTAATGTCATTGTTTTTACAGCTGAAAAACCAAGTTTTGCAGAGGCGTCACGAAGCAAAGTATCAGTTGTATACGGAGGCAATGGGTTTACGGTTCTTTCTTCAGTTTTTAAATCAGTTATTTTAGCCTTCAGTTTTGCAACATATGCATCGAGCTCTTCTTTTGAAGAAGGAATTGTAGGATTTTCAATTGAAACTTTTAGGTCGTTCGAAAGTATTGCTGACAAAACCCTCTTTTTCTTTCTAGATTCGCTTACTCTCTCTATTATCCAGCCTAACACTGGTGTTTGAACTCTTCCAGCTGAAAGTTTGTAATTTTGGAATCTTTGCCAGAGTTTCTGACTGAGCTCAAAGCCTATCCATCGATCTGCTATCCTCCTAACAAGCTGAGCTTCGACCATTTTAAAATTGACTTCTCGTCTATTTTTGAGAGCTTGTAGAAATGCTTTCTTTGTAATTTCATGAAATTCTAACCGTTCCACTTTCTTGTTCATCGGATAAAGTGAACAATAGACGTCATAAGCTATTTTCTCTCCTTCTATGTCAGGATCTGTAGCTACAAAAATTTTATTCACTTCTAAGGCAAGTTGACGCATAGCCTCAACGATTTCGCCCTTAGAATGAAGCTCTTCTCCTTTGCATTTTGGACAAAAGTCTAATCCGGTGAACTGTTCCTCACATTTCTTACATTTCTTTATGAAGTCAAAAATGGAGATAAATTCTCCGTTTTCAACTTTAACTCCATGAAATCCTTCGTTAGTGACCAAATCAAAAATGTGTCCCATAGTTGCAACAATGTTGAGGAGAAATTCACCTGTACTAACTTCAAAGACTGTAACGTTTCCAATTCTTCTCTTGTACGGTTTCCCAAAGAATCTTGAAATAGTTCTTGCCTTGGTAGGAGACTCTACTATCAGCAACGCTGTTTTGATAAAATCTTTAACCTTCTTGACTACTTTACCTTCTCGAATTTCTTTTATAATTGTCCTGTCTTTGTCTATCTTTTTAAACCATTTTTCAGCAACTTTTACACTAAATTTCTGCCAAGATACCTCCCCTAGAATAAATTCCAATCTCTGCTTGAGTGAATAGAAGGCTTTCTCATCGTCTACCAAGATAAAACTTGCTCCATGGGTTATACCACCTGCAAACATCCTAGAAGCTCTTCCTGAAGCTTGGATATATGCTATTGGGTCAGCAACAACCAAGTAAAGATCACCACCCTTCTTTTTGATGGATATTTCTTTACTCTTTGTTATTTCATCTACAACTTTTGGGGTAATCACATTTTTCAAGAAAGTTTTTGCTTCTAAAACGAGCTTTTTAATGTATTCTTCATATTCAGAAAGTTGAATCTCGTGTTCTACAGCTTCCTTAACCCTCTCTAGTGTTTGCCTGTCTAGAGGAATTATTCCACGAAGTCCGTTTATTATTTTACTCGCCTTTTCTTGTTGATCCTTCTCTAAGAACTCTCTTATATTCTTAAGCACTAACAGCATCTTTGTAGGATTGTATTCTTCCCAACTGAGCTTAATTTCCATCCTAGGTACTCCTGCAAAGATCGCATAACGAATCCTTTCAGGAAAGTCTATTCCTCTTGCAAGAGGGCTTCTAAAACTTGCAACTCCAACAAGGACATCATACTCTCCCTTTTCAAACTTATCCAAAAGATTTTCATCCATCTTTATATATGCGCTTGATTTTATGCCATTCTTGCTCAGGAACTCGTTAAGCTTAAGTGCATAATCTCTACCGAAAGCAGAGGGAACAAAAACTAAACACCCTGGCCCAAAACTCTTGATTAAAGATAATACTTGGTCTTCCATTTGATGGCTTGCCTGAACGTAAAAGTCCTTAATTTTCCTCAAAAATTCAGGCATGAAGCCTACTTGAAAGTTTAAAAGTTCTTCAAACAGCTTTATCCTTTTGGTTCTCCTAACCTTTATGGTCGCTCCAGAAACAACCAACAAACCAATGTTATTTCGGCTTTTATACTCCTCTATTTTTTTCTTTATATCCTCTATTTTCTCGAGAGTCTCAGAGGAACTTTTTCCCATTCTTTTTAAGCGATTTGCTTCCTTTCGCAAATCGATGAGCTGAAAAGCTAATGTTATCGTTGTATCATCAAACCCTAGAACGCTCAAGATCCTGTCAATATTTTTCGGAGATTTAAGGAAAGAATCTACATCATCTACAAACACAAAGTCAAACTTCTTTTTTCTCAAAACTCCAAAACGATTCACCAAAAATCTTTCAGTTGTTATTAGAATTTCAAAATCATCGTTTTCTAATCTTTTCAAAACCTCTTTTCGCTCTTCTTCACGCATACCAGCATGATAACAAATCTTTTTGGGCTTCGTTTCCAACCTTTCTGAATAAAAATCTATCCTCTCGCTAATATGCTGAACAAGAAGGGATGTTGGCACTATGATATAACTCTTTAATCCCTTAGAGGCAAAATAAAGAGCTGCGACAGCTCCAAAGGCAGTTTTTCCAACACCTGTAGGCGCGACTATCGAGAAACTTCTATTCAGAATGATTCTCCTTGCCCATACTTCCTGAAGAGACCACATTCTTTGTCCAAAGACCTTCTTAAAAAACTTGGAAAATTCGTCAAAATTTTTATGAAAAGTGAAAATATCTTCAGCGAAAAAAAGTTTTCCTTTCTCTTTAAGAGATTGTAGCACTTTTTTCCATGATTTCATTTTAATTTTTTCTAAACAATTCTCACATATCCCAAACTTAAGAAGGCGCTCGTCGGATATAGTACCTTTACAATTTATGCACAATCCGCGATAAATTCCTCTCATTTTTTTATCACTCCTTAAGTTTGGTATAAATTAAAAATGCGCTCGGGGCGGGATTTGAACCCGCAAGGAGCAAAGCTCCGCCAGCTTAGCAGACTGGTGCCCTACCAGGTTAGGCGACCCGAGCATAACTATTTATTAATCTCTAATCTAATTATTAATAAATTGAAAAAGGAGGTTAAAAAATGGCCATAACAACTTCGAATGTACTAGATGTGTTCAACAAGGATGTTTTCACGACAAAAGGCTTCTATGCTGGCAAAGTAACTGACTGCGAAATAGATCTGGCAAGGTTCAAGATACGTGCGCTAGTAGTCCAGTCTTCTTCAGAATCCATCTTCGGAAAAATTACAGGTGGTAAAAGAGGAGTAATAATTCCTTATACATTAGTGCAAGCGATAGGAGATATTGTAATAATCAAGCATGTAGAAACTCCAGAAGTATCACAAGAGACAGAACAGCCAGTAGAAGCATAGAACATCTGGAGAGTTAACTCTTATACTATTATTTTTATTCTTACACTTTTTCTCAAAGCTCTAGAAGTAGTTTCTTCATTTTGGTAAAAATTAAAAAGAAAAAAAGAAAGGGGTCAAATCCCCAAGTCTTCTTCATCGTCCCATTCTGTCAGAGGGTCCCATATATCGTCAATAACCCTCTTCTTCCTGATTTGGAACTCTTCTTCTGACATCTCTTCAAATTCTTCCATCGCTTCTCACCCCAGAAAGATTTGGGGACTATCTTATGATGTCGATTCCCAGAGCTTGGCTGACTTCCTTGACAACTGGCTGCTCATAGCTTATTGGCCCAAGGATGTAAGGCGATTTAACACCTGTTATTATAGAAATTACTTGAACTTTGCCTTCAAACTCTGGCAGGATTCTTGCACCCCAGTAGACTTGTGCAGAAGGATCTAGGTGCTGTGCAACAGTCTCTCCTATCAAGTTTACTTCGTCAAGCGTAAGGTCTGGTCCTCCAGTTATGTGAACCAAAGCGCCAGCTGCTCCTGTGTAGTCAACCTCAAGCAGAGGATTCTGTAGAGCTTTCATTATAGCATCCTTTGCTCTGTCGCTACTGTTACTTTCTCCTACACCTATGGCTGCAACTCCTCCTCCTGTATGCATGACAGCTTTTACGTCTGCATAGTCAAGGTTAACAAGACTTGGTAGTGTTATTGTTTCTGTTATTCCTTTCACCATGCTTGCTATTAGTTCGTCTGCTACAGCAAAAGCTTGCTGGATGCTCAAATTACCAGCATACTTTAGCAACCTATCGTTCTCTATCACAATAGCTGTATCGCATACTCTCCTAAGCTGGGCGAGACCATCTTCTGCCTTGCTTATTCTTGAACCTTCTGCTTTGAAAGGCATCTCTACTACTGCTATTACCAAAGCTCCCATAGACTTTGCTAATTCACAAACAACTGGAATGCTACCAGTTCCTGTACCTTTACCCAGACCAGCTACTGCAAAAAGCAAGTCAACCCCTTCTATTGCTTCTTTTATCTCGTTTCTACTCTCTTCAGCAGCCTTTCTTCCTATTTCTGGATATCCACCTGCACCAAGTCCACGGGTTAGCTCTTTTCCTATAAGGATCTTCTTGTCAGCCTTTCCTACTGCCAGAGCTTTTGCATCTGTGTTTAAAGCAATTGTGATAGCTCCTTCTATGCCCATCTCAGTTAGTCTAGTGACAGTGTTCTGTCCTGCGCCTCCACAGCCTACTACTGCTATCTTTGCTTTCTTTACTGAAAATCCAAACTCTTGCTCAGCAAGCTTGTAATAGTCTATGTTGCTGAAGGTAGCACCTGAGGTAGATTCAAGCTTAAATCTACTGGTTGGAGATTCGTCACTACCGAAAGTTTTACCAAGTGCATTCTTTACTATAGAGTCCATTCCCCCCATTTTTCATCTCACCTATCTAATGCAAAATATATTTTGCATCATCGAAATACCTTTTTAAAGGCATCGACATATTTTTTCTTAGAAAGAGAAATTGTAGAATTAACCGTACTACAATTTCAAGACCCTAAAACCGTACCGAACCGTAACTTTTCCTGGGACCCTAAACCTTTAAACCGTAATATCTTTTTAGTTTGTTGCTTAAAAAGCTTTGTTAAAAGAAAAAATATATTACAAATTCTCTATTTTTTGATAAAATTGTGTTGTACATAACATGTCAGGAATAATATGTTTTTTAAAATATAGATCCTAGGTAAGAAATTAAGAGTATACCAAGAAGGTTGCTGAGGTAAGAAAAGAGAATAAACTTCTTTTTTTCATACTTTGCGGCCCCTAAAAGAGCAACAGCAAGCTCGTCAGGCAAAGGAGAGGCTATTATCGCTGCAGAAATTACTGGAAGAAAAACCTTCCACTTCTCTGAACGCGAAAACTTAAAGAGTTTTAACCTAAAACTCCTTGTGAATATGATGTTGAACAAAGGCTCAAACCTGTAAAGAAGTTTGTTGTTCAATTCTTCCGACAATTTTTTAACTTCTTCGATTAAGTTCTCCTTGATAAATTTAAAGAGTACATAATCGCTAATAACAGAACCACAAGCAGCTACAAGGCTTACTATAAAAGGGTTCATCATTTTACCAGAAATGTATAAAACTGCAGTTGCAGGCGCTGTAGTAAGAGTAGAAGAATAAAAAACTCCTGCGAAAAAAGCGCCTATGTAGCTGAGCTTTTGCAAACTTAGAAGAATTTTAGGCACTATAGCAGACTTCAGCATGTAGTATGCTAAAATAATGCTCAACACCAACAAAAGAATATTCCTGTACTTGAAAAGTTTAGCCTCTCTAACAATCTTTTCAAAAAGCTTTTCTAATTTTCTTCTCTGGAAAGAATACTTTTTCATAGTATAGCTATTTTTGAACTTTTGAGAAAATAAACTTTTAAATATTAGTTGAACGAAAAATTATTAAGTGAAAGGGATGAAAGGCGGTCGACAAAATAATCAAATCTTGTTCTAGGATTTTCTTACTCTTATCTCCATTTTTCTGGATAGCGGCGTGGTGCCAACGGATAGCATGCCCGACTGTTACTCGGGAGATGAGAGTTCGAATCTCTCCGCCGCAGCTAAGGTGGTTTTATGACTGACATAAGAGATATACTGGCAGGCCAAGAAGGCAGAGTGCAAGTGCAAGGCTGGCTGCATAATCGAAGATCCTCTGGTGGTATACTCTTCTACATAGTGAGAGATGGTACTGGGTATATCCAGTGTACACTGAAAAGAGATAAGTTTGATGAAAAGGTTTATGAAGAGTTGGAAAGACTTCCTCTAGAATCTTCTATAGTAATAGAAGGTGTAGCAAGAGCAGATAAACGAGCACCTGATGGGTACGAGATAGAAGTAGACAATGTTAAGATAATCAGCAAAGCCTATCCTGATTACCCAATTGGGAAAAAACAACATGGTGCAAGCTTTCTGCTGGACCATAGACATTTAGCTCTGAGAAGCCCAAGAATGCTAAACATCATGATAGTAAGAGCTAAACTTTTGGAGGCTGCAAGAGAATGGTTCAAGTCTAAAGGCTACTTAGAGGTACAAGTTCCAACGATAATAAGTGCTGCATGCGAAGGCGGGTCCACACTTTTTGAAGTAAAATATTTCGATAAAAAGGCTTATTTGACACAGTCTTGGCAGCTTTATGGCGAAGCAATGATACAAGCTTTTGGCAGATGTTATACAATAGCGCCTTCCTTCAGGGCAGAAAAATCTAGGACGCGCAGACACTTAACAGAATACTGGCACTTAGAGGCAGAAATTCCTTTCTGTGATATGCAACAGCTCATGCAAATAGAAGAAGAACTTGTGACTCATATTGTGCATACAATAGCAAAGGATTGCAAAAAGGAATTGCAAAAACTGGGAAGAGATCCGGAAGATTTACTGAAGATAAAACCACCCTTCCCTAGAATCACTTACAAGCAAGCAATAGAAATGCTGCAAGAAGACGGAATAAACATAAAATATGGTGATGATTTAGGTGCGGATGAAGAAGCAAAGTTAACTAAACATTTCCAAGTACCATTTTTTGTAACACACTTCCCAAGAAGTTTGAAAGCATTCTATCATAAACCCGACCCTACTGATCCAAACGTTACTCTATCCGTAGATATGCTTGCACCAGAAGGCTATGGCGAGATTATAGGAAGCGGGGAAAGGATAGAAAGTTATGAAGAGTTGATGAAAAGAATAGAAGAAAATAAGCTGAACCCAAAAGATTATGCTTGGTATCTAGATTTGAGGAAATGGGGAGCTGTACCGCATGCTGGCTTTGGTCTGGGTGTAGAAAGGACCGTAATGTGGATATGTAAGCTCAAGCATATACGAGATGCTATAGCATTCCCAAGACTAATAAACAGGGTATATCCATGAAAGTTAAAATTTCAGAAGATTGTATTTTTGTTTTATTAACTGCCCCGGTAGCTCAGTGGTAGAGCACCCGGCTGTTAACCGGTAGGCCGTGGGTTCAAATCCCACCCGGGGCGTTACGGCACAACCACATGTCCCTCACCAATAAAAGGATTCTAGGTTAAATGTTAATAGGTAGGTGAAAATGGAGGTAGAAATCCGTGCATTTGTAAATGAAAAAACTAAGGATATTGTGAGGAAATGCGGTACTCTCTTAAAAAGATTTGGCCCTTACATTGACGAATATTATAAACCAGCAAAATGTTCAGCAAAGGAATTCGACCCTCAATTTATAACTTTAAGAGCAAGAAAGCTTAATTTAAGCAAGAATATTGTTTCCATTTTATTTGATAAGGTTGAGTATCTGCCAAGTGATTTTGGTTTAATAAAAATATCCCTTTTCGGCGGTAAGATCAAGCTTTTTGAAGGGGATGAAGCAATAGCGAAAGAGATCTTGAATTCATTAAACTTCGAATATTGGTTTTCTATAAAGAGGTTGGGGGGAGAAATTTATCAAATTAGTAACAAAGAAATGGGTTTGGAATTCAAAGCAGCTCTTGAAAATGTTGATGGAATAGGAGAAATGATTGAAGTAGAATTTGAGGTAAAAAGTTTACAGGAAGGAAAAGAGAAGATGGAAAAGGTAATCGCTTTCTTAGGATTGAATAAGGAAAACATACTTAATAAAACATTAGGAAAGTTTATGATGGAAAAGTTAAGCAGAAGAAATTTGAAATAATTGATGAAAAGCATGAACTAGAAAAGATAGAAAACCACGAAGTAATAGGCTGGTTATGTAAAACACTCGATCTTAAACCTCATATAAAAGAGAATATTCATCCTATCTGGAGACGCTTACAGAATCAGGTTGCTTAATTTATGCTCCTCCCAGATTATAAAGAAAGAATTCATATAGTTCACGCTGCAGCAAGAAAATTAATGATCTTCATCTCTCTAAGTTTGGGATATTATCTGAACTCAACGGCATACTTGAAAGTTATTTTATCATTCATCATCTTTCTCGTAAGATTTTTTACTTATAGCTTGGGCGATTCTTTCAGGCAGTTTGTCGAGTTTTTCGTCCATTGATTTTGCGTATTGAGTAAACAAGCTGAATCTTTCTACAACTTTGTCAAACTTTTCATCCAATCCTTTCAATGTTGAAGAAATCGGTTTAAGTGCTTTATCAATACCTTTAGGTATTTTTACAACTTTTTCTCTTCCTCTGCTTAACTGTTCTAATGTTAGAAAGTGAAAGTATCTATCGATGCTAGGAATGGGAATTTTTCCGTTGTATGGCTCTTCTTTAACACTTCTAACTTTTGCTTCTTTCGGAAATTCCGAATAAATTTTCTCATAAAAAGACTTAACCTTATCTTCCTCATCGCTAACGAGCAATTCAACTTTATCCTTATCTATATTTCTAACATAAATTTTCTCTATTCCACTTTCCATCGCTTTTTCTAGCAGAAACAGCCTATATCCAACACCTTGAACCTTTTCACCTTCGATTAAAATTCTCACCGAAACCACTTTCTTAATCCCTCATTTCGAATTCACATCGGGATTCGATAAACAATTATTCCTCCTTTTAATAAATGTATTTGCAAAATAATGAATATTTAAAATTTGTTACCCATGCGCGCGCAAACCAGCTTGCAATACGCATAAACATAAAATTTCAAAATATTCTTGATCAGATTTTGGCTCATCTCCAGGCTTACATTTACTTTTCTCCTCTTTTGCAAAAGTGCATTCCCATGGAGCCTTATGCTCTTTTACAAACTTCTTCATCTCCTATACCTCCTCATAAATTCCATAAATTCTTTCAAGTTAGCAGGAACGAGGACAGGCCTCTTTAGAAGTTCGCACGGCCATTCTTTACATTCATCACAATATCTTACCCCTCTTTTTGCAGCGCATTTTTCCCTTTCTTTTAACCATTTTTCCTTCCTGTTTAGGAAATTTGATAGACCTATTTCCTTAATTTGTTTCATGTTGCTTAACACATCTAAAAACCAAGAACTTTCAATCAATTTTTCAGCCTTAAAGAAATCAAAGAATTTACATGGGAACTCGTTACACTCTAAACAAATTTTTAATTTTTTATTGCTCGAGCATTCATAAATTTTACAATACTTTCTATATTTCTTGCTTAAACCCCTATTAGACCTACAACCTCCACACTCCTTATTAAGAAAGGCTAAACATTCTCCACAATAAAGTCCACAGGGAGCAACTAAATTCCATGCATTTTCGTTTGTCATCTCTTCCACCATAATATACTTTAGGTTAATTAAGACAGATATTTACAAAACCACTTGTGCATGTATTCTTAGAAATCAACTAGGTTTAACTGGTTCTACAACGATATTGAGTTTCTTCAGAATTTCCTTTCCTTGTTCAGTTACTCTATACTTCGTTAGTTTTTTACTTCTTTTCTGGTATTCCATTTCCACTAGCCCAACATTTTTCAAAACTCCTAGATGATAAGCCAATGCAGGTTTATCGATTTCTGTCTTTCTAGCTATGTCGTTAAAAGCTATATCAGGCTCGTTCAATATGGTGTAAAGTATCTTAAGTCTACTGTCGTTATCCAAAGCCCTGTAAATAGTAAGCATTTTTCTCGCTTCTTCCATCTTTTCACCAGTTAAAAAATAGTTAATCAGATAAATAAATTTTTACCTGATAAGTTAAACTTTACCTAAAGCTCTAAGAAACTTATACCGAATGGAAATCGTTAAAATTATTTTTTCAGATGTGGGAAAATTACTTTCTTCTTTATCGTCGTAAGCATAAACATGTCCGTATTTTGCAATATGCGTTAAATAGAGGTCTGAAAGATAGCTCATGGAACTTCCGTAAAGAGGATGGTATTTATGAAAAGTTAATACCCTAAGCTTTGGAGCTATTCTTGTATCATCATGAAATTGTGCGAATTCTGTTGCTGAGCCCCATGATTCAACATTTATGAAAACTAGGTCCACATCAGAATATTTGAAAATAAATTCTTCAATCAAGCTCGGGGCAATATCAGGAGCGAAATCATCCTCCGGTATAAGCGCAATTATTCCATTATTTCTCAACTTTTTTGCTATAATTCTTCTTTTTCTTATCTCCTTTCCTCCTGCTCCTAGCAAAACAACTATTATGCATACCTCTCTAACCATTTCTTCAAATCTTTTTCTTTCATTACGAACCCAGTCTAACAAACGATTAAAATGTTCATGCAAGTTTCATTTCACAAATCAAACCTAAGAAAGATGTTAACTATTTAAAGTTTGAAGACGAATAACAATTTGAAGTTTTCGGAAAACTTCATGCCTGTTGTGGGCGTGTGGTTGGGGCTGTTTTTCCACCCGGGGCGCAACTAATGAGATTATCTTTTTTGACATTACTGTCAAATTGAGCTACCTTTTAGAGTAGTAAAAAATTTATTAAGATGTTTCACAAAAAATAAAAAAGAGAGGAAAAATATGGTTACAGATGCTTGGGTCATGCTTTGGAAGTTCGGCGATAATGGTGGTGTTCATCATGGGCATCCACATTATCGCAGAATTCCAAGGTGTGGATCCAAGAAAGATATCAAGAGTGGAAGATGTTCAAAGGATTTTGGATAGAGTAGTTACTAAATCTGGTTTGCATGTTGTTTCTTCGAGTTTTCATCAGTTCGAGCCACTTGGAGTTTCTGCTGTATACCTTTTAAGTGAGTCGCATTTAAGTGTGCATACATGGCCCGAACACGGTTATATAGCCTTGGATATTTTCACTTGCGGAAACGATGAACCAGCCCTAAAAGCTTTTGAGTTGCTGTTAGAAGAATTTAAACCTAAGAGCGTTAGAAAGCAAATTATCAGGAGGGATATTCTTGAACAAGTTAGAAGCTTTAATACTTCGTGAGCTTGCAACTTCGAGAAAATCTTTTTGGGAGTTGTTGGACAAAATAAACTATCCGTTAAAAGATTTTGTTACAACTCTCAAGAAGCTTATTAAAGAAGGTTTTATAGCCTCAGATGAAAATGGCTTTTATTTGACCGAAAAAGGAAAGGATGAAATAAACCTAAAGAGTTTAGAATTTGAGGGAAAGGTGTGCTCATCCTGTTCTGGCAAGGGAATAGTTCTAAACGAGAAGTTTAAAGAAGTTCTTGAAAAGTTTAAAGATATAGTTGAAAAACGGCCAAGACCAATTCTAGACTTTTTCCAGGGTTACATGCTTGAGCAAGACGTAGTTGCAAGATTAGCCTTCATGCACAATTATAACGACTTAGAAGGAAAAAGTATTGCTTTGATAGGCGATGATGATTTGCTAAGTGTTGCCTTAGCTTTAACTGGTTTACCTTCTCGCATAACAGTTTTAGATATAGATAAGCGTTTAGGTAACTTCTTGGGAGCGGTTAACAAAGATTATGGGTTCAACATAGAATTTATCGAGTATAATGTGGCTGAACCCATGCCTTCTGAACTAAACGGGAAGTTTGACGTTTTCTCTTCAGAACCACTTGAAACGCTTTCTGGACTAAAGGCTTTTATAGTTCGGGGAATTTCTTGTTTAAAGGAAAACGGTGTTGGATATTTTGGTTTAACCCGATACGAAGCATCTTCTAAAAAATGGCATGCTATTCAGAAATTGCTTGTTAACATGAACTGTGTTATCACAGATGTAATCCAGGGGTTCTCTGTCTATCCTATGGATTATGGTGCTATAAACTATGAAGAATTTGCCTCTAGGCTAGGATTGAAAATCAGTAAAAATCCAGGAATTAACTGGTATAAATCCGCTTTAATCAGGTTTGAGGTGCTTGGTCCAGCAAAGCTATCGTCTATAGCAACCAAAAAACTGAAAATTAAATTTATAGATTATGACGAAGATTTAACCCATCCTCTCTCTAGCAGGAGCTTGCAAAATTAAAAAGGTTAAAGAATTTATTTTTTCATCACTAAATTATGTCTTGAGATGGAGAATACTGCTTACTTAGAACCTGTTAAAATTGAACTAGGAGAGACAACTAAACGGAAGGAAGTATATAAATTCTGCCTGAAAGGAGCTTCTAAAAATTTTTACTCAAAAGAAAGTTTTTATTCTTTTGTCGATATGCTGGACTTAACAAAATTTTACTGGTGGGTCGAATACAGAAAAGAATAAAAATTCTACTTGATAAGTGAGCGAATTAAGTCGGACCTAGAAATTATTCCTACTAGCTTTCCGTTTTCTACTACAGGCACTCTGTGTATGTCATACTTGTCCATTATTTCTGCTACTTCAGGTAAAGATGTTTCTGGGCTCACACAAACAACGTGCTTGTTCATCACATCTCCAACCTTAACCTTACCTATGTTTTTCAACTCCTTCCTCATGCTTATGTACCTTCTCAACAAGTCTACCAAGCTTAAGCTTAAGCCAAACTCAGGATGGGCTGGTTCAATAGCTTGCATCTTTATAAACTTAATCAAGTCAGTTTCACTTATTATTCCTACTATTCTACCGTCTTTTACTACAGGAGCTCCTGATATGTTCTTTAAAGAAAAAGTTTTTGCGACATGAAAAATAGAATCTTCGGGACTAAAGCATACCACATCCTTTTTCATCAAATCTTTTGCAACTTCCATACTATATTTTTAGTTTTTTTAAGCTTATGTGACTTTGCTACCTTCTGCCACATCTTTCTCTGGAGCTATGAGAACTACTTTTCCACTAGGATCTTCTGCTGCTAGAATCATGCACTGGCTTTCAACACCCATCATGGTTTTCTTTTCCAAGTTCAGAATAAAGACATACTTCTTTCCAATTATATCTTCTGGCTTGTAGTGCTGTTTGATACCAGCTACTGCTTGCCTTTGCTCAGTTCCAAAGTCTACTATAAGCTTTAGCAAACTTCTTGCCTTTGGTATTTCTTCAACAGAGATTATTTTACCCACGCGCAAGTCTAAGTTTTGGAATTCTTTGAAAGATATTTCTGGCATTCTAATTAATTGGCGAGAGAAGTTAATAAACTTTTAGCTTTTTATTTTTCAAAGCAAATTTAGTATAGCCGAGAAGGTTTCAAGCTCTGATAAAAGATGATTGGGCCGAGGTGGCGGAACCAGGCTAACGCGCACGGCTTGAGACCGTGTGGGACTTTGTCCCGTCTGGGTTCAAATCCCAGCCTCGGCGTCCTTGCTATTAATGGAAAAAGACTTCTCTGTGTTTGCAATATCATTGCAAATATATTTAAATATCATTTGCAATATCATTACATATGGAAAAGCAAAACCCCTGGTGGTACGGAGAAAAAGATAGAAAATTTGAGGAGTGGGAAACCTCTCCAGTAAAATGGATACCGCCAATACTAAAGGCATTCGATTTTAAGCCATTCTCTCTCAACTTTCTGGTTGGCCCAAGACAAGTAGGAAAGACTACTGCCTTAAAGATTTACATTTACAAATTTCTTTTACAAAATAACAACCCAAAATCGGTCTTTTATTTTTCTTGTGAAGAACTAACAGATTTCAGAGAGCTTGGTGAAATCCTAGACAATTATCTTGCTTTTAAATCAGCGAATAAGATTAAATCCTCTTTTATAATTCTGGACGAAATAACTTTCGTAGAAGAATGGCATAGAGCTGTTAAAGCAAGAATAGATAAAGGATTGTTTAAAAATGATGTAATAATAATCAGCGGCTCAGCAAGCCTAGAAATTTTAAAACAAAAAGAGTATTTTCCGGGAAGGAGAGGAAGTGGAAAAGACATAAAATTTTATCCTCTTAGCTTCGCAGACTACATTCTTTGCTTGAAAAATTTAGAAACAGTTAGAGAAAGTGTTGAAAATGTAGAGAAAGCAATGGGCGCGAATAAAATTCATTCTTCAGTTTTGCTTCAGCTCTTTAATAATTATCTTTCTACAGGTGGTTTCCCCCTTTCGATTGTTGAATTTTTCTCAAGAGGAAAAATTTCTTACGAGACAAGAAAAATTTACATAGATTGGCTAAAAAACGACTTCAGGAAACTCAAGAGGAATGAAAGTTACATGAAGGAGATTCTAGCTTACATAATAAATTCTCGAGCCACGCCAGTTAGTTGGTTAAATATCTCAAGAGAAACTTCTGTGGCTTCACCGCATACAACACAAGCGTATGTAGAAGATTTGAAAAATTTGTTTATTGTTGAAGTGTTAAATTTTCTATCACCAGAATCGAAAATTGTTTTTAGGAAAAATAAGAAAATTCATATAATCGATCCTTTCCTTTATGAAACTATTTGCGAGTTTGTAAAAGCTGAAATGAATGAGCCTTCCCTTTTAGAAGCTTTGGTTGCAACTCATCTGGCAAGAAAATATGAAACTTTCTATTGGAGAAATAAAAATGAAGTTGATATAGTTGTGAAGTTGAATAAAAAACAAATTGGAATAGAGGTAAAGAAAATTGGGAGGAGCTGGAAAAAGCCAAGGCATTTGGAGAAAGTCTTCCTTTTAACAAGAAATGATATACCAATTTTCCTGGCTAGCATAGAAACATAAAACTTACTGAGCGGAACGTCAAGCGGAACCCATATCCTCGGCGTAAATTTTTAGTTAACTATAGATAAAATTGAGCTAATGGTTTCTTTTTGTTAATCTACAAAAGGCACAAATTTCCTTGTTTGTCGGTTCTCCACAAAGCTTACAACTAGTTAGCCTATCTTCTTTATAAAAATACTTGCTGATTTTTTCTATAGAGTTTATAATCTTTTCTCTGAACTCAGGAAATTCTTCGTCTAGTTTATAAACAACATCATACCACTTTTTTGTTTTATCGTAGATTTTTATTTTCTCAGGAAAGTAGGGGCAAATGCTTTCTTTCAGAAAAGGAATGTTTAAAGATTTGCAGAAATCTTCATTCTCTTCTGCTCTAACGAAGAATAAAGGTCTAATCTTTGTTAAAAGCTTTTTGTTTTCGCTTTCAACTTTTGGCCTAAACTTTCCTATCCAAGAGAAGTTAAGGTCTAGCAAGTTTTTGAAGAAGAAAACTGTAAAGTCATCAGCATGATGACCGGTTGCAACTTTTGTAGCACCCAAATCCCTAGGAATTTTATTAATCAAGTATCTCTTGATAACTCCACAAGCACTGCAAATTGGTCTTCCACTCTTTTTAGAAATTTTCTCAAGAGAAATCCCTTTTTCTTTCAGGTTATAAGTGAAAAGCTGGATGTTTGCAAGGTCAGCTTGCTTTTCCACGACTTCCTGAACCTTATCTGAGGTAATGCCTCCTAGGTTTATATGGAAGGCATTCAAATCAAAGTCTATACCCTTAACTTTTTGAAATTCTTTCAGCGCAAATAAAGCGGAGGCACTATCTTTTCCACCACTTAAAGCAACAAAAACTTTATCTCCTTTTTCGATTAGCTTAAACTTTTCTATTGTTTTAAAAATTTTCTTCAAGTAGGCTTCGCTCATAATAACGTAAATTTCTAGGTAAAATAAATTATTTAAAGGAATAGCTAAAGTTTTAAATCTTTTTACCTCTTTTACTATTTTCTATGAAGGTAAGAATAAGCAGAGCGACTAAGAGAATTTTGCTCGATGTTAATATGGAAAATTATTGCAGACTAGTAAACGAGATATCCAGGCTGGAAATTCCTCAATCCATGCTGATGATAGAAAATGAGAATAGAGCAATTCATGAAGTTGAAAAGCTTATCAAGAAATATTTTCCAAATGTTTTAGAAAATTATAACATGTTTTTAACTTTAGAGGATTCTAGTTTTGAAGATCCAAAGTATTTTTTAACTCTAAGGAAAAAGGAGAGACTCTACAGATAAATGGTTTCTTCCCAACCTTTTTAAAAAAGAAAGTTTAAATAAAGGTTTAGGAACTATGTCTAGGTTTTCCGAGAAAGCTTTAGTCCTTCTTGCAAGATATGGAATAGGTTGTGCTCCTCCAGAGAAAAAAGAAGAACTAGAAAAAATGATAGAGGAGAGTAGGTGCGACGAAGAGTTTCTTAAATTCCTTTTTCCTACAGCTTACACTTCCATAGTAAAAAATTCTAAAGATATTATAACAGAGGAAGACGTAAGAAAATACTTCCTTTTTACTCACAATAAGTTTGCTCAGAAAGCAGGAAAAGAATTTTGTTCTGTGTATCTTGCAGAGGTTGAGAAGTGTTACGAAAAGGAGTGTGAGGTTGTACATGAAAAAGGGAGAGAAAGAATAAAATGTTTTGACCAGTTAAAGCCTGGAGACCTTGTGTTAGTCCATTTGGGCTATGCGGTAGAGAAGTATGATAAAAATTTACACACTTGGTAACCCGTTGATTAAAGAAGATAGACTAGCTTTGGATGTAGCTAAAGAGCTGAAGAAAAAGTTTAAAGAAGTTGAGTTTGTAGAGTTTGACCCAATAGAAACAGTGGAAGGTGATGCATGCTTTATGGATGTAGTTAAGGGGATCGATGATGTGCAGCTAGTAGAGGAAGAGCTGTTTGAAGTGCATAAGCCCTACACCTTGCACGATTTCGACCTTTCTCAAGCAATCCCTCTGCTAAAGAAGGCTGGAAAGCTAAAGAGTTTCAAGCTTATAGCAATTCCTCCTGGAATGAAGAAAGAGGAAGCTGTAGAAAAAGTTGAAAGATTGATTAGGAAACTTTCCACTTAATCTTAAGGAAGTGACTTGCGCAGCTAAAGCAAGGGTCGTAAGCTCTTATCAGCTTTTCTATTTCATGCTGTATCTCATGCTTATCCTTTTTCTCCTCCACCATTCTTTCAACAAGGATCTTTATGTCTCTTTCCATTTGAATGTGGTTTTGGGCAGTCGGAATTACAAAATTAGCAAATTTAACTTTCCCTTCTTCGTTCAGATATACCATGTGGTAAAGAGTACCACGAGGAGCTTCTACAACACCAACGCTTTCGGTAGCTTTGACCTTTATTTCTGGTAAAGTTTCTTGCCTAAACTTGTAATTTTCAAAAATGCTTATACAAGAGTCTACAGAATGTAAAATTTCTATTGCTTGAGCTAAATTGTTGTGGTAAACATTATCTGATGGAAAAATCTTTAACGCTTCAGGGATACTTTCTTTGGTTTCTTCGATAAGAGCTTCTTTATTCAAGTTTATTCTTGCTAGTGCTCCTACCATATACTCTTTTCCTTCAAACTGAAAAGCAGTAGCTTGTGAATAAGGAATAACAACTCTTGTCACGAAATCCATGAACTTTTCTTCAGGGATTACTATCCCATCAGAGCTTCTTATTTCACCTTCTATGAAGTTGAACTGAGGTGCACAAAGAGCAACATAATTTCTTTTTTTCGAAAAGTTAAAGTCACATTCTTCAAGAATGCTTATCAGCTTTAGAACTTTTTCTCTTACGTTTTTTAGCTTTTTTATTGCTTCTTCTGTTTCTTCTTTTGTAGGTATTCTTGAAAAACCACCTATTCTTAACTCAGTCGGATGCACAGCTCTTCCACCAATTATCTTGCAGACAAAATTACCGGCATCTTTAACGTCGAAAGCATCTTTTACTATTTCAGGATCTTCATCAGAAAGCTCTAACAAAGAATCTTTTCCAAAAATGTCTGGAAGTGTGAAAAAGTATAGATGCATGGCATGATCTCTTATCATCAAACCAAAAGACAACAGCTTTTTCATCAGAATAGTTTGTTCACTTACTTCAATTCCTAATCCCTTTTCTATAGCTTCAGTTGATGCTAAAGCATGAGCAATGCTACAGGTTCCGCATATCCTTGAAACAAATTGAGGAACTGATAGGTACTCTTTTCCTCTAACACCTTGGGTGAAAAATCTTTTATTCTCTTCCACCTTTAGCTTCACGTTTTCTACTTTTCCTTTTACTACTTCTACTTCTAAGCTAGCATGGCCTTCTGTTTTGCTTATCCTCTCAACACTTATGTGAAAATCACCCATGTGCATTTAAACTCCCTCTTTCAAGTACTTCTCCATAACTTTTATAGTCTCTTCTTCTAGCATAGGACATCCATGCACTTCTTCATCAACTTTTATCACATCCTTTACTGAAAGAGCTTTTTCTAGGTGGCCAAACTTTGAGAGAATTGGTTTTATTTCTTCTAGAGTTTCCTTGTCAAAAAAATTTCTCATGTTTGATGGTGAGCCTGAAATAGCGCAGCTTCCTAATGCTACAACCTTTTTGCTTACTTTCCTAATTTTTTTCAAAAGCTCCTTTTCCTTTTCAGAAGATACAGCACCTTCTACAAAAACTAAGTCTATATCTTTTAGCTCTTCTTTCTCTTGTATAAGCCTGAATGCCTTAAACTCCAAAAAATCTTTCCATTCTTCATACTTTTTGTTCAAAAGTTCTAGAAAGTTTACGCTGCAACCCTCGTCGCAAGTAAGGGAAAAAAATGCAACTTTCAACCTTTTCATAATTCTTATTCTAATCTTTTGTTTTTAAATTGATAAGTGCAATATTTTTTTAAGATGGGCATGGAAGAAAAGGTGAAGCTAAAAGCAGTCTCAATACCAGTTTTTGCAGATGAAGTAGTTGTGGGCAGAGTGGTAAAAGCAGTAAAGGAAGGGGAAGAGGTGAAGAAAGATGGCTACATAAGGATAGGTTTCATAGACATGACAAAAGGCCAAATCTTTTCTGAGATAGTTTTGAGCCCTTTGACTGCTAAAGCTATGATAAAAATATTGAACGAGAACTTAGCAGCCTTGGAAGAAGAGATGAAGAGTAAAGAATTGCCAGCAAAACCTTTAGAAGCAAAGAAGACAGAAGAGCTAACTTATATAGGCTGATTGGATGAAGAAGAAAACTGCTAAACTGGTGATTTGGCTAGCCTTAGCTTTTATTGTTGTTGAAGGAGTAGCTTCTATCATATACCATGCTCCAAACGATCCTAATTTGCTTTCGATGACAAACCTTGGAAGGTACACAAGAGTTTTAGCTGCTTTGGTTGTAATGTTTCTTCTTAAGGGAATGGAATGAATGAGTGGGTCTTAGCTTTTATCCCATTTTTGCTCTACTTTCTTTATAAGATAGTAAGCGGCCAAGCTATTTACATTCCTCTACCAAAAGAGACTGTCAGAAAAATTTTGAAATTAGCAAAAGTAAGAAAAGGGGAGCTAGTTTATGATTTGGGTTCTGGAGATGGTAGGGTAGTTCTTCTAGCAGCAAAAGAATTTGGTGCTAGAGCTGTTGGGATAGAGAAGAACAAGTTGCTGGTAAAGATTTCAAAATGGCGTGTTAAAAGGGCTGGTTTGGAGGATAGAGTTAAGATTTTGGAGAAAGACTTTTTTGATTGTAATCTAAGTAAAGCAGATGTTGTTATAGTTTATCTTACTCAAAAGCTTAACGATAAGTTAAGGCCCAAGCTCGAGAAAGAGCTTAGAAAAGGGGCAAGAGTAGTTTCTGCATCTCATGTTTTTAAAGGATGGAAACCTGTTAAGCGAGTTAAGACAGGACACTTTTATTCTTACTTGTACAGAATGTAAGCTTCGTTCAAGAAAAAAATTAAAAATTTAGAATAGAATTTAATTCTATGGGAGGATACTGCTTTAATCCAAGAGAAATAGAAAAAGAGTTGAAAAGTTTGAGGGAATACTTGAAGGAAAATGCAGGAAAGATTGATTGGAAAGAAGAAGGAGAGCTTTTAAATCAAATAGAAATGTTGAAAGAAGATTTAAAGTACGCAAAAAAGAGAAAAAGCAAAAAACCAGCTTATTCTCCACATGTTCTAGAAATGAAAATTAAGTACGGCTGAAGTAATGATAAATTTTCCTTTTGACCCTGTTGAAAGGGCAAGAGAAGTTGAAAGTATAGTCATGAAGGGCCTTGAAAGGAAGTATTATCGCTTTAGATGTGCAAGATATTATGGAGGAATTGCTACTGCAGATGCTGTTGGTTGCTGTTTTCTTTGTGCTTACTGCTGGAATTACTTAAGAAATTTAAACCCAGGAAAGTTTGGAGAATTTTATTCTCCTGCAAAGGCTGGCGAGAAAATTTTGCAAATAATGAGAAAGAAGAATGTGAATAAAGTCAGAGTAAGTGGAGCAGAGCCAATTTTGGGAGAGAAATCTTTTGAACATTTTTGTAAGCTAATAGAAACAATTTACGATGAAGATCCTTATACAGAATTTATTCTTGAAACAAATGGTTTAATTCTTGGCCTAAACGAAAAATTTTGTAAAGAACTTGCAAAGTATCCAATTTTTGTTAGAGTTTCAATTAAGGGCTGGGATGAAAAAAGTTTTGAGAAAATTTCTGGAGCAGAAGGAAAATTTTTCATTTACCCTTTAAAAGCGATAAAAAGCTTACAAGGTTGTGGAGTAGAAGCATGGCCTGCTGTAATGTATGAAATTTTTCGAGATGATGGAATAAGAGCTTTGAAAAAGAAGTTAGAGGAGTTTGGAATTGAAAGTGAAATAGAAACTGAATATCTCGAGACTTATCCTTTTGTTCTTAAAAATTTGGAGACAAGAAAAGTAAAGATTTAAAATTTAAAAGTGATTTCTTAGCTATGGGGATTGTAGTAAAATCTAGGGACAAAAGTATAATTAAGAAAATTTCTGAGGAAATTTTGGAAAAGTATGCTGAAAGTATAGAAAGCTTGTACGTAAGCTTTGAAGGTACATCCTCAGATTTAAACAAAGTCTTGTTAGCATTGCCAGATCATCAAAGGAAAACTTTTGAGACTATGCTTAAGCTTAAGGAAGCTTCTGCTAAGCAAGTTGCCTTAGAAACAAAAAGAGCAAGAGCAATAGAATCTGCTTATCTTAATCAGCTAGTTCAAATGGGTTATTTAGAAAAAAGGAAGAAAGGAAGAGTTGCATACTTCTATCTTCCAGAAAGATACAAAGGCTTAAAACTGAGTTAGGCAAATAATATTTTGAGGGTCCGTAGTCTAGCGGTAGGACATGAAACCTAAAGCTGCCTTGACGCGGCAGTAACTCCGGTTCAAATCCGGACGGACCCATTTATTTTTTCAAAAGTTAATTTAATTTATGGGAGAACTGGCAAATAGTTTTATCATGGCTGTTGCAGGCTCTATTTTGGGTGTGTTTTTGTTCGACCTTATTCAGTATACAGCGTTTACTGATGTAGTAAGGAATGCTACTACAAGCACATATGAAATTAGAGGTTTGCATTTAGAAGTCAGAGAGATAAAAGAGGAGTACGTGTCTATCTTTGTTAGAGAAGACGAAACTACATGTGAATTAAAGGAGATGGAAAGTTGCTATAGTGGTTGCTTACAAATAACAGTGTTAGACATAAAAAAGGAGGAAGCGGATATACAAGTAAGAGACGATTTATTATGTGAGATGAAAGTAGCTGTAGATCAATTTAGAAGGTCGTTGCCAGTAGCAAAATTTTTGATAACTTACGAACTTTAGTCTGAAAGGTGTTTTTCTACTATCATTCTAATCTCTGCAAAAACTTCTTCTATGCTTCTAGTAGCATCAACTATTACCCATTCTTTTGCAAATAATTTTCCTCTTACAAGTTTCTTGAAAGTTTCTCTCACATTTTCCAAGTAAAGCTTATCTTCTTCATGTCTGTCTAATTTGCTTTTTTCTTTAAGCTTTCTTTTCAAAGAAATTTCAGCAGGAATGTCAAGAAGAATTACTAGATCTGGAACAGGCAGCTCAAGTAGTTTTGCTAGTTCCAAACCTTTTTCTAGAGGAAAACCTTTTGTGCATTGATAAGCTAAGGTTGACGTGAAATATCGGTCTGAAATTACAACTTTGTTATCCTTTAAGGCAGAAAGGATTTTTTCTTTGTCAAGCAAAAAGTCAGTTGTATACAATAAAAATTGTACTTGAACATCTAACTCAAATTTTTTGCTTAAAAATTCATAGATAAGCTTTCCTACTGGACTGTTTGGATTAGGGTATGAAAAAAATTCTACCTCCATTCCTTTATCTGCCAAATATCTCAGTAATAACTTGCTTTGAGTCTCTCCACCAGCTCCATCTATACCCTCTAGGACTATAAACTTACCTACCACACATTTAATTTCCTTTTTAAACAAAAATAACTTTCGGTTGGAAAGGAAGAAAGAGGGTTAGAAAATATTTAGTAGTAAAAGCTGCTTTAAAAATTCTAACAGTAGGTTTAAAGTGGGTTTTGTGGTAGGTTGTGAAGCACCAACCGTAAAACTTGCAGTAGCTGGTGCTAATACTGTTGGCTCGCTATATATAGTTGGTATAGCAACAAATTGATGAGAACCACTTCCAAGCCACATGGGCAAAGAACAATTTGCTTCAAG
>Ga0078972_1004580_pt1 | contig 37323 bp, 39 predicted proteins | sample YelNatPaOPGAMG01_FD_67568 | JGI IMG/M metagenome (GOLD analysis project Ga0078972, IMG submission 67568) | Hot spring thermophilic microbial communities from Obsidian Pool, Yellowstone National Park, USA - OP-RAMG-01 (SPADES assembly) (version 2) | ecosystem: Environmental > Aquatic > Thermal...
GTTGCAAGGTGCCCTGGCCCAGCAACCGCCGAATCTGCGGGTCCGTCAACGCCGTGATATAGCGTAATCCCGCCGCACTCAGCGCCTCTTTCCCCGGGCTCTTCACCATCCCGCGATCCCCCACAAAGACCAACTCCTTCACCCCGAACTGCTCCTGCAAAATCTTGATCTGTTCCACCACCGTCGTCGAATCACTGCGGTTCCCTTCGAACACCCGCACCGCCAGCGGCTCGCCTTCCTCGTCCGCCAACAGCCCCATGACGATCTGCAGCTTGCCCCGCTTCCCGTCCCGGTTATAACCGTACTCCCCCAATTCGTTCTTCTCTCCTTCCAGATAACTGCTCGTCACGTCGTAGAGAAACAGCCGCGGCGGTTGACCTCGCCGGGTGAGATAACGCCGAAACAGCGCCTTCTCAATCCGCTGCTGCCGAGCGGCCAGATCATCCAGCGCCGCATACAAATCGTCCTCGTCGAACTTCCCCAAACCCAGCACTTCGGCCACCGCCTGATCTTCCGCCCAGCGCACCGCCGACAGCCGTGAACCCTGATGGGCCACACGGGCCAACACCAGAAACAAGCCCAGTTTCGACAGCCGACTGTAACCGAGCGCCCGACCGATGCCCAGACCTTCCGCAATCCTGTGCAGCACAAAGAGCAGCCCAAAGACCGGTCCCAGTTGAGGGGCCACGGAAAGGTCGGCGGCCTGGTCAAATTCGCCGCGCAGCAGGCGGCGGAGGGCTTCAATGCGGGCCGCAGGCCAGTGGGAGAGGTTGGCGAGGGTGCGATTCTTGACTTTGCCGTTCTGGCGGAAGGATTCGCGCAGGAGGAGGGCGGGCGGGGAGTTGCGGTTGGGGACGGTGGCGATATACATGCCTTCTGTATATCGCACACAATTGGACATGTCAAGATAAATATTCACACAACATGACTACACCAAGGCTGTCGAGTTCCCGTAACTCGCACGGACACAACAACTTCCCCTAATTACTGCGGGGAAGACCCGCTTGACAAGGGCCAGGAATCCGACTGGTTTGCTGCGAACTGGATCCCGGTGGTTTGCGGTGACTTCAGCCATTGCGATGGTCGCCTTTATTGGTCATGAATTGAGAGTCCAACATCCTCTGGTTGATCTTAAGGTCCTTCGCGATCGCAACCTGGCTGTGGGCACATTTCTGATCGGGGTCATCGGCGTCATCATCTATGGGACGACGACGCTGTTGCCACTCTTCCTCCAGGATCTTCTTGGCTACACTGCCTATAACAGCGGTTTCGCCCCGCGGTATTGGGGCTCTCATCAGGATGTGATGGCTGCCCACATGACTCCTTACGATCCACCCTTTCGCAATCTCTTCAGCCAGCTCAGACAATTCCTAGCCCTGCATACCAGACTCGCGTCGGCAACTCAGCGTGCCTATGGCATCATGTATGGAATCCTTCACCAGCAGGCCATGCTTTTGTCCTTCGTCGATGACTTCCGCCTGCTGGCCGTACTCACACTCTGCTGCCTGCCCTTCTTAGTCCTGTTCCGCAAAGGAGAGCTGCGCAAACGCGGCATGATGACACACTAACCGATCTTTCGCAGTTGAGGGGATGCTGATGTTGTAAGTGGTTTACTTTCAGCAATGCGGTCTCCAAGGTCTACACTACATTTTCAAGGCGGCGGCTGCCGGATTCGGTTCCACGGCCTTGATGCGCGGCGGCGATTGCGGCGGCAGTGACAAGCGAAGCCGATGCAGCAAGAGCATCTGAATCGTGCCCAGTTTTTCCAGCACTGCGCGCGGCGTGAGGCCAGAAGCCAAAGCCGTCAGCCGCTGTTTCAGGGTGACCGAAAGGGCATAGGCCAGGAAGGCCACGAAGATGTGGGCTTCCACGCGCTTCTCCACCTGATGATAAATCGGGCGCAGTCCCAGTGCGCTCTTCAAGGTTTTGAAGGCCGCCTCGATCTGAATCCGTTGGATATAACGTTCCCACAGCATCGAAGGATCTTCGCCCACCAGGTTCGAGCGCAGCAGATAATGCCCGTCACGAAGCTCCGCCTTCTTCAATTTTTCTTTGTCCAAACGGAAGGTGAACGTCTGGCGATTCACCTCTTCGCCTTCTCCCGGCAGATGGATGCGCGCGAAGCCGAAGGCTCGCCCCGCCTCTTTCTTGACCGCTCCGATCCGCAGCAAGAGCTGATCGCGCGCCGGAGGCTTGCGGCCAAGGGCGCGCAGTTGCCCCAGCAGACGCGCCAGCTTGCGCCGTCGGATGGCTCGTTCCTTGGCGCGCCGCCCTTCGCTCGGTCTCATCAAAGACGTCCAGCGTCTTGCACCACGCCGCTTGCTGGCTGTCGTTGATCTCCCCCAGATACAACACCCGGCGCTGCGCCACCCGGCCGGAGGGAAGCCGCCGGCTCTCTTCCACGCTCCAGTAGCGGTACTCTTTCTCGTCTTTGAATTGCCGGTTCGCGCGTAGATACATCGTCAGCGCGCATCCTGGCAAACTTCCCCACGCCTTGTAAAGAGGGTAGGTCTACACTACAAAGCCCTCCGCGGCTGCCGACGTTCATCAAGAACGAGTTGCGCCAACGCAGACCTCCAATCGGGACCCGAAATCTCACGGGCTGCGAAAGTGCGGTTAACGTTATTTCTTGACATGCGTGCCATGCAAGCATAAAAATGACACGCGTGAGGAAAAAACAATTAAGCCCGCAGGTTGAAAGATACGTCCGGCAGGTTGCTTCGATGGGCGGTAAGGCTCGCGCCCGCAAAACAACTCCAGAGCAACGCCAGGAATGGGCACGCAAAGCCGCCCGCACACGCTGGGAAAAGCAGCAGAAAGCAAAGGGAGATTAGCCGTGGCAATCTTTAAGCGTGGCAAGATTTATCACTATAATTTCTGGTGGCATGGCGAGCACATTCAACAGTCCACCAAGCAGGGCAACCCGCGCGTCGCGCGCCAGATGGAAGCCGCGCATCGCACGCGGCTTGCCAAAGGTGAGGTGGGCTTTGCGGAGCGTAAGCCCGCGCCGATGTTGAAAGACTTTGCGCAGCGGTTCATCGATTCCATTCAGGTTCGCTGCGCGGAGAAGCCCGCGACTGTGGCTTTCTACGCGGAAAAGCTCGGAACCTTGCTCAAATTCGAGCCGCTGGCGAATGCCCGCCTTGACCAGATTGACGAAGCCCTGATCGAATTCTACGTTCAGGAAGCAAGCAAAGAGACGGGAAGGCTGGGTGATCGAATCGCCCCCGCCACGATCAACCGCCGGTTGGCTACCCTTCGCCGCGCATTGAGGCTGGCACAAGAATGGCGGCTTATTGACCGTGTACCGCGAATCAAATTTCTACCGGGCGAACAAAACCGCGAATTCATTTTAAGCCATGCAAATGAGGAAGCTTATCTGTCCGCTTGCCCTCAACCACTCCACGATATCGCTCTGACGATCCTTGACTGCGGTCTGCGTACCACTGAAGCTCTCACCCTGGCTTGGCGTAACGTTCACCTTGAGCCGGCGCACGGAGCAAAATATGCTTACATCCACATAGAATGCGGTAAGAGCCGTAACGCTAGGCGCAACGTGCCGATCACTGACCGCGTAGCCGCGATGCTACTTGGCCGGAGCCTCGAATCGAAGTCCGTTTACGTATTTCCTTCCGAGGCCGGCAGGCCATACAGTGTCACTTCGGTTGACCACCAGCACGCCAAAGTCCGGGCCGCGCTTGGGATGCCCGCCGAATTTGTCATCTACTCGCTGAGGCACACTTACGGGACGCGGCTGGGTGAGGCTGGCGCGGATGCGTTCGCTATCATGCGGCTGATGGGCCATTCCAGCGTCACGGTAAGCCAGCGGTATATCCATCCAAGCCCGGAAGCCCTCGAAAGGGCGGTTGAGAGGCTTCAGGCTATAAACGCGACGAAGCGTCTGCCGGAAGGCCAAAATGGGCAGAAACGACTTGAGGCTACTACAATTTCTACTACAATCGAAAAGCTTCGACTTGCAAGTTATTGAGGGCGTGTAGCTCAGCAGGACAGAGCATCGGATTTCTAACCCCTTGTACCCGTGGCCACATCATGCTTCCCTTTTGTACTTGCGGCCACTTTATGCTTCCTCGCCGGGAATTCCGGGAGGAAAGCCCCGTTAAATATGGGGGGTTTCCATCCGTCGCCAGGCCAATTTATCGTACCAGCCGCGACCAATTAATCCGGCAAGTCACAACTCCAAACGATTCCGGGCGTGCAGGTGTTCATGATTGACGGTCCGCGCGATGCCAAGGCAAATGCTCCTTCCGGGGTCAATGAAGTCAAGTTGCGCCACGGGAAAATCCTGTGTGAAGGCTTGAAGACTTCCCTCACCGATCTGCGCCTGCGGAAGAATTACTGCTCAGCCCGGGCACGATGGAACACGCTGTGCAACTCGCCCGCAATCTTCCTCATGGGGCGCGAGTGCGCCAAGCTTTCGTACTTTTGGGAGCGCGCCTACACTGTTGCCGAAAGCGGAAGGTATGCCGGTGCCATCGTGAACCCGGACACCGGCCGTCCCATTTACTTCGGCGAGGATGACGAGCGTCTGATGCGCTCCGACTTCAAGAAGACCCGACTGGCGGGATGGCTGGGGCTTGGAACCGAAGGAGAAGAAAAGCCCAACACCAAGCGCTGGCGAACGCTCTACAGTCCTCTCTGGCAGGCCGACCGGTCGCGAATCCATCCGCCGGCTGGGCGCCTCGCCGCTCCTGTTCGGTCACTTCCTGATGGACTTTGCGGCCTTTCTCTCGCTTGAAGACATCTCCGACGCTTTGCCCCCATACCGCGAAGAGCGGGTGGCTGTCGAGATGGACCCTGAACTGAAGGCCGCCTACGAAAACCTGGAGCAGGACGTTATGCAGGCTTTCCGCGAACATCGCGGCAATCCGTCAGTGTTGAGCAACGGTGTCAACGCCCTGCTTCTGTATCCTGACCGACCGTTCGATCTTGGACCCTTTACCGGCTGGGAATACAACCCTGAAACCGAACAGCGCGAGCGCTTTGTGTTTGCTGAGCCGCGCAACCTCAGCCAGGAAACTGTCGATGGCAAGGAGCGTTGGTTGGTCGAAGAGGTTAAATCCGAACTCGCCCGCGGAAGAAAGGTGGAATATGAAGCAAGGAGGTATTTCCTCTCTGAAACCAGTTGCCCTTATGGCAGGACATGATATGATGTGTACAGAGGGTACACATTATGGAAACGGTCAAGATCGGAATACGTGAATTTCGGCAGAACCTCGCAGGGTATCTTGAGTCCGGTACGCCCTTGGCGATCACCCGGCACGGCGAAACCCTCGGTTTCTACATTCCCGCCCGGAAGCGGAGCCGCAAAGCCGAACTTGAAGCTATGCGCGCGGCAGCGAAGGACCTGGACGAGATGATCGCTTCCTGGGGCGCCAGCGAGGACGAACTGGTAGAGAAATTCAAGGGAATTCGCCGGTCTGCGCGCGAGAAGAGGCGGAATGCCCAATAAAGCTCTGGTCGTTGACGCCAATATACTGGTGAGGGCGGTTTTGGGCAAGCGGGTGCGCGCGGTTATTGAGGCGCATGCAGAAGACATATCGTTTTTCATCCCGGAAGCCGCATACTGCGAGACGGAGGAACACTTGCTGACACTCGTCGTCAAGCAGGGGGGCGACCCCGAGAAGGCGCTCTCGTTTTTGCGTTGCCTACGAAATCTGATGGTGCCAATTGGAGACGACGTTTACGGCGAATTCGAGACCGAAGCTCGTCGGCGACTGGCCGCACGGGACCCGGAGGATTGGCCGATCCTGGCGTCTGCATTGGCGCTTGGGTGCCCAATCTGGACCGAAGACACGGATTTCTTCGGATGTGGTGTGGCCACGTGGACACCAGACCGGGTTCTCATGTTTCTACGCGAGTGACCCTGTTCGTGGACGCCAGTGTCGGGAAGCCCTCAGTTCAGAAATAACCTGGAATGCAAAGATAACGAATCTGGTCCTCCGAAAGTTGAGCTGGCTGGCTACCCTCAGGAACCTGAACCAGCCTCGCGGATAGCTTTGGAACGAGTTGGGCCGCGATGCTTGTGCTCGCAGCGCGGCCCAACTTACCGCCCTCAAGGAATAAGACACCTTCCTCGCAGTGCTGTTTGCCGCCAAGAGAGCGAGCATCGCATCAGAGCTCCTAATGCACTTTGAAGCAGTCAAAGCAACCCTCCAGAATGATCACACGGTTACGGTGATGAGCGGCGCGGCGGAGATTGAAAAGGGCGATCGACTTGCGAAAGCGGGTTGTACCCACTGCGCCAAGGCACGCAAGTGGCGCCAAGCCAGCCGTCGGTCGTGGCGTATCGGCCAGCATCGCCATGTCGTCGTCAAATTCCTCACCTATAAGGACATGGTTCAGGAGACCTGCCGGCGCTTGATGGCCCGGAAACTCCTTGTCGCCTTGGCGAGGGAAGGTAAATTCTCGACTGAAGGACTTCAAGCCGTGGGCGACGAGGACATGCTGATGGCCATGGCGCGCGAGCTCGTTACAGAAAAAAGAAGGTTGGTGAATCCGCTTCGGCCCTTTGGCGCGAGCTTCAGAGGCGGCAAGAGGAAACCTTTGGAACGCGGCAGGAACCAGAGCCCGCGACCGCGGCTGACGTCGAACCGATGGTTCGTCGTGGCGCACCAGCGCCAGCGCCTGAGTCTTTGTTCACCTTTGGAACGCCGGTCGCCGAGCCTGACCGGTGGAAAGCAGCGCGCCGGGTTTCCGTCGGAAAGAATCAACTGTCATTGCTCGGACCATGAACCTTTCTGAAAAATGTCTCCAGACGCCCTGTAGAAATTCCGCCGGGTGTTCCCTCGACTGACCGCGTTTTCCACATGTCTGTGCAAAAGCCTGTCGAAAACCCCGGCTTTCTGAGCGCTATTTGATTGTGTCCAAACAGCTTTGACCTTTTTGCCCCACCTTTGTGCATCGGGTAGTTTATCGGACCGCCCTTCAAGCGAATCCCGCATTGACGGTTCGTCGCAGAAATTGGAGGCATCGGGCATGTCATTCAAGCTCGCCCACGCGGGCGATTTCCATCTGGATGAGGATCGCTATTTCGCCGACACGGCGCAGTGCATCGAGTGGTTCGTTGAAGATGGCGTCCGGCAGGCCATCCATCTCTTTGTGCTGGACGGGGATCTTACCACCTATAAACAGACCATCCGGGAGCGGAAATTCTGGGTGGACGCCATCATTCGCATGGCGGATCACGCCCCGGTCCTGCTGATTGCCGGAAATCACGGCAAGGAACTGGAGAATGACTTGTACCCCTTGGCGAAAGTGAAAGGAAAGCATCGGGTCTTCCTATGTACTGAGCCGGAGTTTATTCGGTTCGACGATATCGGGATTGCGGTGTTTCCCTATCCGCGCAAAGAAGAATTTGCTGCCGCGGGTGAAAATGATGGTCAGGCTCAAGCCTTCATCGAAAAACTCCGGCAGTTCAACGAACAGTTCGAGCGACGGCAGGATTCGTATCGGCTCTTCTTCGGCCACTTCGGTGTAGCGGGCGCACGCGTTTCAAGTGGCCAGCCACTGGTTGGCCGTTGTGCGGAATTTCCTCTTGGACCGCTCTTGCACCTCCGAGCCCAGTACGTGGGTCTGAGCCACATTCACTGGCGGCAACAGTTTGGGCCGCGCGTCTGGTATGCAGGCTCGCTCTCCCGCTGCGATTACAGTGAGACGGAGGACAAAGGCTATAACCTTGTGACACTGAACGGTCCCGAATTGCGGGCCGACGGAGGGGATTTGAAGGTGGAGTTTCGCAAGTCGCCCACACGCCGAATGGTCGAAATGCAGGGCGTCTTTCACAACGGCGAACTCGAACTTCCGGACAACTTTGATCCACTTACGTTAAAAGATTCACGGGTGAAAATTGTTGTAAGAGTGAAGAACGGACCGGATGGCCTGCTGAGTCGCGAGCAGCAGGAAAATCTCAGGGAGAGGCTGCTGGCCGCAGGCCCTGCAGAGCTGAAGATAAAGATCGAGCATGAGCCTGAAGGTCCTGCCGAGCCTGTGCCTGTTGCTGCCGCTCATTCGGCTGAAGAAAAGCTTCGGGCGTACTGGGCGATAAAAGGCACACCCGCGGCGGGGCGTCAGGAACGATTGCTTGCCAAACTGGCTGGGCTGGAGACCGCCGTGCTCTCCAACCCAGGAAACGGCTGATCTTCCTCCACGGCATTTTTCGCTTCTCCCTTCTCTTCTCTTTGCGAGGAATCCCATGAGGCTAATCCATCTTCGTTTGCGAGGGATCACCGAAGCCTTCCCGAACGAAATATCTGTTGACTTCGAGGCCCTCGGCCCCGGCCTCATCGCCATCGTTGGTGATAATGGTGCCGGCAAATCCACCTTGATCGGCTCAATATTCGCCGCGCTGTTTCGCCAACTGCCGGGCCAGAAGCGTTCGCTTTACGACTTCGCCACCCATCCCCAGCCCGAAATCGATCTCAGGTTCAGCGTCTATGGCACTCCGTTTCGCTCCCTGCTCAAACTCGATCCCCAAGCCCGTCAGATGGAAAGCTATCTGTTCACGGGCGACGGAGTACCGTTGACGAACGGCAAAAGAGAGCCCTTCGAAGAGTTGATCCGAAAGTACGTTGGCTCCCCAGAGTTCTTCCTCTCCTCCATCTTTTCGACTCAAAAACGCACGGGCAACTTTCTGTCGCTCGATCGGAGGGAGCGCAAGGAGTTGTTCATTCGGGAGCTTTTGGGGCTCGAGCGGTTGCGGCGGATTGCAGCGGCGGCCAAGGAGAAGGCTGAGGAATCCTCGAGCAGCGTGACTGGCCTGGACGGACAGTGCAAGAGCCTTCGGGAGATCGTGGCAGCGCCGATAGAGGATCCCGCCGAGATCGAAGCTCAGCTTCAGGAAGTCTCGTCGCAACTTGACTGCATGGAAACCCAGAAGACCTCGGTTCAGAAGCGGCTATTCGAACTTCAGGCGCAAGAGGCAACGCGCATGTCGGCTCTGGCCGAAGTCGAAGCGTTGCGCCAGCGCCTGGGCAAGATCGATGTAGAAATCGCAGAAACGAAACGCCTCACGGCAAGGGATGAGAGCCTGTTCGCCGGGAAGAAAGACCTGGCCAACCTGGAGGAACGAAGTCATGCGCTCGCCGCCCGTATTGAGGAATTGCACCGCCAGATTCAGGAGACGCAGCATCAAGAGGTGGCCAACCAAGAGACTGGACGAATTATCCAGGAACTGAGGAAGGAGTTGACGGCAAATATCACTGAGCTCGAGCGGCTGCAAGTCGAGCGGGAAGAGCTTGCCGTAGTACCCTGCCGGGGTGAGGGCCCTTACGCTTCCTGTCCTAAGATCCGACGCGCCGTCGAAGCCGGCCCCAGGATTCCACAACTCGAAGACCAGGTGGCGACGCTCTCCATCGAAGTCGAGGTCCAGCAGAGTTCTTTGCTGCACATTGCCACGCCCTCGGCCCAACTCTTGCGGACGCTCCAGGACATTGAACGGGAGCGCGACAAACTTGATCAGAAACGGCGGCAATACGAAGAATTACGGGCCGCCGAGGTTCGCCGCGAGGAGCGGCTGAAAACCTTTGATCGCCTCTCCCAGAACCGGCAGGAAGTCGCGGAGGAACTGGCCAGGAAAGAAGCGGCCCTGTCCGCGTTTGCCGACCTCGATGCCCGAATCGACGCAGCGCGCCGAGAGACCCAAAATGCGGAGCAGAAGCTCATATCTTGCCGGGCCGATCGAGACCGTCTGATTGCCTGCCATGCACAAATCAAACAACAGCAAGAGCAGAAGGAAGCGGCCCAGGCTCGATTGGCGGAAATTGACCACGCACTCGGCAAGGCCAGAGCTGACGTCGATGATTACAGCTACCTCGCCATGGTCTTCGGACCCGACGAGATTCAGCTCTGCGAGATTCAGGCGGCGGGGCCGGAGGTCTCTTCCCTGGTCAATGCCCTGCTCGAAGGCTGCTTCGACAACAAGTTCGAAGTCCGCTTCCGCACGCAGCGCCCGAAAGCCGATGGGCGCGGCATGGTGGATGATTTTGATGTCGAGGTGCGCAATAAGAATATCGATCGGACTTGTCTGGTGGATGAACTCTCAGGCGGGCAGTTTGTCCTGGTCAACGAAGCCGTGAACCTGGGAATCGCCATTTACAACATGCGGCAGGGCGAAGGCACACGGTACGAGACGTTATTCCGTGATGAAACCGTGGGCGCGCTTGATTCGGCCAGTGCCAAGGAGTACGTGCGCATGCTTCGCCGCGCCATGGACCTGGGCGGGTTCCATCAAGTGATCTTCATTTGTCACAGCCCTCAGGTTTGGGAGTTGGCGGATAGAATCCTGTCAGTCGGCAATGAACGCGTAACCGCTGGCGGACAGAAGGAGGAGAACAGCGGAAACTAACGAAGTCGAATATCTTCCGACACGCTGGAAAGAATTCGATGGACCTTTCTCAATCACATGATCGGGGGGCGCCTGGTCCCCGCTAAGCTCGATCCGGACCGTCACCTTCAGGTTCAACCCGACAACCGCTCTCTTCACGTCCCTACCACATCTGCCAGGTCTTGAATCTCGTTGAGTTTTAGTTCTGCCGCGCCGACCCGAACGCCAAGCTGAGTTGCCAGTAGAGGTGGAGGCGGTGGGGGCTGTACCTCGGGTTTGCCTGCCGGAGTCTGTAGCTTCACCATCGGGGCGCCAATGAATTTGCAGCGCCATGGTCCCGAATCCAATGTGGTTTCGAGGTAACGGGTCTGGAGGGCGCCGTTAATTGCCTCTCTAACAACAGGCCATGGCAAGGCTTCGCCGGCCTTCGTCAGCGCTGCGGTAGCGAGGACGCGGGACGATGCTCGCGCCTCATTTCGGCGGCCAGAGACTTGATCTCCGTCAGGTCCCGCTCCATCTCACTCCAGCCATACCACATTGCATAATCAGGGCTGGAATGAAACGTGCCTTGGAATGTGCGCATTCGGTGTTCCATCATCATGACAACGAGTTTCTGCTCAATCACGGTGGGCGCATTGTGGAATGTCAGGACGTCGGGGAACGGATAAGCGTAGTTCTTGGGCTTTTGAAGGATGCCGTCACGATAGAGGTCAGCCACCGTGCGGATCGCCTCGGCCATAAGATGGTCCGACTGACGGATCATATTGTCGCCAAGTTGCAATTGTTCCTGGGCGAAGTCGGCGGAGTGGCACTCGGTGCAGGTTTTGAGCATTTTGTCGCGCTCGCGTTGCCAGTCTTGCTGAGTGAACCGGGCCACATCGAGGGCTTTGACGACGCCAAGCCGCGGAGTGGGTTTGCCCTGGGGATCCAGCACACCCAAGGCCTCGAGAATCGTCGTCTGGTCGGCCTGCCATGGCTTATCCTGTGGAGGCAGAGGCAGCCGGACTCCGAGAAACCCCCAAGCTGTGCGCACTTCGTGATTGCCGTTCTGCATGTGGCAGGCTTGGCACGTGGGCGCGGCAGCGGTTTTCGGAAGAACGCCGAGTTGCTTGAGTTGGTAGCGGACACCCATTTTCGACGATTCGTACATCTCCCACTGCGGATGATCAAAACCCATGTGACAGGTTTCACAGGCCTGCGGCTGGCGAGCCTCCGCCACGGAAAAAGTGTGACGGGTGTGGCAAGCGTCGCAGGAGGCGATCCCGAAATTGTTCCCCTCTTTGCGCAGCTCCGCGATTTCCTGGGGAGACTTGAGTCCGATTTGATGGCAGGCGCCGCAGCCTTTCATCCCTTCGGTCATCGCCATCGGCTGGTAATGGAATGTCGGCATGGCCTTCATCGCCGCCCAAGCCAGTGCGTGTTTCCCTCGCTTGAACTCCTCGACCTGAGTGGAATGGCAGGCGCCGCAAGTGTCCGGGGTGGGAATTTGCGCCTTCGCATAATCTGCCGAAGTCTTGTGTTGATCCCCGTGGCAAACGTCACAGGTAACCCCTCGCTGGCTGTGCTTGCTGAGTCGCCAATCGGAGACGATTTGCGGGCTTATCTTTGCGTGGCAGTTAATGCAGGCTGCGCCACTCGGGCCGGATGCCTGCGTGGTCGGCGATAGGGTTGCGCATAGCGCTCCAGGGGCTACGACGGCGCTGCCGGCGGCAAGGAGTAAGACAAACTGGATAAGGTGAGCCTTAAGCATACAAACCTCCACGGGTCGCAGGGGCCAGGTCATCCAGGGCTCCCAACGCCCAAGTAAAACCTACGGAATCAATTGGCGAGCCAAAATGACTAAAGTCACAGCCGCTACAGTCTGCACGATAGCCATCCATAATCCCTCAGTCTCAAACGCGAGGAACGCCAGCCAATGAGCCTGAGGATTGGCTGACCCAACTCGGACGCTACATATTACCCCCCGATGTCTTGCCAAGCACTCTTTTCAAGAGCTATCCGTCCCGGATGGCCGAATCGGCTCCAAATCGAGCACCCGCGTGGGTGCGCGTCGCAGACGAGTCGCGACGTGCGGGGTGCGGGGATTCCCGTGTGAATCGAAGCGCTCTCTCGATCGCGTCAGAGGAAACAGTAACCGAACCACGTCGCGCGCGAACATGGGCGAACTTTTCTCCCCACTGTTCCGTCGATGGTTTCTACCCAACTCCATTCGAACAGATTGAAACGGAACAGCCCCCCTGATTTACGAGTTCGGGTTCAACCCCGGAAATCACGTTATAATGGGACCAAAGGACGGGGGCGGGTCAAACCAATTCAACAAAGACAACGGCATCACTCCGGCGATTTATAGCGATGGCTGATCAGCCAGAGAAGCGTTTGCGGAAGACCGTTCTTGAGGTATCGCTCAAGAAGGTCCAATGTTTTGGGGCCGTTGCACTCTGCCATTATGACGAGCTGCTTTCCCACAAAGCCAGGCCGAAACTCCTTGATACCGCGAACTTCCTCCCCGCTCATCTGTGAACACCGTACATCAAGAATAACTGCTTCGAATTGATTTCGATTGATCGCGGCCAGCAGGGGTTCATCCCCCCATGCCTTATCACGCGCCATGTGCTTCAGAAGCGCCAAAAGATTGCGAATCGAGGGATCGTCCCGAAGCACCAGGACCTTTCGGGGCTCCCTGCCAGCAGCCATAAGAATGTTCCTCCGCAGAGTAGCCAACTTCAGGATTTACGGATCGCAGGAGTTGTATCGAAAGCACCTACAACCAACAGTTCACCGACCCTGTTTGCAAAATACTGCAGCATGGTTGCCAGTTTCAAGACGGCCTCCTTTCCTCGAAACTTTTGGGCGTTCGGTACGGACAGGCAGAAGAGCAGGAACCGAAAATAGGAAAATAACATCTTCGTTTCTCGTGAGACGCGTCGTCGGGAGCCATCGCCATTTTTGATCAGGTATTCCAGAGTCACAAAATCGCACTTCAAGGCACGAAGCGCATGCTGGAAATCCACCGGGCTGTTTGATTCCAAAGCCTTACGTACCAAGGGATACTCCAACTGCAGAACGTTAAGAATATGCTCAGCATGGGGACGGCTGAATTCCTGCCGCAGCGCCCTCTCACAGATCGTTTGAATGTAGAAAAAGAAGAGAGCCCAGGAAATGACCAGAACGAAGATTGACACATCCATGTCGTTCCCCCAAAACTTTGCGCCGCAGAAATCCTCTCAGGCCCTCATGCGCTCTGCCGTCCGCAGCAGTGATAACCGACGCGCGCGGGTCATAATTCCCAAAGAACGGCAAAAATCCTTTTCCCATCCTGGAAAAAGATGTTTTGAATTGCGAGCGAGGCTGAGAATACCGCAAAGACATGACTTGCCGTGCTGCTCACCAGCAGCCCAAGTCCTGCAGCAAGAATATTCGCGACAATGCCTGCACCGTGTACGAAGACCCGTTGGGTCCGGGTCATGCTCCGATATTGTTCCTCGGTAGTCTCTACAATGGTATAGGCGAACAAGGTGAATGGACTGAAGGCAAACGTAAGTTTTCCGACCCTAAATCTCAGGGCACGCCTGCCAGGTGTTGCGTACCCCAGTTCTCTGATCTGAGATCCAACCAGTTTCCACGCCGCCGCATGACCAGCCTCGTGAACCAATGCCGTTACGACTACGAGTCCAAGGAGAGCTGCCCACCCGGCCCCAGTCAACGCCAACACGTAAATGAGATTCATCTTCGTCCAGTGAACAGGAATTGCAACTCCGCGATTATTCCCTTTAAGACATCCATGCCTTGCAATGTGTTTCCGGGTCAGACACTTCTATTCCCCACCGTAAGGCCTTCCTTCCCTCAAACCTGGCGCGAGCAGCACCTACTTATTTAGCGGATGCGAGGAACGGTCGCGGATCACCAGGGAGTCGCGACGGTCGCGCCGATCCGTGCCGTGGTTCCTGAACTTCAGCCCAAGGAGCAGCATTGCCAGGCTCAGGATGTACATTGCAAGCACGTCTCCAGGAGTAAGCTTCCCGAGAGAGCCCCCTGGCGGCACTCCGAGAAATTCAGGGTGTGTAATGACAACGCAAATGACGAATCCCAAAAGCGAAGCTGCTAACAGGAACCTCCCAAACACTCTCACTTGACGCTCTCTACTCTTTACAAGATATGAAACCTTTGCCCCCGGGGTCTTCCTTCTGGACTGATCTGCCATATTGGAGCCCTCAGGCAGCCTGATAACACCGAACCTGGGGGGACAGCATTGAAGTACACGTATGATGCTGAACGGCCCGTAAGGCCGTCCGGCTTTTCAATCGGCCTTCGCAGACAACCACGAGGTCGCATACTGGCCCGGACGGAGTTTCTCCGTCGCTAGACGGACCATCGACCCGATGAACGGCCGTTTGCGCACAGCGGATCTTCATGCTCCCTACGGTATGACGAAAGAACGAGGCGTTTTATTTGTAGACTGCGAGATGAAATGGGCAGACGTCCATGCTTTGATCATAGCTTTGTGATAAACTGGTGTATTCTTTTACCAGTTAATATGCAGAAATGAACCGAGCACTTCCGAAGGATAGAAGACGCAGGTGGTAACGATCGAAATTTAGGGGGAGAATTACATTGAGGGTCGCCTTCCTCTGTTTCCCCCCGGCATGCGCCGAACAGATACCCCGGTGTCCAGCCGATGACAAAGGGTTTTACGGGACTCGAAACCTCCGCACACCGGCCTTCAACCTGGAACAAAAAGCTGATTCGGGCAAGGACCGCACCTGCTCGATGGCGTCATTGCGTCAAACGTAGGAGGATCTTTGAGGCAATCGTCTGGAAAACGCTGTCCAAATCATTGGCGGTTGGTGCGAAGGCCGCTATGCCTACGGGTTCGTTCGGGTTGTACGTGGGGCTGGCGGGATCATTTGCTACCTCCTGAAGATACTGTTGGTTGATCTTATCCCCCAAACCGATAGAGTACACCGCAATTCCCTGGGCCCGCATCGTCTCAGCCAGCTGTTCAGTGCGATACATTGCATCCTGGGAGATATAAGTTTGCGTCTGCCTGCTTTGGCTCAAAGGCTCTTTCATTCCCGTAAGCTGATCAGGGAAAGTGCTTGCGTTGCAGGCGATTTGTTGGCCGGTGTTGGGATCCAGGAAAGAGACCCCACTGCACCAGCCCACATCCGCTTCAATCGGAGAACAGCCACCATAATTCACTAAAGCAGTCCCGCCTCCGCCTCCGCGCCACCCACCGCCTCCGCCGCACTGAAGTTTATCCTGGTTTGTGTTGGCCCAACCGTCGGTAAAGAACACGACGACTTTCACAGTGTTGGGGGCCGGAGACGACACTCCATTGATCTGCAACTGCGCATCCAGCAGCCCGCCCTCGGCATAAGTCGCACCCCCAAAACGAATGTTACTGACAGAATTGCTGATGGGATAGCTGAAGGTTCTTGTTGTGGGCACATCCACTGTCGCGATTGACGAGAAACTCACTTCTGAGAGTTGATCGGTATTTTCAAGGAAGTAACCAAGAAAATCCTGCACCGAAGGGGGAAGCGCCTGTGCTCCTCCGTTGTAGTTCATCGAACCGGACCGGTCCAACACGAGTGACAGGAGGATGGGCGGACGTGTTGCCTGTGAAACAGCGGCTACGTTCAGGGTTTTATAAGCTGGGAGAAGTTTGATGAAAAATGTCTTGATAGTAACTTTGGCGTTGGCCGTGATGATGGGCTCGCCGTAGGAATCTGTGGAAAAGTCTAGGGCCAGTGTCGGAGGTGCAGCGTTCAGCGTGGAGTTGGTATTAAAATTCAAGGCGAACTCGTTATTCGCCATGGCCAGTGCTTCGGCCTGGCCTCGCCCGAGGTTGCGCATCGCGGCAAGCGCGGCCGCGTCCGTGGCCTTCGACAGTTCAGCCTTCGTCAGGTAGGCAAAACCAAAGTCAATGCCGAACCCGATGAACAGAATTAACAGGGGCAGCAGGAGGGCAAAAAGCAGCAATATTTGCCCGTTTTCGCTGCGCGTCTTCATGTGCGTTCGCGGGAGGTACACTGGATGCTCCTTCGAAAATAGCCATAAGTTGCTGAAACTACGAGGGGCCGCCATTGGCTGCTTTTATGGTTCGTTGTGACCGCGCTGGTCATGGGCGATTCCTCTCAAAAAATCGCCGCTTCGTACAGGGTGGATGGAAGGGCGAGTTTCAAGAGATTTCCGATCGGCGTAACCGTCTGATACGAGTAAAAGACTTCCGTCACGTAGATTGTCTGACCCTTTTGCAGGATGGGATTTGCCGCTGCTGGGACGTTGGCGGGTTGGCCCACCCCGGTGCCTATCATGCTCGTGACCGGAATGCCACCCGTCGATTCAGCTTGCCCGGTAATTTCCGGCGTGCCGCTTGCACCCTCCGCTACGGAAGTCACAATGATCCTTCCCCGTGTCCCCACATCCAACGCGGCCCCTTGGGTAACAAGCGCGGAAACGGTATCCTGCAAACTTGTTCCACGGGAAGCAAGGTTCGAGCCCTGCCTGCTTAGCCCAGACATCACTTGCTTGTCCTGGATAACTCGCGAAATGTCGATGAGTGCAAAGACCATGACAAAAAGCATAAATACACAAAGAATGAACTCCAGCATTGCCTGGCCGTGCTCGCGCCCCGCGTGTCCTGGCCGAGTCAAGCTGCTGGGGGATCTCAAGATCATCCTTCCGTCCTTATTTTGTCTGGCTGGCTGGAAAGGGCTCATTCTTAATCGTGACACTCGAAGTAAACGTGTATTTGCCCTGGGAAAACAGCCGTGCGATCAAAGGAGTAAGCAAAGGCACGCTGGCAGTCACCGTAATGGTCATCATGTCACCGGGTCCGCCCGCACTGCCTGCTCCCCCGTTCTGGCTCGAAATCTGAATGTTCGTGATGTTCGCGCCCAATGAGGCTTGCTGAAGGGTGGAGATAATCGAATCCACTCGCGACAGGTTTTTGCCGGGGTTGTTCGGGTCTGGCAGATGATTGCCCGTTGACGCAAATCGGGCAGCTTCTTGAACGGCATTCTCAACGTTCAAGCTTACGAAGAACAAATGGCCGAAATCGAACACCCCAAAGACCAGAAAAATAAAGGCCATAAATACCAGGGCAAACTCAACGATCGTCTGCCCCTCTACTGACCTTGATCTGTACAGCAGATTCCTCAAACGATAATCCGGGAATTTTGCTCCTGATCCACCGTTTCCATTGCCGTAGCGGTCCGCTGAAATTATCGGGACATGGCTGGACAGAGGTATGAACATAGAGATCCCATTCTCGCCAGCATTACGCCTTTCCGTGCTTAAGGTAAGTGTGCGCATAGGTGCTCCCTGGCCAATCCCTGTAGCGAGATACCTGTCAGGAGAAGCGGCTTTGGCATTTTGCACCAGAATTTTCGCCCTCCTTGGGCGGCGCAAGGAGGTCACGGGAAGACCTCGACTTTATAGAATTAAGGCAAACCACTGCGGCGGGTAGCATGACACCGCACAATAAAACTCGAATTTCGAAAGTGCCGCCCATTTCGGGGCCTTGTAAAACTGGCTCGCCATTGCACAGAACCGCACTGGCTACGCCGGAACCGAGGGCCGCGATTAAGTTCCACTCTGCTGATCGTTGTAAGAACTAGCATTCATCCTTTCACCTCATCCGGGTGTCTTTTCGCCTCCTCATTAAACTTCGAGTGCACCTGGAAACCAATTTGCTGCAACTTGTGGCCGATCTCTGCAGGTTTCCCCCGCGAACCCCCTTGAGGTTCACAGGCTCTCTTTGCCTTGCCTATATACACGACGTAAGCGTCGAAGCGTTTATTTATTTCTACAGAGGAAATACACAACTAATTACCCCATCTTTCGTCCTTACAGGGGCTGGAGACATACGAACTCTCGCTGTTTGCTGACAGGCTAATGAAAAAACCAGACACTGGAACTAACAATAGAATATAGGTACAATCCATCGTGGATGGCCTGCTCGATTTTGCCGTGGAGTATTCTTCGTGTGGAAATCGTCGATTGAGACGACGGTCGCCTTTGATGGTGGAGCAGAACAGGGCTCCAGCCTGGAGCAAATCCAGGCTGAGGTGACTGAGTCATACAAATCTCTCGCGCAGTGCCTTCTTCGCTACCTTCTGTGCCTGACACGGGATTTTGACCGTGCTCAGGAAGCTGTTCAGGAGGTGTTTCTGCGGTACTATGAATACCGGCTCAAGGGGGGCGAAGTTCCCGATGGGCGAGGATGGTTCTACAGGGTCGCCCGGAATTACGTCGTGGATCAGACCCGAACCCACAGACCCGACAGGCATGTCAGCCTCAACGAGGTTCTACTGAAGGCCGATGATCACGACTGCCCTCACGAAGCCCTCGCGCGTACGGAAACCCTGGATCTGCTTTTTCAAGTCCTTAGCGCGCGCGAACTGGAGTGTCTGGAACTGAGGGTCGAAGGCTTCAAATACAAGGAGATTGCCGAGATCCTTGGGATCGAGCCGGGAACTGTCGGAGCCATCCTGGCTCAGGGGCTGAAGAAGATGCGGGCGCTCCGCGTCAAGATAGTTGAGGAGAGTGGGCGATGCAAAACCCCTTGAGGAGAATTACCCTTCTATTCCCGGAGGGTGTTCGAAGACACCCGGCAAGCGCCACTCTCGTTGCCTATGTTCACGGGGAACTCCCTCCGAGTGTCCGTGCCCGGGTAAGCAGACATCTTCAGCACTGCAAATGTTGCGAGAAAGAAGCCCTCGCGATTGATGATGATCTTTTATATTTCAAACGGCTGATGGCGGTTGTTGAGACCTCAGCCGCTATGGAGGACGGTTTATCCAGGCTCGAGCAATGCTTTGAGAGCCGGATCGCCGAAGCTCCTGTTCCAATTCTTCCTAAGCCTGAGACCCGATTGACTTCTGCCTTGCTGAAATCTATCCAAAATGAGTTGATGACATACGTTGGCTCGCGCGCTGCTGAAAGAATCCTGGCGCGTGCGGATCGCTCCTTTTGCACGCCCCAGAACTTATCAAAGCAGATCGAGCTTACGATGGGGGGTTTCATTGGTTCCCGGGCAGCGGCGGCTGTAGCCAGGAGAGTTGACGCACTGTGCGGCGCTATGGTTTCTCATCAGGGGATTCCATGAGGCTCTTCAAAAAGAGGACGCTCCTATATTCCTTTGCTGAGATTCCGTATTCACGGATGGTTGTGGCGCTTGCCGTTTTGCAGGTGTGCACAGGAGCTTTTTTTCATATATTGTGGGTTTGGACTGGCAAACGGCTTTGGCTGCAATATTACTTTGATTACCAAGGGGCTGCCTACTTTATTCTGCTCGATGCCTTCAAGCTCTGGCTATCCATTTCCGCATGGCGGGAATTCCGGCAGAAAGAATCCATGCGGTCGGCATGGCTCGCCATTTCAGTTGCGATGGGCTTCCAGTTAGCTGGAGATTTGTTAAAGCACTGGCTTGCCGTAGATACCTACATCAATCCTTTGCATTATGTGTGGAGCAGATGGCACCTCTCTCCAGCGGATATTCTTCACACCTGGGGAAGCGCCCTTGCAGGGCCCATTTTCATGGCAATCCTCGCAGTCGGACTGTATCAGGCGCTCCAATACTGTCACAAAATCAACGTGTCGGGAAAACTCAGACCACTCGATTGGGGGCTGATTGCAGCCGTCGCCATCTATGGTTTATACGTCATCAGCTACATTTTCAACGATGTGCTCGGACATGGCGGGGCTTTACGGATAGCTGCGGTCCTAACGTGGCCAAATGATTTGCTCCTGGCGATCCTCATGTCAGAGGCTGTCCTTCTCACGCGCACCGCATTCGAAATGGGTGATGGATATGTGGCTCGCACATGGGGAGCTTTTGCAGCAGCTATCTTCCTGACTTCTGTGGAAAGTTTTGGGCACTGGTTGGCGGTATTCGGATACTTTCCTTATCCGGAAAATTCAGTATTGTGGTACCTCTGGTTCGTCTGGGCTGCCGCGTTCGCAATAGCTCCTGCATACCAAGTAGATGCGGTGAGGGTGGCACAGAATAGGATCAAGAGTCATGTAGCCACTCCGCGCCGGCCATTAATGGCATACACCGCTGCGAGTGGTCAGACGCGTGTCAACTAAATCTCAATTGTTCCATTACGCCATGTGAACGCTTCCTGAATCGTGGATCTAAGCCCCACAGTTCTTAAATCCCATTGCCGTGCTAAGAATATAGAACTGCAGCGAGCCGATTTACCGAGGGACAGATCGTCGAAAACAAAACTCGCCAAATACCCGCGGAGACCACCAAGCTAGAAACTAAGGCATACTGTGTCAACAAAATAACAAATACGGCAAGGTCTGCAGAACCAACCTCGACCCTGGCTGAGTGGCTTCACCCCGTGGCTCGCCGCCCGCGAGTGAATAAACGAGGTCAGCGCAGCAAAGAAAATCGCAGAAAGGGACCGACATTCCAGGGATAAAATGAGGCTTGATTGCTTTCAGGCTGCGTTATGGGTAAAGCATCGGGCGTGACGGGTCTGCAGTTTGGTCTTTTTCGTTTTACAATTTCGCCAGGCCAACCACTGCAGGTTCCCGCCACCAATAAAGGCAACATGCTTCGAGGCGGGTTCGGGCACGTTTTCCGTCGACTCTGCTGCGTCCCTCAATGCCCGGAGGCCAAGCGGTGTGTCTTAGGTACCTTGTGTCCCTACAAGGCTATTTTTGAGCCGTCGCCCCCGGCTGACGCCGATCGCCTTTCAAAAAACCAGGATATTCCCCGCCCGTTTATATTCCGTCCTCCCCAAACCCGCCGGACTCGGTTTGCTCCCGGTGAGCGTTTCGCATTTGGCCTGGTGCTCGTCGGCCGTGCGCTCGATTACCTGCCGTATTTTGTTCTCGCGTTCCGGGAGTTGTCCCGTGAAGGACTGGGGCTGAATCGTGCCAGGTGCATTTTGGAAAGGGTGGAGCAGTTGGATATCTTAAGGGTTACGTGCCACAGTGGAGGCGAGGCCCCATCACTAAGGCCAAGCCTGCACGTAGGGGGAACGGTGCGAACGGAGGAAGATCAATCCTCGATGCGCAATGCTCAGGCGACCGTTGAGCCCGGCCAATCCGCGCTCCCTGTGGGGCCTGCCGCCTTTGATCTGTGGGCTACCGACCGCAGTCTGATTCCGATCTATACCGCCGATGACCAGATCTTTCGGCCACCCACACCGGCCTGCCTGGACGATTATCTCCACATTAGGCTGCGAGAGCTGGAACCGGAAGCACGACATGTGATCTCCTACGTGGAATCACCTTCTGTTTATCCTCCCTCACGGGTTACTGTGCGTTTCCTTACACCCACGTACTTGCGGGCTGGCGGCGAAACCATCTCCCAGCCTGAATTTCACCATGTTTTTAAGCGCTTGCGCGACCGCGTTAACGCCCTAAGGACCTTCTTCGGTAAGGGGCCTCTGGAGATCGATTTTCGCGGATTGGGCGAACGCTCCGAGCGGATTCGCACTGTTTCGGCGCGGGTTGAGTGGGTGGAGCGGTTCCGCACGTCGTCGAAGACGCACCAGCGTCATGAGCTTTCGGGGTTCGTGGGCGAGGTCAGTTATGAAGGTGAGCTGGCTGAGTTTCTACCCTGGCTGATCGCGGGCGAGTTGCTGCACGTCGGCAAGCACGCCGCCTGGGGCAACGGATGGTACCAAACGCTGGCCGGGTAGATTGGGATCGGGTGCACTCAGGCCTTGTCCCGAACGGATTGAAAGGGGCTGGCTTTATCTCTCGTTGCACTTACACCCAGCCGTGCTAACCCGTCCGCGCCCCCTTATCCCATGCTTGTTTCCCCCCTCCATTGTGTGGCCAACGGCACCTTCAAGTTGCCCAGTGAAACTGCCGAATATATCCCACGGTGAGGGAAATTTCCACGTCGCCGAGTTATACCAGAGCGCTCGCAGGAACTCGCTGAATCCCGGGCTCCTTTAGCCTTCCAGGGTGTTGCATTTTTGACTTTGCTCGGATATCTTACCCGCATATTTGGGAGAGGAGGAACCACCGGAAGTGCAAACCCAAAGATGGCTAAGACTGCCACGGTGGAGGGGCAAGTACTCCACCATCGGCAAGCTCGATTCAGAGTTCGTTTTGCCAATGTGTCCCCGGCTCCTCGCCGTTGAAGTCGGCCGCATCGGCAAGCAGCTAGGGTGGAGGGATGGTTGGATGGCGATCGGCTAAGGGGCAGGTGCCTTCTCAGGACCTAATGGAGTGCGAGGCGACTTTGGTTCGATACACTGGCAATCCTTATGTTGACGCAGGCGTTGCGGTCCTCGAGCTACGCCTTCGGAAACCGTGTTCGGAATTCACCGACAGCGATCTTGCGGATCAGGCTGGCTGGGTCGAAAAGGAATATCGAAAGAAGATTTGGAAATCATATTTAATGCTCCATCTCCCGAACTGCGCATGGACGCAGGTTAATCCTGACTCAGAGAAAAATAGAACGTATATTCGGACGGTTCTTGAAAGTTACAAGGCCGACTTCCCCGATCTCGGCCAGCGCTGCGCATTCTGCGGCCGTCCAGCCAAGGTTTATGCCGATCGGCGCTATGTGCCACTTCTAACGGGCGAGACAATAATGGTAGCGGGTGCTGGAGGGCACCCGGGACTGCCGGTTTGCGGTTACTGCGTACTTGCCGTTCATTTCTACCCTTTCGCGACCCTTAAAGTCGAGGGGCGGCCCCTATTTTGGTGGGCTCCGGACCCAAGGTGGATGCTTCGCCTGAATCGCTACTTTTATGGTCAGGTACAGAAGCTGCTGGCGGCATCGGGCGATGACTTACCCAAGCTGCGCTGGCCGGCGACCAGACTTCTTCACGCCGCACGCCAGGCGATCGATGAAGTCGAAAAGCTTCCCGATTCGGAGAGAGATCCCTTTTGCGATATTGTAGGTATACACGCTACGAACTACGGAACGGCAGCGAACTACGATGAGTTGCGCATCCCGCGAGGACTGCTGGAATTTTGGGGTGAGGCAGGCACCTTGGGCGACCTCTATCGCCGGATTGAGCAACGCGCCTGGGAATCCGAAACGGATGAGCGACTAAAGAAGGCCAAGCGGAAAGACTCGAAGCCTCGGGAGGATTTGTCGCCAGCAGTCAAAGAGGCGTCACGGAAGAACTTGCTCTACGAGGCGCTGGGAAAGGCTTTCCGTGCGGCAGATTTTCGAGACGAGGCCAAGCTAGTCGCGGTTGATTTCTTCATGACCCGACGCGGAAAAGAAGTTGAACCTCACACGACCGCGCTGGCAGAACTATTTCTTGAGAAGGTGGCAGATATGCAAAAGCAACGACTCGATGCTGTTCGTACGATTGCAGACAACATTGCGGACCATCTGATTCTTTCTGGGAACGATCGGCGGGCGGCTTGGGAGCTCTTTCGCAGGCGTCTGAAGCTGGGAGAATTTCTTCAGTTCTGTTCAGTAATCCAGCGGAAGCTCAGCGATGCCGGTCACCCTATTGAATGGGAGGATTTCCTTCTCGCGATGGGGATCGAAAGCGAGGACGACCGAACAGCGGCAGACCACTGGCTGGTGCAGGAGCTCATCCTTATTAGACTCTATGAACGATTAGCAAAAACGCCGGTTCTCAGCGAGCTGCCTGAGCCAGAAATCAGCGGCGAAGAGACTTCCAAAACCTAACGTCTTGGAGACACGGAGAGAAACTATGGCACATCTTTCAGGCTTATTGCTTGTTGATTGTCCCGCCTCAGCGCTAAACAATGCGGGAGCCGACACCGGCGCCCGGGCGGAGAATGCTGTGGTGGTTAAGCAGATTCAAACGAAAGCGGGTACATTCCCCTACGTGTCCGCTCAAGCTTTTAGGTTCTGGTGGCGGCAGTCTCTCACCGGGATACCTGGATGGACGCCGTCCCCGATTTTCAGGGAAGCGAAGATCGCCTATACCGATGCAAATCCTATAGAGTATGCCGAGGATGATATCTTCGGATACATGAGGGCGCCATCAAAAAAAGCGGGCGCGGTAGCGGCTCGCCAAGAAGCTGGAACTTTGAAGGCGGCCACTCCGCTCGAGGAAGATGTGACACTCACCCGCAGTTCAGTTTTGAAAACGAGCACACTGATTTCGATTGCAGCCTCGGATCCAGTTTCGGACTTTGGGGTAATGGCTCGACATGAGGGGGATCCCGTCCCTCATGAGCATGAGTTCTACCGTACCACCCTCGTGGGCCTGTTCTCTATTGACTTGCGCATGCTTGGCCGCTTCTATCACGTGGATCGCACCGGCTATCGGCACTTGGACTCGGTACGAATGAAGCTCGCGGAGGAAAAGGGACTGAAGCCATATGATAACGGCAAGGCGTTCGAACTTAGCCTCGAGGAACGCAAGGCACGCTTGCAGCAATTGCTTCAAGGATTGGCACAAATCACGGGCGGAGCAAAGCTCGCCATTCACTACACCGATGTTACACCAAGGATGCTGATGATGGCGGTGGCCAAAGGAGGGAATCACCTCTTTGGTACTGCAGTGGGAGCTGACAACAAGGGGCTTCCAAAGATTCATACCGAGGCACTGAAACAGGCAGCAGAAGTCTACAAGGCCACATTACTTTCTGATTTCCACATTGGGCTGGCTCAAGGCTATCTTGATGAACAGCGGAATACCCTGGCAGAGGCTTTGAAGAGTATTCAAAAACTGGGGGAGGACTCCATCGTAGAAATTCCCCATCCTGTCCAGGCAATTCACAATCTGCTCGATGAACTCGATCACAAAGCTTCGGAGTGGCTTCAGTGAAAGTCCTTAAGGTCGAGTCGACAGCGGTCACCGCCTCCTTTCGTTATCCTCACGTCCAGATCGGAAAGCTGCCGACGTTTGAACTTCCGCCGCCGGCGACGATCTATGGACACCTCGCCGGCGTCCTCGGGGAATGGTTCGACCCATTAGGGCTTGAGTGCGCGTACACCTTTGAGCACCAGGGAAAAGCTGAGGACCTCGAAACCAGCCAGCCGCTCGAGCGAGGATCGGGAAAGCCTACCTTTAGGAAGTACGGATGGGAACACCCGGTGAATGTAGTCTGCGAACCCAATCCTCAGCGGCGAGAGTTTCTCTTTCGGCCTAGGCTTACCCTCTACTTAAAGGGTAACGATCAATTACTTCGGCAGTTTCAGGCGGCTTTTGAGTCCCCCGCGTACGCCTATGTGATGGGCCGGTCACAGGATTTGGCTACCTGCCTTAAGAACGAGATTATTGAATTGCAGGAATCTGAACAAGCTTTCTTCTCGCATACATTGCTGCCTTTCGCGTGGCGTCAGTGGGTATTGCCCGGAACCACAGTTTACATGCCCAAATCAATCAATTACTATCGCTGGCGCGAGCCTGAATTTGATCGTTATCTGCAAGTTCTCTGGCCGGCACTGAAGCTTTATCCTGGGTCACAGGATACGATTTCCAGGGCACACCTGCCTGAGCGCTTCCTCGTCGACGAGACTGACCGTAAAGAATTCACAGGCAGGACGCTATTGCGCGGCCTGATTTTTCATCCGGTGAGGGGACCCGGAACCGCGTGAGCACACAACGATGGAGTTGGCGGAAATTGAACAACGCCTGTCCGACGTCTGGGCGAAGTCGCCAGATCCGAAAGGTGCTTCCTCCCCCGTAACCCTCTTTCGCCATTCGCTCGATGTCACGACCCAGATGGCGGAGTTTTTCCGGCTCTACCAACCCTGTTGGCCGATCTCAGATGACGACGTATGCGTGCCCCGAATTCTCGCCTACGCTGCACTCACCCACGACTTTGGGAAGGTGCATCCAGGATTTCAAGCAGCCTTACGGCCTAACGGACCCCGTTTTCAAAACCGACACGAAATCTTGAGCCTGGCATTTCTTGCTTGCCTCGACATTCCAGCCAATGAGCGTCCATGGATTGAGTCTGCTCTTGCTTTACACCATAAGGATTTGATTCAGCTGACCGGCCCTAATCAACCGTTCTATTTGGGCAGGTTGTTTGGCGCCGAGGGAACTGCGGCACGGCGATTAGCGGAAGGACTTGCGCCGGGGTATGTCCAGTCGCAATTGCAACTATTGTGCGAGCTTCTCAATCGCGCGCCGCAAGTCTTTTCCAGTTGCGGATGGGAACCGTTTGAATGCTACAGGGTAACCCGAGGATTTCCAACCGAAATTGTGGGAGAGATTCGTGGGGCTCTTGAGCGCGTGAAGGGCCTGGCAGAACGGTTCGAACCCGTGCTTGATGATTTCCTCCGCCTGCTCCAGCCTTTGCCTTGGCCGCTCCGCCGCGCTGGGGTCACAGTGCGTGGGTTTATGTTAAACGCCGACCACGTGGCCAGCTTTTGCCCTTACCCACTCAAGAAAGCCATTGACAACGTCCAATTACTTAGCAGGACACTTCCCTCTACCGTTTCGGGATTTAAAGGTCTCAATTCTCATCAAGAGGCGGCAGGGAGGCTGGTCGGAAGTGGCGTACTCATCGCACCTACTGGGACAGGCAAGACAGAAGCGGCACTTTTATGGGCCGCCAGACAAGCTGAGGATGGCCTTAATGGACGAGCGTTCATTCTTCTTCCTTACCAAGCCTCGATGAACGCGATGCAGAAGCGCTTAGTGAGGATGATTGCTCCAGAAGTACTACAGCAACCTGAAAAATGGAACGCCGAGATAGCGCTTGTTCACGGTCGGTCAATTCGCGCTGTGTACGAACGACTTCTTGCTGAAGACGACACGCGAGAAAATGCCGAAAAAATGGCCCACATTCAGAATGATCTCGCCCGCCTGAATATTGCTCCTGTGCGTGTCGGCAGTCCTTTTCAAATAATCCGGTTGCTTTTTGCTCCGAGGGCGATCGAGGGCTTGCTGACCGCATTCATGCAAGCGAGGCTCATCTTTGATGAGGTTCACGCCTACGATCCTGGAGTCACGGCATTGGCCCTGGCCAGTGTCCGTTTCCTGTGCGATCAGCTTGGAAGCAGAGTGTTCTTCATGACGGCGACCCTTCCCTCCCATTTAGCGGGAATTCTTGGGAAGCTCTTCACCCCGATGACCATAATCAGGCCAGACCCCGATGTGATGGATCGCCCCGCTCGACATCGATTGCGATTGATGCCGCCCGGCGTTGATGTTCTGAGCGAGCCGTCGATTACTGACATCAGGAAGGCAGCAGATGCCGGGTCCGTGCTAGTGGTCGTTAACCAAGTTGGGCGCGCAAGAAACTTGTGGCGCTTACTTCGAAGCAAGATCCCGGACGTGCATCTCCTCCACTCACGGTTCACGCATTATGATCGAGCGCGCATAGAAACTGAACTTGACCCACGACACGGACGGGTGCTAATAGCTACGCAGGCAGTGGAGGTTTCACTCGATCTCGATTACGACACATGCTTTTCCGAACTAGCGCCGCTGGAGTCGCTCTTGCAGCGCTTTGGCAGATGCAACCGGAAGGGAAGCCGCGCTGAGCCGGCGATTGTCAGCGTCTACCGCACATTCCCGGAGCCTTCTCGCGTTGCGCATCTGCCCTATCGTCACGACCATCTTCAAAGAACCCTTGAAGTGCTTGAGTCATTTTTGACGAAAGACCCTCGCGGTCTGATTGTCGAAACCACAGTGCAGGAGTTACTCGACACGAGTTACCCGGAGTCGTTAAGACGCGAACTGGAAAACGAGATTGATTCAAAGATCGGGGCAATGAACAAGGAATACATCGAACCCTTCGTCCCATTTGGGAAGCGTGATGATAGTGTGAACCGCTTTCTGGAAGAGGAATGGCAAAAGCTCTTCGATGGTGAGGAGGTGCTGCCGATGGATTTGATCCCTTGCGCAGCGCGAGAGCCAGGCTGGTTGGGGCGGACACGTTATCACGTGCCCATTTCCGGACGGAGGTTTGCACAATTGTTGCAAGCTGGAAGGATTCGGTGGAACGACGAACTGATGTGCAATGTCGTGAATGCTCCTTATACGGAGGAGGGGCTTGATGTCTGACTTGGCTTCAATCATCGGGCCAGGTGAGGACTCGAGCCTCGAGCTGCCCTTGGTACATGGCGACCAGCCTGTTCCTGCCCAATACAATCTTTTCACGGGCAAAGCTGAGCCCATTGCTCTGCAGGAGGCGACGGATTCGCCGGAGACAGGGTGGTTATTCGATCCGGATTTTGGGCTGGTTTTGCCAGAAGACCGGACGGGCAAGGAAATCCTGGTCGAGGAAGGAGTCGTGTTAGGGTTCCCAGCAGAGGGCGCTTCGGGGCGGCGTCGTATGCGGGAAACAGTCGATGGGAAGCCAGAAGTCGCGGATAGAATTGACAAGCCGGCCGAACCTCTGATTTTCGGCCGCAAACCCTTCTCTCCGGATAAGCCTCGGGTGGCACGGACAGCCGACCAGGCCCAGGTGATTCTTTCGGGCTATGGCATCTACCTTGGCAAGAAGAGCGAGCGGTTGCAGATCAAGGTTGCTGGCAAAGTGGCCAAGGATGCCAGCGGCTCGACTTACGAATTCCCCTTCTTTCGTCTCAGCGAAGTGGTGATCGCTTCGCGAGGGATTTCTCTTTCCTCAGACCTTGTTGAGGAGTTATGCGAGCGCGGCATCCGGCTAAGCTTTCTGGATTATGCCGGGCAACCCTATGCCATGCTCACCTCGCCGACGCTGACGGCGACCGCAGAGTCCCGCCGCGAGCAACTGAAAGCCTTTGAGGATGGGCGGGGTTTAGAATTTGCCCGCGCCGTCGTGCGCGGCAAGATTCGGAACCAACGTCATCTGCTGCTCTACTGCGGCAAGTATCTGAAGCAAGCGAATTCTGAGCGCTTTGAGGCGCTTGCCGGACTGACCCGGCAGTTGCGCCGGCTTGAGCTGCAGGCGCGCAGGGTAACGGGCGCCACCGTGGCGGAAAAGCGCCAGGAACTGCTGGGTTTGGAAGGCGCGGCCGGCCGGCTCTACTGGCAAGGTTTCAAGCTGATCGTCGAGGGCAAGGCGGAATTCATGGGACGCATTCACCGCGACGCCGCCGATCCGCTCAACGCTTTGCTGAACTACGGATATGGCATCCTGTACGGACACGTCTGGGGCGCGGTGGCGAACGCCGGTCTGGAGCCCTTCGCCGGCTTCCTCCATGTAGACCGCCCCGGCAAACCTTCGCTGGTGCTCGATTTGGTGGAAGAATTCCGCCAGCCTGTCGTCGACCGCACGGTCATTGCCTTCATTAATCTGGGCCAGAAAGCCGGAATGCAGGACGGCGTGCTTGACGCGGAAACGCGCCAGGCCCTCGCCACGCGCGTGCTTGAACGGCTGGCCAGCACGGAGACCTTCCGCGGCCGGCAATACCAGATCCGTTCCATTATTCAGATGCAGGCGCGGACACTGGTGAGCTTCCTGCGGGGCAAGGGGGCGTATCGTCCTTTCAGCTTCCGGTGGTGAGTGGTGAATGGAGCTCAGCACACTCGTGATTTATGACATTGAAGACGACCGCGCCCGCACGCGCGTCGCAGAAGTCTGCAAGGACTTTGGCCTCGAACGGTTGCAGTACAGTTGCTTCCGCGGTATGCTTTCTGCTAATAAGCGCGAAGAACTTCTCGAGCGCATGCTCCGCATTCAGCAAGAATGGGAGAGACGATGGAAAAAGGATTTTCCGGACGTGGTGGTCCGCCCGGTTGACTCGCCCGTGCCTCCCGACGAAGACGCTCAGGGTACTTGGCAGCCAGCCTTTAAAATCATGATCCAGCCCCTGTGCGAAAAGGACGTGAGGACCGCGCTCTACGCATACTTGTTCGTGGATGTGCCACGAGAAGACCCAACCTCCACGAAACGATGAGAATCATGAACGACGACATGCAGACGCGAAACGAAGCTCAACTTAAGAAGCTGATAGGTTTGTGGCAAGGGGGAAGGCCGGAAAGCCCAAGCAGCTATCCCAGCTGGATCGCGGAAGGGCTGGTACTTATCGGCGATTTTTCTGGAATCCAGAATTTTGTTTTCCGGCCTGTACCTGGGGCCGGCGGTGCAGCAAGACGGCTGCGTGCCCGGTCATTCCGCGTGAGTGCGTATACTGAACTGGCGGCTCGATGGTGCGCCACACAACTCAGGGCGAACCAACCCCGGGTGCTTTTCTCGGGTGGAGGACGATTCCTCATTAACTGCACTTTACCGCCGGATTGGGAAACCGCAGTAGTCAAACTCCAACAGGAGATCGACGAATGGGCCTGGAGAACCTTCGAAGGTGAATTGGTGTTCCATTTGGCCGCAGCGAAAGCCGAAGGGTATCAGATTCCATGGGATGGGCTCTACGATGCCCTCGATCGGAGGCGTGGCCACGCGTTGCAAGGGGCGCTCAGCGGATCGAGCGGCTGGAAATCAGGCCGGTTCGTTCGTCAAGCCCAAAAAGATGAAGGTCGATGTGATGGCTGTGGTATGACGCGACCGGTTCAGCAAACGAGTGAGCAAGAAAACCTGTGCTGGCAGTGCCGCGAAGATGCGAAGATCGGCAGTAAGCTCGTGGATGTGCGGTACTGCCGGATCATGACCAATGAATCTGCTGAACTCCAAGTAGAAAATCTCGGTATGGAGATCTGCTCGCGCAAGGAGGGGGCTGCACAGGCCTGGCTTGATGTGGAAGACGTAACAAACAATGCAGAATTCTGGCCCTTATTAAGACATGTGCCTGTACATGCCGGCGCGGTACTGGACTTCGACCAGATCGCCAAGTACTCGCAAGGCAAAGAGGGCTGGTTGGGCTATCTGCGGATTGATGTGGACCGGACGGGGAAAGCGTTTGCCGACGTGCGAGGTGATCCTCTCAGAACTTGGGCGCTGAGCCGTTTCCTTCACTTATTTTTCGCAGCCCAAGCTAATGCGATTCTCAGCTCCGGGTACCCTCATATCTATGCGGTGTTCGGAGGTGGAGATGATATCTTCGTTGTTGGACCTTGGAATGAATTGCTGGAATTTGCCCTTACACTACGCTCGGGCTTTCGCCGCCTCACCAATGACGCCATCACCTTTTCGGCGGGCATCTCATTGGCCAAGCCCCGCGAGCACATCCTAACCAAGGCATGGGAGGCAGGGGACGAGCTCGAGTTTGCTAAAAATAAGCCGGCTCACGGTCGTCACTGTGGTCGCGACCAGATTCGAGTTCTGGGTGTGACGCTTGGATGGAATGACTTTGGCCGTCTACTTGAACAGGCGAAGCAGGTGAAGGGGTGGCTCGAATCAGGTGAGATCCCTTCAAGGTTTCTCCACCAAGTCCTCGAACTGCATCATAGATGGACGCAGGCTCGCCTGAACTCGCCTGACCGGGAAACACCAAATCTGATGCGCTATCGTCCCTTACTCTATTATCAAGCGCAAAGAAATCTTAGCCCCGGAGCAGCCAGCAATTGGGCCCATTCTTTGCTTCACCGACCTAGCGACTGGCCGCAAGTCGACTTTATCATTCGCTATGCCATGCTCGCTTCGAAGCGAGACCGGGAGGAGAGCTAACCATGCCTGACATCCGAAATGCCATGAGAAACGCAGGACTGGGAGGTGGCGGTCCAGAACGAAGATGCGAAAAATGCGGCAAGATGTTTATTCCTAAAGACACTCGTCACAGGCATTGCGACGACTGCTTCGCCAAGGAGCGCGACCACCAGAGAGGTTCAAACGCTTCACTCCGCCGTCTAGACTTCCTCCTCGGTCACCCTGATTACCCCGCTTATTTTGATAACGACGGTATCTTAAAGTGCGAATATCTGACGGATCTGGCCGAAAAGTGGGCTAAGGTGTTCGGTGAACGTAGGCTAACTACGCACCAGCTCCGCGCTTTTTACGGGCATGCTAAGCGGCAGCAGGCAGCAATCGAAGCGGGGAGATCGTTTCGAGAGATTTACCCCGAAATCTGCAAGCTGAAGGCCTTTGCTGCCGAGCGCGCGGATAAGGAGAAAATCCCCATTGAATTCAAAGAGTTTATTTGCCGCAACGTGGACAAAGCGACGGATCAAAAGGCTTTTTTGTCGGGTTTTATGGAGCACTTCCAAGCAATCGTGGCCTACTGCGCGGGAACTCTCAAATATTGAGGTGCATCATGCAATGGAAAAAAGTCGTTGAGCTTTCGTTTCAAATCAAGGCAGAGGAGGGTCTCCAGATTCGGGGAAGCGGAGGCGGGCTGGAAATCGGCGGGGTTGACCCCAATCTCGCCGTTATCCGTAATCCTGCAACCGGTGAGCCCTACATACCCGGTTCTTCCTTGAAAGGGAAACTGCGGTCAGTTCTGGAAAGAGCGGAAGGCAAGCTTACGGACGGGGATCCTTGTAGATGCGGAAAGGAAGAGTGTCTTATTTGTGTTATTTTCGGTGCGCACATGAATCCCAATGCTAAATCTTCCCCTACACGAATTGTGGTCCGTGACGCTTTCTTGTCCCCAGACTCTCAGCAGCAATTTCACGAGCGTCAACAAGCGGGCAAGCCCGTCTTCGAAGAAAAGACGGAGAACACAATAGACCGCAAATCGGGTGCCGCAAAAAATCCTCGCACTAACGAGCGCGTCTTGCCAGGGACGAAGTTCGACGCCAAAATTCTTCTCCATGTTTATGACGCCGACGACGAGAGGAAGATGGTGAACTTCGTTCGTCGCGGCTTGGGCCTCATCCAGAGCGCTGGTTCACTTGGCGCAGGGGGAACTCGAGGTTACGGAAGAGTCCGCTTTCTAAACTTGACGGAAACATCACGGAATGTTGCCGAGATCCAACTATGATGACTTATCGAATCAGGCTCATTCCCCGTTCACCCTGGGCAACGCCTTGGCACGCTGACACACTTTTTGCTGCACTGTGCTGGCAGGTTGCCGCAACCGAAGGCGAAGGCTCTCTTCTCGAACTCCTTCAGGAGTTCCAAAGTGAAAATGCTCCTTTTGTATTGTCGGATGCTTTTCCTGTCGGCTGGTTTCCATGTCCATTGACAGCGCGGCTCAAGCGGCTACCGGAAATCAAGCCAAGGCGGCCCGACTGGGTGTGTGAAAAGCAATTCCGCGCATTGCTCAGTGATCCAGGCGAATTGCTCGCTGACCCTCACCCGTTTGAACCCTTCGTTGCCTCCAGGCAGTTACACGCACGCATCGATCGGGTGACAGGCACCACGACTCCGAACGGCCAGTTGTTTGAAGTTGAAACGTTTACTCTTCGGAATACTGGGAACGGCGGAGCACTTGCCCTGTTTGTTCGCACACGAAATTCCTTGGACAGACTGACAAGCCTTCTTCGCAGTCTATCCCTTACCGGTTTTGGCAAGAAGCGATCGAGCGGTTTTGGCGCTTTCGAAGTGTCCGGTGACCCCGAGCCTTGCCCGTGGATGGACCAGATCGAAGGGGCCGACGCCTTCGTCTCCCTGAGTCACTTTGTCCCTGCTCAGGAGGACCCGACGGAAGGGCGGTGGAGCCTGCTGACAAAATACCCGAAGTTCTCACCGGGTGTGCCCCACGGGCTCGTATTTAAGGGAAGGCTTACAATGCTCCGACCCGGATCAGTCTTTCACACTGGAGGAAGACCGCGATCCTTCTACGGCACGATGTTGACTAATGTCTCGCCGGACTTCCCTCAAGCCGTGCATTACGCCTTAGCCTTCCCTGTACCCATGCGATGGCCGGAGGGAGGAATGAAATGAAAATCCTATTTCTAACCGTGGGGGGGAGTCCCGAGCCTCTTCTCACCGCAATGCAGGCAGTCCGCCCAGACCACACCTTCTTCTTTTGCTCCGAAGATCAGGGGCGGACCAAAGGCTCGTATACTCAGGTCGAGGGCGAAAATGGCCTAGCGGCCAACGCCGGATTGGCACCTGGGAAATATGAACTCATTCGCATCCGTGAATTTGACGATTTGCAGTGTTGCTACAAAGAGATGGTCGAGAGAATTTGTCAGACACGAACGCGCTATCCTGAAGCACAATTCATCGCGGACTACACTGGGGGAACCAAGTCGATGACCGCTGCCTTGGCAATGGCGGCGCTGGATGAAGGTTGCGAATTGAGACTGGTCACCGGGACCCGTACCGATCTCACCAAAGTGCTTCCCGGTACCCAGTTTGCCCGCGCGGTCGCGGTGGGTGATCTGCGTGCAAGGCGTGCGCTCCAATCGGTTGTCGAACTTCTCAACCGCTTTGACTATGCCGGAGCGCAAAGGGCCCTCAACCAGATTGCCACAATCCCTGTTAGCAATGACATTCTGCGGCGGATACAGAAGGCAATCGCTCTCTGCCGCGCTTTTGATGCCTGGGACCGGTTTGACCATTCCACGGCGCAAAATCTGCTCGCACCTTACCGTACGGAGTTTGTCGACCATTACCTTGTATTAGAGGAACTCGTCGCTCAGACCCCCCGCGACCCGTACCTCCGCATTGAAGACTTGCTACTGAACGCGCAACGGCGTGCCGCCCAGGAAAGGTTCGACGATGCGATAGCCAGGATCTACAGGGCACTCGAATGGCTTGCCCAAACCCGCCTTTCTAGCGAACACAAAATTGAAACCGGTAACATAAACATCCAAATGGTTCCGGAAAGCCTCCGCGAGGGCTATGCTCGGAAAACTGCGTCCGACGGCAGAATCCAAATTGGCCTCCAGGAGTCCTGGACTCTGCTTGCCGCGCTCAAAGATGATCTGCTCCGTCAGTGGTTTGATTCGAATAGAAGCACCCTTAAGAACTTCCTCTCGGTTCGCAACGGCTCGATTCTAGCCCACGGCAGTCGTCCCATATCCAGGGACATCTACGATCGTGAGGGCTCCACCGGACTTCGTTTATGCCAGGACGTGCTGCAACTACTGGCTTCTGGGCGAGGTCAGCGCCGGGCCAAACAATTACCGCAGTCGCTTCCGGGCTTAAATGAGTAAAGCCGGAGATGGCCGGCATGACCATTGGAGATAATCCCTTTCTCCCTCTTCGCGTTCATGATCTGAAGCAGTGGGAGTACTGCAAGCGGATCGTGTTTTACAACACCGTGATGCCGGTGGCGCGGAAGGCGACGATCAAGATGGAGCGGGGCCGGGAAGCGGAGGTGAAGCTGGAGGCCTTGGAGTCGCGCCGGTCCCTCCGCCGCTACCATCTGGCCCAGGGTGAGCGCCGGTTCGGCCTCTGGCTGGAATCCAAAGCGCTCGCGCTGAGCGGCAAGCTGGACCTGCTCATCTCGGCTCCGCAGGCATGCTATCCGGTTGATTTCAAATATACGCGAGACCGTCCACGGGCCAATCACGTCATGCAACTCGCCGCCTATGCCCTGCTGGTCGAAGACGTTATGGGCAGGCCCGTACCGGCCGGCTTCATCTATCTGGCTCCGAGTAACCAGCTTGTGAGGGTCAATATCACCCCTGGGCTGATTACCCGCGTGCGCCGAGCCATGACCGATATACGCTCGATGATTCAGGAGGCCATCTTGCCGGATCCAACTCCGGTCCGCGCCCGCTGTGAAGAGTGCGAGTTCAGAAATTACTGTGGTGATGTCTTTTGAAATGCGTCACTTTATGACCACGTCGAGAAGAAACGACCGCGCCCGGCGCGAGTTTGGGGAACTGAATTTCGCAAACCTCCCGGGATTTTGTACAATAATACGGTTTGCGAAGATTTCCCCTGGCCCCTCATCGTATGTTGCTGACAATAAAGGCGTTCGCGAGCGTTGAAGTGATCACCCCGATGAAGAGGGGACTGAAACCTGCTTGAGGGTGACCGCCTCACGGCGCGTGTGACTTGAAGTGATCACCCCGATGAAGAGGGGACTGAAACCTGCTTGAGGGTGACCGCCTCACGGCGCGTGTGACTTGAAGTGATCACCCCGATGAAGAGGGGACTGAAACCGAAGTCGCGCAGGATTCCCGTCACCTCTCTCGTGTTGAAGTGATCACCCCGATGAAGAGGGGACTGAAACGGGTGAGCCATCCACCATCGCAGTGACCTTCGTCGATTGAAGTGATCACCCCGATGAAGAGGGGACTGAAACGATGCTGGCGATTGTCTATCGCGACATCCAGGCCGCTTGAAGTGATCACCCCGATGAAGAGGGGACTGAAACGAACTGGACGCAGAGCGGCGCTCTCCTGACCGGCACGTTGAAGTGATCACCCCGATGAAGAGGGGACTGAAACGATCAGTGGATTGAAATATGGCATTGCGATACTAATTGAAGTGATCACCCCGATGAAGAGGGGACTGAAACCGAAGTGCCCGACAGTCCGACCATCGTCTGCTCAAATTGAAGTGATCACCCCGATGAAGAGGGGACTGAAACTTATGGTGTGCGCTCTGCTTGAGCGCTCGCGGTTTTTTGAAGTGATCACCCCGATGAAGAGGGGACTGAAACTAATTCAAAGTCGCGCGATTCCTTGCGAGACTTCGTTGAAGTGATCACCCCGATGAAGAGGGGACTGAAACCCGAAACGGGCCGCGCGCTGTCGTCGCGGCTGGCATTGAAGTGATCACCCCGATGAAGAGGGGACTGAAACTTTAGTGGATGCTTCCGTTATAATACGAGGCAACGGGTTGAAGTGATCACCCCGATGAAGAGGGGACTGAAACTTGAAGCTATCGAGATAGTGTCTCATGTTATTCTCCTTGAAGTGATCACCCCGATGAAGAGGGGACTGAAACTACGCAAGAATGACATTTTACCTAGATTAGTGGCTTTGAAGTGATCACCCCGATGAAGAGGGGACTGAAACGGGCGAGGCCTGAAGCCAGACCCGCCGTTGCCCCAATTGAAGTGATCACCCCGATGAAGAGGGGACTGAAACTTGATCAGACCGTGCCCGGCGTCTACTCCGCCATGGTTGAAGTGATCACCCCGATGAAGAGGGGACTGAAACGTGTCGGGAGACGGTTCCCTGGTGTCCACCTTCACTTGAAGTGATCACCCCGATGAAGAGGGGACTGAAACAAGAAAGTCCGATAACTTACTCCGAGCGTAAGCGTCCGGTGATGGCCGTCTGGACGCGATTGAAATAAGAAGGCATTCTTCCGGGTGGACACTTCGGTAGTGTCCACTTGGAGGATCATGGACACTTCCCACTCGGCAGTTATCGTTT
>Ga0078972_1004581_pt1 | contig 37319 bp, 23 predicted proteins | sample YelNatPaOPGAMG01_FD_67568 | JGI IMG/M metagenome (GOLD analysis project Ga0078972, IMG submission 67568) | Hot spring thermophilic microbial communities from Obsidian Pool, Yellowstone National Park, USA - OP-RAMG-01 (SPADES assembly) (version 2) | ecosystem: Environmental > Aquatic > Thermal...
GAAAAGGGAAAAAACGCCCAAAATTCGCAAAATTCCCCCCTGTGTTGGCCGGGGGCCGGGGGGCGGGCGCGACCGCGCTCGCCTCCGGCTCGCGGCTAAACAATTATTTTGCGACCGCGCTCGCCTCCGGCTCGCGGCTAAACAATTATTTTGCGACCGCGCTCGCCTCCGGCTCGCGGCTAAACTAAACGATTATTTCACCAGTCGCGCATCGGCCCAGTTTACCACGTCGCGCACGTCGCCGCCGCGGCCAAAATCGACCTCTAACGTCAGCTCGCGCACGTCCTTCACATTGAGACGGATAGGCACGGCGCCGTCCTGGCTGGTCAGGGCGCGATCCAGGAGCGCGACGCCGTCAGCCAGCACGCGGAGACGCACCGCGCCTCCTTGGCCGTCCTTGTCGTCCAGGCCGGCCATTGCCTCGAAACGCCGGAAGCCCGCGGATAAACGATAAGTGAGCCGGCTATGGCTATGCATGCTGACGCCTTTATCGTAGGTGGAACCGGCCAAGAGCAGATCGTGTCCGGCAACGTTGCTGTCGAGAGTGAATGGCCACATCGCATCGAGGAACGGCTCAAAGACGTACTTGTTCTCTTTGAGATCGGAAAGGTAGATTGAGTTGTTTTGGTACATTTCTAGAGCGGCGATGTCGCCCAAGGGGACGCGCAAGCGGGCGCCAAAGACCGTGGTCCCCAGGAGTACGGTCTCATCGGCGGAAGCGGAGGTCAGGGACAGGCGACCGCCGCGGCCGGGGCGGGTATCACGGAGGACGAGACGGGCATACGTTCCCTTGGGCCGCAGCGTATCGGCCAATTCTGTGTTGAATGCGATGTAAGCCAACTGCGGCACCTTCACTGTCATCTGCCGCTTCTCCACTTCGACCACCGCGTTGTCGCCATCCACGCCGACCAGGACGCCAGTTACAACATCGCCATTGCGCAAACCGACGGTATCGCGCGTCCTCGTGGCCGTGAAGAGGCGGCGGCGCAGTTTTTCGGCATCGAGATCCTTATCCGGAGCGGTGTACCAAAGGACAGAAACGGCCGACAGCGGCAAGGACGCTTCCTTGCCCTCTTCCAAATTGGCATGGTGAAAGCGAAACTTTTCTCCGACCAGTCGCAGATCTCGAAACGGCACCCGGTCGCCGTTGGCAAGGATGAGGTGGTTATCCGTCGGCAGAGGCGGCAGCGGCACATCAACGCGACGCACGCTCAGGACTTCGGTACCTGGTATTCGCGTCCCCTCTCCTTCGCCCACATGCACCGACCAATCGGATTGCAACTGGCGCCAATTGCCCTTGACCAAGGCACCGTGCGCTGTCCGCACGGCGAAAACGGGCGTTGTCGCCGTTTGCCCAGCAGACGCCGAGACGGCCAGCAGCAAGGCCAGGGAAGTCAACGGTCCCAAATGCCGCCAGGAAATTGCCGTCACCCCCTTGACAGTTGCAAAAAAATCCATATTGTTTGGTAAATGGAAATAAATGACATAGGCTAGCAAGGCTTCGCAGAAGCGCCGCAGCCGGCGACTTTTCGCAGAAGCGTCGCTAACCGAAACCTTATTCGCCCCAAATTCGGCGACTACCACGGAGGTAGGGCCAACCCGCAACGCTCATGCTATGGAATGCCGGTGATCGCTGCAAGAGTTGGAAAAGGTCTCTCCCGCCAGCGAGGGTGGGTCCATTCGAACCATTTTGTTTCGTGCCGTCTGTCCGCGCTGGTTCGCGGAGGGAAGGCAGTCCACAGCTTCCGATCGCCCGTGTGTGCCCGGAAGTCCAACATTAGTGCTCAGGTATCAGGCGAGGACAAGAGAACGATTCTCCCTTGACGATTGCCGTCGCTCCGTCAGCGTAAGTGTCCATGATGATTTTGGACTCGTGCGGCAAAATAGATTATTGGCATTCTTTTTGCTCTACCAGGAGCGCTAGCTTCTGCCCTGGTGTTGGGCGGAAATTGTCTCACCTTGCACGGATGCAAAGCATCGTGGAGAAAAAACGTGAAGATCGCTTTGTTTTCGTGGGAGACTTTGCACAGTATTGCCGTGGGTGGAGTCGGCGTCCACGTCACTGAGCTAGCAGCAGCCTTGGAACGCCGCGGCCATGAAGTCCATGTGTTTACGCGCCGCGGCCATCAGCAGGCACGCTACGATCGCATCGACGGCGTGCATTATCATCGCTGCGACTTCGCCTTAAGCCCCAATTTCGTAGACGAAATCAATAACATGTGCCGTTCGTTCGTCCACGAGTTCTTCGCCGTGGAAGATCACATCGGCCGCTTTGACATTATCCATGCGCACGACTGGTTAGCTTCCAACGCTTTGGTTTGGATCAAGGAAGGCCGAGGTCGAAGGGCCGTGTTGACCATGCACTCGACCGAGTACGGCCGCAACGGCAACCGCTTTTTCGGCGGACAATCGCCGCGTATTCAAGACCACGAACGGCACGGCACCTATTGTGCGGATCGCGTCATCACCGTGTCCAATCAGCTCAAAAACGAAATCGGCTGGCTCTATCAATGCCCGGAGCATAAAACTTCCGTCATCTACAATGGCGTCAATGCCCGCAGCTTCGACTATTCTGTCGATCCGGGCGAAGTCAAACGCCGTTATGCGATCGGCCCTCTGGATCCGACGGTCCTTTTCGTTGGCCGCATGGTGGTACAGAAAGGGCCGGACATTCTCGTCCGCGCCATGCCGCATGTGCTCCGCTTTTATTCCAACGCCAAATTCGTCTTTGCCGGCGACGGCCACATGCGCAACGAAGTGTGCGGATTGGCCCACCATCTGGGCGTGGCTCATGCGCTGCGCATCCTGGGCGACCGCCGCGGCCGCGAACTGTACGATCTATTCAAAGCTTGCGACATTGTGGCTGTGCCTAGCCGCAACGAACCGTTCGGCATCGTTATTCTGGAGGGCTGGTCGGCCCATAAGCCGGTGGTCAGCACCAAGCGCGGCGGGCCGGCGGAGTTCGTCTGGCATGGCGTCAACGGTTTGCAAGTAGATGACACGCCCGATTCGGTGGCTTGGGGCCTGGGCACGTTGTTAGCCGACCATAGCCGCTGTCGCTGGATGGGCAACAACGGACGTGCCGCCGTCGAGGCTGCCTTCAGCTGGGACCGCATTGCCGAACAGACGGAGGCCGTCTACGCTAGCGTTGCTTGACAAACGAGTTTCCGACTCAATGAGCCGGGAGACGTTGGCCCTCTGATGCGAACCATCCACGGGCTAACGCCTTCTGCCCGCCGGGTCGGGAACAGGGATGAATGGATGCCGGAATACTTATGGATACCCCGAACTTTGGTCTGCTCGATTACGTCTCGCCCGGCGTTTTGTCCTGGGAGGAAGAGATCGGATCGCCGCAGAGGGAACTGCGCATGACGCTGCCGACCTTTCCTCCTCTGGACGCCGAAACCCTTCGCCGTTGTGCCTGGGAAATCGGCGCAGAGAAGCCCGCAGACGCCTACGTGCCGGCAGCCAATCACGTCGGCTTGGCCGCCGTCGCCCCCAACCAGGGCTTCGCCCATTGGCGCATCCGTCCCGAATGGGTAGACGAAACGGCGCAGCAGCGCGGCGGTGCCTGGCACCATTGCCGGTTCGTCTTGCGTCTTTATGATGTCTCTTATATCCAATTTAACGGCTTTAATGCACATCGCATTCAGGACGAACCGCTCGGCGGTTTGTGCGGCCAGCGTTTTTTTCATTTACCTCACCCTGGCACCACGCAGCTGGCTGAAGTCGGTTTCCTTCTGCGCAGCGGTGAATTCATCCCCGCCGCCCGTTCCCAAGCCGTGTCATTCGGCCGTAATTTCTGGTCTTCCAATCGCGATGCCAGCGCTCTGTACGTGGATGAACGCGGACGCATTGAGCCGGCCGGCAATGTGTGGGACCAAGAGCATTTCTTGCGTGAGCGCCGCCGTCCGAAACTGCGGCGTCCGTTGCGCATCGCCGCTTTCGCGCTGGCTAACGGGGACGGATTGCCGCCGTTCCTCCGCGAATTGGCCCTTCAGCAAAGCGCCTTGGGGCATGAGGTCCACATCTTCCTGCCTGCTTGCGGTGCGCCCCAATCACAGCAGGAGAACAACGGCATCCGTTACCACCCGCTGCCCATCGTCCCCAACGGCTCGCCGCTGGAGACGGCCCAGATGTTTGCGCACGCCGTTGAGGCGCACCTGCAAGACGCGCCTTCTTTCGACCTGCTCCATCATCACGAGTGGATGACCGGCTTGGCGGCGGCGCGGCTGCGCCGACCACGCATCCTCTCGCTCACCTCTCTGGAGACAACGCGGCGCAATGGTACGCCACCGACCCCGCTCTCGCGCGCCATCGAGGAGGCCGAACGCTCCATCGCCCGCACCGTTTCCTGTGTGTTGACGCCGGACTGGCTGCGCGAACGAGCCATCGCCGAGTTGGGCATGGACGGAATACGCATCCGTTCCTTCCCCATGGAAGGGCGGATGGCCAATGAATGGGAAACGCCGCTCGATTATGGACAGGTCAAGGGCGAAATCGGCGTTGGGCCGCTCGACCGCCTGGTCCTCTATGTTGGTCCGCTGGAACATTCTGCGGGTGTCGATCTGCTGGTGGAAGCTCTGCCGACATTGCTGCGCCGCACCGGCAATTTACGTTTGGCTTTCGTCGGCGCCGGCAGTATGTATGGCCATTTGGAACAGCGGGCTTATCAGCTGGGCATTGCTTATGCGGTGCGCCTGTTGGGCCACCGGGAGGGGCCGCAGGTCAAACGCCTGGTCCGCGCTGCAGAGGCCCTGGTCTTGCCCTCGCGCTGCCGTGTGCCCTTCGATGATGCCGTAGTCGATCTGGCCCGCAAGGCCGGCCGGCCCGTCGTCACCACGCATGGCGGTCCGGCCCACCTGGTTCGCCACGAAGAGAACGGCCTGCTCACCTACGACAACCCCGGTTCAATGGTCTGGGCGCTAGACCGTCTTCTCAGTGATCCAGCCCATGCCGAACGGATGGGCCGCAACGGCAAACGCAACGATGGTTCGATCCAGAGTTGGAGCGATGTCACACGCTACTATCTCGATTTGTGCGCCCAATGTTTTCCCGAATTGACGCTAACGGATACGTAGTCAAAGAAGCCAGGGCTATGCCCCAGGGAGCAGTCGCCTTGGTCACTTCCTGGGGCGTGGCTCTGATGGATCCTTGGCGGATTAGGAGACCCACTGATGAGCACCCCTGCACTAAGCCAAAATGAAGGGTCGGCCCCCTCCCCCAACGACACACCCCTCAAGCAGCAGCCGCCAGACGTAGAAAACGCTCCCCTCGTTGCCGACCACGCTCTGCAAGCCGATAATGGACACTCTGCGGAAAATGGGCACGTAAGCGCGAACAGCGATGTCACCGAGAATGGCCAAGCCAAACTCAATGGGACCCAGGTGAAACGCCACAAACGACGGCCGACGCGGATCACGCCCTCGTCTTGGATCATCTCTCCTGCGGTAAAAAAAGCGGACGAGGTTCGTCCGGTCCTCGCGGTCTTCTGCTGGGAGCATCCTGATACACTTGTCGGCCAATCCGCGCTCCAGACTGCTATCGCCCTGGCCCGCCGTCGCACTACCGTCCACCTGTTCGGGCGCGTCGCCCCCTCCGTGGACGTTGCTGGCCTGCACATTCATGCCGTCGGCGACAGCGAGGGCGAAGATCTGCTGGCGCGAGTGCAAGAATTCACGAGCCGGGCGGCCAACGCCTTTCTGCACCAGTTTCCCGGCGGTAGTCCGCACGTCACCCTGATGGGGTACGAGTGGTCCGGCGCTGGCCCGCTCAGCCTCCTACGCGGCCTCAAAAACAATCGCACGATCTTTTCGGTGCGCTCGCTGGAACGGCAACGCAGCGACATGACTTCGGAGATCAGCAACCACATCAACGAATTGGAATGCACGATGTTGCGCGAAGCGCAGGTGGTCCTCACGCAAGAGCCTGCCGTCTCCGAGGTCGCCCGCTTCTGGGTGCCGGAATGCGCCGCGCGGCTGACAGCTGCGCGCCAGCCGTTCCCCGTCGCTCAGTTCAACAGCAAAGTCGATCCCGGACAGGTCAAGGCCCGCTATCAGGTCGGACCGATCGATCCGACCATCCTTTATGTCGGCGATTTCAGCGATCGCTATGGTCCGGATTTGCTCGTCAAGGCCATGCCGGCGATCTTGCGCAACCATCCGCAGGCCCGTCTGGTCCTCGTTGGCGATGGGCCGTTGTACTGGACGATGCGCGTTTATTCGCGCTACCTGCTTTTGGACCACGCCATCCGCTTCCCCGGCAGCGTTGTCGGCCAGCCGATGCACGAGTTGGTTGAGGCCGCCGACGTGATCGCCTTGCCCAGCCGCGATGCCACGCCGTGGTGGCCCATCCAGGCCGCCTGGGCGGCGGGACGCCCCGTCGTGGCCACGCACAAGGCCGCCCCAATGCTCTTGGAGCATGAACGCGATAGCGTATTGGTCTATCCCGTCGAACAAAGTCTGGTCTGGGGCATCGAGCGCGTCCTCTATGACGCTGATCTCCGCGTCAAGCTCGGCCAGAAAGGCCGCGAAAAACTCGAAGAACGCTTCGGCTGGAACAATGTGGCCGAACAAATCGAAGAACTGATGGGCGTCCCGGCCCGAAAATAAGTCCTAGGGCGAGGGGCGAGGGGCCAAAGGCTTTATCTGGCCCCTCACCTCTCGCCCCTCGCCCCTTTTCTTGAGGAGCCTTATGCCGAAAGGTTATTTGCTGCTGGTTTTACACGCGCATCTGCCTTACATCCGCCATCCGGAGTACGATCGCTTTCTTGAAGAGCGCTGGTTCTTCGAGGCCGTTACCGAAACGTACATTCCCCTCATCAAGTTCTTCGACCGCCTGCAAGCGGAGGGCGTACCTTTTCAGCTGACCCTGTCCGTCTCGCCGACCTTGGCGAACATGATGGAAGATCCGCTGTTGCGCCAGCGTTGCCTGCGCCACCTCGATCTGTCGTTGTCGCTGGCCGAGAAAGAATGCGAGCGTACCAAGAACTGGCCCGATGTCCAGATCCTGGCCCAAATGTATCGGCGGCTGTTCGAGGAAGCGCGCGCAGTCTTCGTGGACCGCTGCGGCACGCGCCTGGTGACGGCTTTTCAACAGTATGCCGAATCGGGCCATCTGGAATTGATCACCTGCGCCGGCACCCACGGTTATCTACCGCTGTTAAGCTCGGAGCCGTCCTCAGTAAAGGCGCAGGTCTTCACCGCTGTAGATGAGCACGCCCGCATTTTCGGCAACAAGCCCAAAGGCATGTGGATCCCGGAATGTGCCTTTTATCCGGGGTTGGATGAAGTGTTGGCCCAGGCCGGCATTCGCTATTTCCTGGTGGACGGCCACGGCATCGAGCACGCCGAACCGGCGCCGGCCTTTGGCGTCCATGCTCCGGTCTATTGTCCGTCCGGTGTCGCCGCTTTCGGTCGTCATCCGATGACCTCGAAATTGGTCTGGAGCACCAGCGTCGGCTACCCTGCCGATTACAACTACCGTGAATATTACCGCGATATCGGCTACGACCTGGATCAAGAATATCTGGCCCCGTACCAGTACGCACCAGGCGTCCGCCAGAACACCGGTATTAAATATCATCGCATCACCGGCAAAACCAACCATAAACAGCTTTATAATCCGGATTGGGGCGCCGAGACGGTGGTGCGCCATGCGCGCGATTTCGCCCAGCGCTGCCGGGACCAGGCCCGTCGTGCCGGCGGCGCTATGCCGTTTCCGGCCGTCATTGTCTCGCCCTATGACGCCGAGCTGTTCGGCCACTGGTGGTTTGAAGGGCCGCAGTGGATCTATCATGTTTTGCGCGAGCTAGCCAGCGGCGGCGACCTGGAATTAACCACGCCGGGTGCTTACCTGACCGCCCATCCGGTGCAACAACGGGCCATGCCGTCGGCCAGTAGTTGGGGCCGCAACGGTTACAGCGAGCATTGGGTCAATCCCAAGACCGAATGGATGTGGCGGCCGCTGCACGAGGCGGCCACGCGCATGCGGCAGACAGTGCAAGCTCATCCGTTCGCTTCCCTGGGGAGCCTCGAAGACCGCGTCCTGCGCCAAGCAGGACGCGAATTGATGCTGGCCCAAGCGTCGGATTGGCCGTTTATCATCACCAACGGCACTACCGAGCAATACGCCCGCCGTCGTTTCCACGATCATCTCAACCGCTTCCACGATCTGTTGACACGCCTCGAACGTCGTGAGGTCGATCCAATACGCTTGCAAGCGCTAGAATACATGGATGCGTTATTCCCTAAGCTCGATTATCAGCTATTCGCGTGAGCCCCCCGAGGGCGAGCAGGGGGTGTAACCCCCCCGGTAGCATGGCGAGCGGGGGGTGTAACCCCCCCGGTAGCATGGCGAGCGGGGGGTGTGAACCCCCCGGTAGAATAACCGGAGTGTGAACCCCCCGGTTATTCTACCGGGGGGATCACACCCCCCGCTCGCCCTCGGGGTGAGATCTGCATTGTTCTCTGTGCCGTCTTCATGGTAGAGAAGCATTGTTCGCAGAGTAGCAAGGAGACCAGCGACAGAGCTTTCCCTCCTTGCTGGGAGGTGCTCTGCGATCTGCCTAATGTCCGCAGCCCCAAACTTCGCCTTGGGCAGAGATAAGTTGTTATCACTATTGGGATCAGAGGACTTAAATCGATCGCGCTAAAGAAATTTGCCGGCGCGGCCCCGATATTCTGATCGACAATTTCCGATAAAAGAAACTAACCCCAGAGTTACAGAGAACCCAGAGAAAAGACACGGAGAGAAAAACCGAAAAAAGGGACGTAAGATCCTATTCTCTGATTTTCTTCTGCGTCGTTTGGCGTTCTCTGTGGTTCGTTCTTTTTTCGCTCACCACATACAGGGATCTGTCATGCTGGGTCCAACAACTGTTTCATCGGCGCGGGGGCAAGAACGAGGACAAGTTTTGTCGTTGCTGCGGTTGGCGCCATCCCTGCCGAGCTTCAAGACGAGCCGCGGTTCCTGCCGCCCCTTTGGGGCCACTCCCCGGGCGGACGGCGTCAACTTTGCCGTTTTTTCGCGGCACGCTCAGGAACTCAGCCTTGTGTTGTTCCGGGAGGGAAGCGAAGGACCCGTCGCCGAGATCCCGCTTGATCCGGTCCATAACAAAACCGGCGACGTTTGGCACATTTTCGTTCATGGCCTGACCCCTGACTATCTCTACGGCTATCGCGTCCACGGGCCGAACACACCCAAGTCGGGCCATCGCTTTAATCCCTCGATTGTCTTGCTCGATCCCTATGCTCGCGCCCTCAGCGGCAACGCGCGCTGGGGCCAGCCGGACGTGCCGCATGGCCAACCTAACGGCCGACTGACGCGCCGCAGCCGCATCGTCGTCGAGGACTTCGATTGGGAAGGCGACGCGCCGCCGGCCACGCCGCTGGCGCGAACCGTGATCTACGAATTACACGTCCGCGGCTTCACGCGCCACCCCTCGTCCGGCGTGGCCCATCCCGGCACCTATCTGGGATTGATCGAGAAAATCCCCTACTTGCAATCGCTGGGCGTGACGGCCGTGCAGCTCATGCCGGTGCTGGAGTTCGACGAGTTGGAGCACTCGCGCCGCAATCCATTGACCGGCGAGCCGTTGCTCAATTACTGGGGTTATTCGCCGCTGTCCTTCTTTGCACCCAAGGCGGCCTACGCAGCGCGAGCCGGACAGCAGGTGCGCGAATTCAAGGAGATGGTCAAGGCCTTCCATAAGGCCGGACTCGAAGTCATTCTCGACGTGGTTTACAACCATACCTGCGAAGGCAACGAAAACGGACCGACCTATCATTTTCGCGGCCTGGATAATTCCATTTATTACATGCTGGATAAAGAAGGCCGCTATTATAACTTTTCCGGCTGCGGCAATACCTTCAACTGTAATCATCCGCTGGTCCGCGACCTAATACTCGATAGCTTGGTCCAATGGGTAACGGAGATGCACGTCGATGGGTTCCGCTTTGATCTGGCCGCCATCCTGGGCCGCGGCCCTAACGGCAAGGTGCTGGACGATCCCCCTTTGATCCAGCACATTGCCGAACATCCGCTTCTGTCAGGCGTGAAGTTAATCGCTGAGGCGTGGGATGCGGCCGGTCTGTCCTATCTGGGCAAGTTCCCCACTTGGGGGCGTTGGGCCGAGCTAAACGGCGTCTACCGCGACGATGTGCGCCGCTTCATCCGCGGCGATGCCGGCGCCACCGCCAGCGTCGCCAAACGCATCTGCGGCAGCCTTGATCTCTATGGCGACTCCGCCCGTCACCCGTATCACTCGGTCAATTTCATCACCTGCCACGATGGCTTCACGCTCAACGATTTGGTCAGTTACAATGCCAAGCACAACGAAGCCAACGGCGAAAACAACCGCGATGGCTGGGACGCCAATTTTTGCTCCAATTTCGGCCACGAAGGCCCAACCGACGACAGTTTCATCCATGCCGTGCGGCAGCGGCAGATGCGCAATTACTTCACCATGCTCTTGATTTCCCAAGGCGTGCCCTTCATCTCGCATGGCGACGAATTTGCCCGTACTCAACGCGGCAACAACAATGCTTACTGTCAAGACAACGAGATTTCTTGGGTCGATTGGGGCCTGACCAAGAGAAATGCCGGCCTGGTACGTTTTGTGCGCAGGATGATCGCCCTGCGCAAGCGTTATTTTGCTTTGAGCCGCGAACAGTTTGTCAACCGCGTCCGGTGGCACGGCGTCAAAGTGGGCGATCCGGACTGGACCGGCCAATCGCGGGCACTGGCTTTCCAGCTGCACGGCTGCCACGGTCATCCTGACCTCTACGTGATGTTCAACGCTCACTGGGAAAGCCAGCGCTTCCATCTGCCGCCGCATGAAGGGCAATGGCGCTGGAAGCGACTCGTGGATACGAACCTGCCCTCGCCGGAGGACATCGTCGAGGAAACGCAGGCCGTGCCGCTGCACCCAGCGGACCACTACCTTATGTCGCCGCGCTCGGCGGTGATCTTGATCGGTGCCCGGTGAAGCGCGGCGTCCTCGGCGGTCCCTTGTATGGAGAATCCTTTACTTCTGCAAGATGGGGAGATAATTATTGGGCACTTGCAAAATGATACAGGCCATTGCTGTGGCATAGTGACTACAAATTTGGTCCATCCAGGAGCCGTCCAGGGCTTGCCGGCCGATTAGCTCATCGCGGATGGCGGGATACCACTCCGCCCAGTAGCGTCCCCCGGCCGTCCACATGGCCTGTACGGCATAGTAGTGGCCGTAGAAATAATGCATATCGGGCCGGCCGCCAAAGCCGCCGAGCATCGGCCGCGAACGCCGTAGGAATTCCAAGCCTAATTCAATCTCTGGTCCTTTGTAGATGCCCGCGCTGTACAAGGCGCAGACGCCGGCGGCCGTGCGGGCAAAGCTCTGGGCGCCGCCTCCTCCGCCCCCTTGTTTCATGTAGCGGAAATAGCCCTGAAATTTGTCCTGGCAGCCTTTGACGTACTCGACGCACTTATCGACCTTGTTTTTGGGCACATAGATACCCGCATTACGGGCAGCGCGCAGGGCCATGATCTGACAAATGGTCACCGAGATGTCGGCCTCGCGGCTGCCGGGCATATAGCGCCACCCTCCCTCGGGGTTTTGGCTATCAAGGATCAATTTGACGGCGGCGTGCAATTTTTTGTCGAGCTTGTCGCGCAGCACGGGGTCGTGGACCATGCCTGCCGCCTCAGCTAAAAACAGCGTACCAAAGCCGTGGCCGTACATGGGGCCGTGCGACGGAAAACTGGGATTGTGCAGAAACCCCGGATGGAGGCCATCGCGGTTTTCTTGGCGGAACACGAACTGGAGGGCGTTGCTGATAATCCGCCCGTAAGGTCCGCGGTTGGGCATATCGCCGTGGGCCATGAAGGCCATCGCTGCCAAGCTGGTCACCGCCACATTGCTGGTGTACTGACCCGTGCCGAAGCTGCCGTCGGGGCGAGCATGGGCGTGCAAATAAGCCAGTCCGCGTTCGATCGCTTCGTCGGTCTTGGGGGTAATCATGCCCTTGGAGGCCGAGCCATCTGGAACAGCTTCGCGGCCGTCGCTGCTATCGGCGTCGTCGCCGGACAGGGCGAAACAGGTTCCGGACGCGCCCAAAAAGACCAAACTACTTCGTGACAGAAATTGACGCCGCGTCCACATGCTTCATTCCCCTTTGCGTCGGCCCTGTTCGGAGATGGTGCGGTAATAACGTTTAATCAAATCATCATACTTGGGCATGAACGGCTGAGGGTTCGAGTAAGCATCCATTTGAGCGCGGAGCGATTGCGGTAAGTGTCCCCAGACCCCGTGCTTGTCGAGATCGGCGTTCTTACGGGCCTGGTCGTCCTTGTCGCCGCCTCCGCCGTTGTTGCCGTTTATGCCGTTCCGGCTATTCCCTTTCTCCTTGCCCAATCTTTCCTTGCCGGTGCGCTGTTGGCTGTCGGATTTGTTGCCGCCGCGCTGCTGCTGCTGCACACGGGGTTGCGAACCCGCGCTGGTCCTCGTGCCTGACTGGGCGTTGCCGTTGTTTTTGTTGTTGTTGGTCCTCGCGCCTGACTGGGCGTTGCCGTTGTTTTTGTTGTTGTTCTGGTTCTGTTGCGATCCTCCTCCACCACCGCCGCCGCCGCCCGACGGCGGTGGGTTTTCGTTCCGCTGAATGAGCGATTCGAGATCCTTCAAAATGTCGCGCTGCGTCTGCTGCGTGGCTTCGCCCAAGTCGTTCTTCGCCAAGCGTTCGCCGACTCGATGCACATTCTGAACGACACGTTGGAGGACTTCCTTCTCTTCTTCCTGCGGCGTCACCGGCTCAGCCTCGCGCGGTTCGGTTTTCTTGCTTTCTTTCTTCTCCTTCGGTTGGTCTTCCGTTTTCTTCTCGTCCGGCTTGTCCAGTCCGACCATCGGTTTGTCGTCGTTGCGGGGCTTCTTCTTTTTAAGGCGCACAGGCGGTTCATCGTGTGCAGGCGGATCTTGAGCTAGGGCCAGGCCCGCGAGAGAGACCACGCCGACGAGCATCAAGGCCAACAAATGCTTGCTCATTTTGTATCTCCTTCCGCGTCGTTCCTCTCGCCGAGGGGGCGATTCATTTCGTCAATCAACTCGGCCACATCCTGTTGATCTCTGCGAATGGATTCTAAGACGGCCTGGTCCTTTTCGGGGAGTTTTTTCAGGTCTGGGTGCTGTTTGCGGAACGCCTCGGTTCGCTCATTAATGTCTTTCTGCAAATCGCGGAGCAATTTGAGTTGGGCCAAGGGCGGAATACCGTCGTTGGACGAGGCGGCTCGAGCGGCGTTACCCCCGTCTTCGTCGCCGGATTCGTCGGGAGTTCTGCCTCTGGCCTGTTCCATCTTCTCGGCGGTTTCTTTCAGGGCATCGACCACTTGCGTCAACCGCCGCTGCGCCAGTTGTTGCCATCGCTGCGTTTCGGCATCGGGCAAGTCTCTCGGATCAACCTGCTCTTTGGCGACGGTTTTCATGCGTTGGCCCGCTGCGGTCATGGCTTGGCTGGCGCGGCGCATCAGGCGGGCGAACACGGGGGCCTTGCTCAGGCGCTTCTCGGCCACTTCTTCCGTTTCCGCCCCCAACCCGTGCTGCGCTTCGCCTTTGCGCAGGAAATCGCTGCGGAGACCGCGGTTCCATGTTCCTTGGAGCCGGACGTTCTCTTGCGAGCGCATGGTTTCCGCGCTAAGGGCTTCCTGGCGTTCTTTCAGTGGACGAATAAGGTCGGCCAAGCGAATGATCTGTTCGCGGCCCAATTCTTCCTCGACTTCTTTGCGGGCGCGTTGCAATTCGCGTTGGGCCTCGTGCAACCGTTCCAGCGTTTCTTCCTGTTCGTTTTCCCCCTCTTGCCCACCGTTCATTTGTTGTCCAGCCCCGTCCATCAGCTCGCCGGCCCGGCTCAGCGCTTCACTGGCCCGCGGGGCCCGCATGCGGGTCAATTCTTCCACTAATTGTTCTGCCTTTTCTCGCAGTTCTTTCTGTCGGCGGGCCAGACGTTTCAGTTCGTCCTCGCGCTGGGCCTTGTCGCCGATCTTGCCGGCTTCTTTGACCTTTTTCCGCAGTTCGTCTTGTTCTTTAATCAGATCGGCCAACTCTTTTTCTTTTTCGCGCAATTTCTTGGTCAAGCGATCCAGCTCGGCCTCGCGGCGATCTTCCAGGTTCTGGACCAGCTTTGTCAAATCGCGTACGCTGTCCCGTTGTTTCCCCTGGGCTTCATTCAGTTTGTTCTGCCCGATGTCCTCGCGCGCTTCGCGCATCTTCTCGGCAATGTTGTCTTGTTGGGCTTGCTGTAAGGCGTCGCGCAATTCACGGGCCGTCTCCGGGTCTTTCTGTTCGCGCTGGCCGGCGACGCGATCCATCTTTTCCAGCAATTGCCGGGTGCGCTCTTCGAGTCTCTGTTGGGCGTCCTTGAGATTGTCCAAGTCGGCCTTCTCAGCGGGGGTCAATTGGTCGGGTGATTTGCCGGCCATGTTCTCCTTGGCCAGCTTTTCGACTTCGGTTTGCAAGCGTTTTTGTTCTTCGAGCAACCGATTGGCCTCGCCCTTGATTTCGTGGGAACTGGTCCACGGCTCCAGACGGCGCGTCAGCAAATCGTTGAGTGTCTTCTCGACTTCCTCTTGCCCCTTGCGCGCCTCGGCGAGCACCTTGCGCGGCAGGGCTGGGTCTGGGCCTTGCTTGGCGTCTTGACGATCGCGTTCGGCTTGCCGGCGCAGCTCGCGCGCCTGCTGGCGCAACTCCGCGGTTCGTTCCCGCTGGCGTTTGGCTTCCTGCCGTTGGCGGGCCTTGTCGGCTTCGTTGTCGCTCTGTTGGGCCTTATTCTCAGCTTCGGCTGCTTCACGTTCTCTGTCGTCGGCCGATTTCTCGGCGGTGCGTGCTTCTTGTTCCGCTTCCCTTGCTCGGGCTTCCAGGGCGGCCCGGCGCTCTTCGCGAGCTTTCTCTTCTAACAGTTCGGCCAACTGCCGGGCATTGGTCAAACGCGGCTCAATCTGCTGCAATTCGTTCTCGGCCAACCGTTCCAGTTCGCGGGCCACGTCCTTCATGCGTTCCTGAGCAGCCGTCTTCTCCATGCCATTTTGCTTAAGCGAATCGAGAATGCGTTTGACTTCAGAACGGAGGCCGTCTTTCTCGGTGCCGACACGCTCGCGGACCTCTTGTTGAGTCTTCTCGGCTTGGAGCAGTTTTTCTTGATCGTCGCTGCTGAGCTTGTCACCTTTTTTCAGGCGGTTTTCGGTTTCCGTGACTTTTTGCAGGGCCTCACGTTGCTTCTCGCGCAGCCGTAGCAATTCCTGCTGGATGTTGGCCTGCTCTTGATTGAGGATGATCTCTAAGGCATTGCGGCCGACAATGCGGACCTCAATCTCCGGGCTGTGTCCTTGCTCTTTGGTGGGGTTGACGTCATCATAATCGTCGGCGCAAGCGCGGAGCAGCAGAACGTCGTCTTCCTTCAAGCTGCTGCCGTCCGCGTGACGGATGGATTTCAAGGACAATTTTTGTTGAAAATCCAATCGCTGCGGTCTCGTTGTCAGGGGCGACGTGGCCAGGACAGCGGGTCCGCTCCACGGTGCCAACAGCGGCGCAGGACCGACGGCAGGATCATACAGGTACAAACGCTGCGGCGGTTCTTCACGCCCGCTGCGGTATTCCAGATAAACCGAGCGCACGGCATATTGCGGATCGTCGGCATGCACTTCCAGGGGTAATTCAGCCGTTGGCAGTACACTGAGAATGTCGCGTGATGGGGAGGGGCGTTCGAGATGGACGGTTGGGGCAGGATCGGGATGCAGGCGCAGCTCATAGAGTCGGCTGTTGCGCAGGCCTGTCTCATCTTCAAAATGCAGCGAATACATGCCGCTGACCGAAGGTGTGAAAGCGAGCGTGAAGGTGCAGCGGTCGCCTTCCAACACAGCGGGCGTCGGCTCCCACCACGGTCGGTTGCCGGCGAACAGGGCCAGAAGATCGCCTAACACGACACTCGGTTCGTCTGGCTGATATTCGATCCAGGCGCGGCGGAGCGGGCGATCGGCGCGGGCGCGGAGATGGACAGCCGTGCCGACGACGGCATCGATGTTGCCTGTACCCGGGGACAATATCTCCGGCGACGGCAGGCCCGTGTAGGCCGGGTAAATCAATTGCACCAGCGGCGACGGCTTGCCCTCCAGCGCTATCAACGATGGCGGCGGCAGCACTTGGACAAAATACTCCGGACTGAGCGCATCATTGGCTTGCACCTGGAAACGGAAATTGTGTTCGACGCGGCCGGCCGGCAGGCTCGTGTGCAGGCGCCCCACCCCCGATTCCTCGGTTTGGATATCGCAATGGTGTTCGAGATGGGGAAGGCCCTCGAAGCGGAAGATGACGACCGCCTGTGGCGGAATAACGCCGCGGACGATGCCGCGCACCTCGAATGCTTCATTGCGGCCAATCCGCGAGCGCGGCTCCTCGACCACCACTTGGGTCTTTTTGGGCCAATCGATGTCGCCAAAGGGATGGGCCAGGCGCAAGAATGCTGTCGCAGCCAGAGAAGGCGAAAGCATCGTCAGGGCCACAGCCAGCGCCGTGAGGGCGCTGCCGGAAACACCCGCCCAGGCCAGGCCGCGCTTGTCGACGACTTTGCCAAAATCGCATCCGGAGGCCCGGCGCAGGGCACGCTTGACCGCCTCGCGCTCCAAGACGGCAGACGAGGCGCCCGGTTGCGCGCCGCGCTCTAAAAACTGGACTGTGCTGGCCAGAGCGTCATTGAGCAACGGATATTCTTCTTCCACGCGCAGGGCCAGGCTAAGATCATCGCTCGGCGCGCTCAAAGGACGAAAAAGATAGCGATAGAAGATGATGACCCCGCTGACTAGCATACTGACAAGAGCGACAGCGCGGACAAGGGCCGGCAGACGCCAACGCCAATCGAGCACTCCGACGACGATGGCCCCAGCCAGGAGCACAGTGAGCAACAAGCCGCTGCCACGCACGAGCGCCACGAACCACAAGCGACGGCGCAGGCCAGCAAGGCGTTGCCGTAACATGGTTCCATCCAGCATTGGACGTTTGACGGAAGGCATCGCGGACCTCGCTCTCGCTCAGGGACAGCCGACCCCGACCTCAGGCGAAGAGATCAGCGATCGGTCCATAAACTACTATAGCAGGTCCATAGGTGGCAACCATCCCTTGTTCGAGCCTGCGGATGTGCCGTGAGAAGCGTTCCGAGATTTTCCCGGGAGGACGCCCTCTGCACTGCGGCCGCAAGGCCCTTTCCTCGCGTTGTCCGCCGCTCGCCGCTAATCGAGCGGCATATCGGAGCGTGCCGTCCATAGGATTGGCGTGCGCCGCAGTTCCGTTGGGCTGTCTTACCTCATTCGCCATAGTCGCGACTGGATTCGCTGCGATTGCGGACGTTTTCGGGAAGGACATATTCGCCATCCTGGAGGTCCTTGGTCGCCTCGGCCCGCAACTGCTCCAGCACTGCCCTCTCGTACTTGCGCTGCCGCTCCGCCATCATCTGGTACCATAGCGGTTCCTGCTGCACGGGTAGCAAATCCAGATGGGCTAGGCTCGGCTGACTGTAGGCGTCGAAAAACTCCTTGCGCTCGGGCGGCTGCGGATCTTCCATCAACACCGCAACATAGAAATGCTGAACAGGCATGTCCGCCATCACCAGCGAATCGCCGCGCTTCTTGAGGGTCAAAAGCTGAGTGACGAAATCGGGCGGGGGATAAGGGACGAATTCCTTGGGCGGCACATAGGGCCGATAATCGGCGGCATTGAACTTTGTTCCAGGCAAATGGAATTCCGGCGCCGTCAGGTGCGATACTTTGTCCAAGCGGAAGACATGGCCTAAGTTCTGCTGGGCAAGAAATTGCACAGCGGCCTCAGGCGCAAGGTGTTGTCTTTTCAACTCCGCATGGATCTGCTGCGCTTTCTCGCGCGCCAGCTTACGGGCTTGCTCCAGATACCAGGCTTGTTCGACCTCGCTGCGCACTACATGAAAAGGACGGACGTGGGCCGGCAAATCTTCAGAACGCCAGAATACCCACACTTCATCCCGAGAAGGCGAGTGGAATTGTTTGGTGCGCCAGGGGCGTTCCTGTTTCAACAGTTGCTCAAGCTGGCGCTCCTGCGGCGTCGGCTCGAAATTGTGGAACAGCGCCGAGACGAAATCGGGGCGGCTTTCTCGGGGGCCGAACAGGGCAAACGGCTCGAAGGGGTTCTCGGTCGCTTCTTCATAAGCCTGACGCAGTTCCTCGAGCTCCGGGTCTGGATGATCGAGGATCTCTTGTCGCGTTTGCGCCTCCTTCATGATATGGACCTTCTCAACGCCGTATTCGGCAGTGGCTTTCTTCAACAACTCCGCCAGTCTTTCTTGAGAATGGCTGGCCAGCACTTTGTCCATCTCTTTGCGCAAAGTGAGGAGGGCGTTCTCCATCAAGTTCCTGGCCAAGGCGTTCTGGAAGCGCTCGAGCAACTGCTGGCGGACGCTGTCGAACGGCTGAGGAGCGTACAAAGACAGGGGCAAAGTCAAAGCGGGCAGCGGCGTGGTACTGGCCCCGGCCAAGAGCGTGGAAGCGTAGGCGGCCATCGTGTTGCGTGCGTACAAGGCGTTGGTGGCCAGCCAGCCGGTTGGCCCCGCCAAGGGCGTGCCGCCCGTGCCGAGGCTACCCATTAGTTGGCCCACAGCGGCCGCCGACGCCTGCAACGCCACCGTGCGAGAACTCGGCAGATCGTAGGTCCAGCCAAATTGCTTAGCTTCTTCCCGATATTTCTCGTACAAGGAACCAAGGGCCATATCGAGATCGGCGTAGCTAGCCATGCTGGCGGCCCAGGCAAGGCCACCGCCAGCGGCGAATGCCGAAGCTGGCTGGCCGATCTGGAAGACCGGCCACAACGCGACGGCCTGGGCCGCCAGTTTCCGAGCGAAAGGGCCTTCCAGACGATAGCGGAAATACGCCACTTGGATGCGGCGTGGCTCCTTGAAGCCGGGTTGCCGTCGGGTCGGCGACGGCTCGTCGTTCTTGTAGCGCTCATAGAGGTTGCGCAGGTCCGCCTCCGTTGGCTGCACTCTCTTCTTGGTCTCCGGCACAAAACTCTCCACGGCGATCGGCAGCAGACTCACGGAAAGGGTGGTGCGCTGCTCCTGAAAATATCTGTAGAATTCATCGGGCGTGGCCACCGACGGACTGACATGGATGCCGTCTACCGATTCACGATAGCCCCGTACCCCCGAGGCGGAGCCGAGCAGGGCCTCCTTGGCCATGAGCACGCGAAACTCATCGGTCAGGGCGTTGAGAAGATCGCGCGGCGTCAGGCTCTTGTGGATCTTGCTATTATGCCGAAAGAAGGCCAGGACCCATTCGTTGGTCTCAAGCTGGCCGTCGGCCGGGAGATAGTCGCTGTTGCCCCAGGCACGATTGACCTCACGACACACGTCCGCCGGCATCAGCACTATGCCGAGCCGATCCGCCTGACGTTTCCAGATCAGGAAATCCAGCAGGTCTTCGGTGCGAAAGGAGCCGCCGAAATAGGAATCATTGGTCCATTGCGGGTGCTCCAGCAACCACGCCTGCAAGGCCAGGCCCGTGGCAATGGCATCGAGGGCATAGTATTGTGCTTTGTTCTGAGGTTCTGTCTTGGCCAGTTGCGATTGAATCGAGGCAAGCGTGCTTCGCAGCGGGCTGATGCGCCGATCCAGCGGCGCGTTGCTGGCGAGGGCGTCTCGGGCCAGGCTTATCGCCGTGTTCATCTGCGTGAAAGCGTTTTCCACCGGGTTAGTCGGATCGTTCGCGCCCTTTTTTTGAAAGCGCTTTTGATAGTCGGCGAGCGATTTTTGCAGAGGGGAATCAAGGTTGCCCGCTACGTCAAAGAGCAGGAATTCACTGGCTAATTGGCGTTGCTGGCGGAGTCGCTCCAGTTCATCGGTGTAGATCGTCTTGCCGTAGAGGGTCGTCACTTTGTCGCCGTGGCGGAAAGTGACAGCGATCCAGCTTTGTAAGCTGGTGAAAAGGTCCCCGCGGCCGAACGAAGCGACGAAGATAATCATCGTCAGGATGGTCAAAGCCGCTAGGTAGACTTTCTGGTGCTTGCGGAAATGTTTGAAAGGGTGAAAGGCCATTGGCATTCCTCGCTTTAGGTCAATCCGTCCGTCCGCAGGGATGCTGCCGGACTTGACAGCCGGCGCAAAGCTATAGTATGGGTGAGAGGCGGACTATAGGGCCCCTGGCTTGCCGGGGGTGCATCGCGGCCCCTCGCTAAGCCAGGGGCCATACGATTAGTGGTGATTGTAGCGAGTCTGATCTGCAACACAACAGCAACAGGGAGATGGGCAGTGCCCGCACGCAAGAAGCAAGCTATCCAAGAGGAGGCTCCACGAACGGTCAGCCGTACCAAGAAGACGGCCGCCAAAAGCCGCTCGCGTCTGAGCGACGTTCCCAAGCAGAGTTTGACAACGAGCCGTACCGCTAAGCCGCAGAAGACGACGACTAACGATAAAGGCAAGCAGGACCTGGTCATCGTGGAATCGCCGGCCAAGGCCAAGACCATCCATAAATATCTCGGCAGCCATTTCAAGGTGCTGGCCAGCTACGGTCACGTCCGCGATTTGCCGCGCCGCCGTAAGCCCGGCGAAAAGGTGGCCGGTATCGACATCGACGCTGGCTGGGTGCCCACCTATGTCGTCGTCGATCGCGCCGAGAGCAACGGCAAAGGGACCGCACGCCGGCGCAGTGCCAAAGAGATCCTGGCCGAATTGAAACGTGAAGCGGCCAAGGCCAATCACATTTACCTGGCCACAGACCCTGACCGCGAGGGCGAAGCCATCGCCTGGCATATCGAAGACGCCCTGGGGTTGGACGACGATCCGCGCGTCTTCCGTATCACGTTCAATGAAATTACGCGCTCGGCCATACAGCAGGCCCTGGCCCATCCAGGCAAGATCGACATGGACCGCGTCCGCGCACAGGAGGCGCGGCGCATTCTCGATCGGGTGGTGGGCTTTCCGCTCAGCGGCCTGTTGAGCAAGAAAGTGGCCCGGCGTTCCAGCGCCGGCCGCGTCCAATCGGTGGCCTTGCGTCTGGTCGTCGATCGCGAGCGCGAAATCGAGGCGTTCGTGCCGACAGAATACTGGAAGATCCTGGCGCTTTTGGCCCCGGCAGACGGCCCTTTGCCAAGGGAGCCGAAACCGCTCTCCGTGGTGTTGGCCAAAACCAAGGAGGGGGCATCGGGACCGACGCTAACCAACGGAACAGCACCGCTGGCTGACACTCACGGCCCAGAACAACCGGCGAAGACCGGACTGGCGCCGGGTTCCTTCCTCGCCGAGTTGGTCGAGTGGGACGGGAAGAAATTCGAGGCGGCCAACGAAGAGACCGCCACCAACATCGCTCGGTTACTGGAACAAGCCAAGTACACTGTCGTCACGCTAGAGCAGAAAGACCGTGCGGAGAAGCCGCACGCCCCGTTCACCACCAGCACCCTGCAACAGCAGGCGTTTTTGCGTCTCCGCTTCCACGCCGAGCGCACCATGAAGACGGCCCAACGGCTCTATGAAGGCGTCGATCTGGGCAGTGAGGGGTCCGTAGCCCTCATTACCTACATGCGAACCGACAGCACGCGCGTCTCTGCTGAGGCCCTTCAAGCCGTGCGCACCTACATCGAGAGCAACTATGGCCCCGCTTATCTGCCGGACAAACCGCATACGTATCCTTCCGGCAAAAGCGCCCAGGAGGCCCACGAAGCCATCCGGCCCACCGACCTGGCTTACACGCCGGAGCGCGTCGCCCAACTCGGCCTGCACGGCGATCTGCTGAAGCTCTACACGCTTATCTATCAGCGCTTCGTCGCCAGTCAAATGGCCCCGGCCGTTTTCGCCGTCACCAATGTCGAAGTTCGGGCGACGCCGGACCCGCATCAGGACGGCGGTCCTACCGGCTTATTGAAGGCACAAGGGAAGGTGCTGAAATTCGACGGCTATCGCAAAGTGTTGCCGCCGGCTGGCAAGCAAGAGAACGCTACCTTGCCGCCGCTGCGCGAGCAGCAGGATCTCGTTCGACTCGAGCTGACGGCCAGCCAACACTTCACCCAGCCGCCGCCGCGCTATAACGAAGCATCGCTGGTCAAGGCCCTTGAAAAAGAAGGCATCGGCCGGCCCAGCACTTATGCCACGATCATTCACAAAATTACCTCGCCGGAGCGCGGCTATATCGAGGTGAAAGATCGCCGTTTCTACGCCACCCAAATCGGCAAGGAAGTCACGGATCTGCTCATTGAGCATTTCCCCAAGGTCATGGACCTGAAATTCACCAGCCATATGGAGGAAGAGCTCGACCAGATCGAGGCGAAACAGGCGCGCTACAACGAAGTGCTCAACGAGTTCTGGGGACCGTTTTCCGAAGCGCTGAAGACGGCTGAAGACAAAATGCCGGCCCTGCGCGGCGGCGTCGAGACCGGCGAAATGTGCCCCCTCTGCGGAAGGCCGCTGCTCCGCAACTACAGCAAAAAGACGCACCGTTATTTCGTCGGCTGCTCCGGCTACAAGGCCGATCCGCCCTGCAAATACATTAAGCCGGAGGAGGGCGAAGAAGCTCGGCCGCAGCCGGTCGAGACGGAACACAAGTGTCCCACCTGCGGCAAGACCATGCTGGAACGCATGGGCAAGTCGGGACCGTTTCTCGGTTGCAGCGGCTATCCCGAGTGCAAGACGACCATGAGTTTCGGCCCAGACGGCAAGCCGGTCTTGTCTGTGGTCCCGACGGAGCATACCTGCGAGAAATGCGGCCAGCCGATGGTGATCCGCCAAGGCCGCCGCGGCCCGTTTCTGGCCTGCACCGGCTATCCCAAGTGCAAAAACGCCAAGGACGTGGACGCCGAGGGCAATCCCCTCCAGCCGATCGACACCGGTATCGTCTGCGAGAAGTGCGGCTCGCCAATGGCTGTCAAGAAGGGTTTTCGCGGCCCCTTCCTGGGGTGCAGCAACTATCCCAAGTGCCGCAGCACTAAGCCGCTGCCCCCGGAGATGAAAGAGAAACTAAAGGAACTGCTGCCGACGCCGCCGAAAAAGACTGTGCCGGACGTAAAGGTAGATGAACCGTGTCCAGAATGCGGCGGCCCCATGAAGTTGCGCAGCTCGCGCAAGGGTTATTTCCTCGGCTGCGCCAAGTATCCAAAGTGCAAAGGCACCCGCGAAGCGCCGCCAGAACTGCTCGAACAGTTGTAGGCACGAGGTTCGTGCAGTTCCGGCGGCGGGGTTAAACCCCGCCGCTCACCCATCGGTATGGTATGGCGAGCCGTATGGTATATGGCGAGCCGCCGGGTTTATCCCGGCGGTCGCTCACCACTTTCGCTGACATGTCACTGCGTTAATTTGGCCGATACAAACGTGGTCTGCGGCGTGCCGAACACGGTGAGTTGACTGGCCCGCGCCGGCGAAGCATTGAGAATAACAGCGGTAGGATCGACAATGGCTGCCGGCTGAATCGAAATGTTCATGCCCCCACCGCTGCCGCTGGCTTGACTGATGGTCACCCCGGCAAAACCGACCACGGCATAAGTGGCGTTTTGGCCCGTGCCGTTGGCGGCCACGTAGTTGGGGAGTGGACTGTAAGATTGGAATAAGGGTATAAGGTTCGACTCGCCCATCACCGATTGGAAATTGCTGACCAGGGTTGATTTTAAACCTGGACCACATTTCCATGGGGCAGGGGCGCTCGGCGAAACGGGGAGCAAATTGTTGCTCAAAAGGTAAGCAATATCATTGGGGGTCGAACCGTCGTCGATCCAATTGCGAAAGGCCGGCGTACTGTTGGAAGGGACGCCGACGTCGATCAAGCCAAAGCTGCCGGGCGTGTTGGTACCGCAGGGATAAACCTGTAATTGAGGCAAGCCGTTCGGCCCTGTAGTGACGCTGCCCGCCACCCAAGGCGAGGACAAATTCCCATTGGCGAAATTCGTCCAAACGTTTACATCCAATGCCACGGGGAGAATATGGGCGTTGACCCCTGGAATGACCTGGAGGCTCGTGACATCGCCGGCATAAATAGTGGCGCTGGCAGTTGCGGTCAAGTTTATAGTAGAGACACCGAAAATCTTTCCGAAGAATAGCCCGAGGGGACCATTGGCGATATTATCACGGCGCGTCGTTACAGTGACCGTGTTAGGGAACAAATTATTGGCATAGGAAGGCGCGGAGAACGTCGTACCGTCGTAGTAACGGAAACTAATGTCCGTGACGGGCACCTGAACATAGACCCCGCCTGCTTGATTGTAGGCCGCGTAACGTTGGGCCGTGGGAATGGGGCTGGCGGGATTGCTGACGTCCGTCGTCGCCGTGAGATAGATCTGCTGCTGCTGCGTCTGACCAGGGAAATAATAAGCAACAAAGAGGTTTTGCAGCTGCTGGGCGCCGGCCAGAGCAGCGGCGTCGGCGGCGTCTTGCAATTCGGCCTGGACCGAACAGATATAGCCGATGTCGATGGAAAACGCCAACATGCCCACCAGAAAAGTCATGAGCAGGGCTGCCAGCGGCGCGACGGCGGCGCGGCGACGCGGCGAAGCAAGGATGCGAAATGTCATCGTGTGTTCCTTTCCTATTGTTTCATCATGACTACGACGTCCGACTCAACCATACTCTGGGTCAAAAAATAGTAGGACACCCAATTCACCGACGTGGTTGGAATGACCACTTGCACAGATACTGTGCTGCCGGAGGGAGCATTCAAAGCGTCCGGCAAAGGGTTGCCATTAGGATCCGTGACGGTGATATTGATGGCGCCGACTGTAGGAGGGTTGAACAAGGAACTATTGAAACCATTGTCGCGCATGACATCGATGACGTCATTGATAATGTTACTGTTGCCGTATTGATGGAGGATGCCGGTGCGGCAGCCCTTGCGCGCGGCGCCGGTGAGGATTTGCCGTACCATAACGCCGCGACTCAGCTCGAACATCCCCAGCATAAGCAGGGCAAAGACGGGGACGACAAAGGCCATCTCCACAGCAGCAACGGCCGAGCGCGTTGGGTGCGGTGAAACGAAGCGGGTAGTGGAACGTCGTAGTGGCATGATGATGGTCCCTCCTATTCCCGTCTCATGGTGTATTGGCCGGACAAATTGCCGGTCACAAACCAGATGGGGGTCCAGGCCACACTGGCGATCGGCGCCGTCACTACAACGGTAATTTCGGTATAAGCCGGCATGGCGGCCACATTGGTGGAGCCAGCCGGCGCATCATTCACATACACATTGACCGATTCACTGTTGATGCCCACACTGGCCAGATAATTAGCGGCAGCCGACTGGATGGCGTTGGAGTTGGTGCCTTCGATGACGCCTTGCCGGCACGCGCGCCGCGCTGCTTCGGTCAATAGCTCCGTCACCATACAAGCCCGGCCAATCTCGATCAGGCCCAGCACGATGAGAAAAAATACCGGCGCCACCACGGCAAACTCAACAAGCGACGCGCCGCGCCGCAGCGACCAAGGCGATTGTACGACAAGCATGACTGCTCCTCGCTTTGAAGCCGGTTCCCAGTCGGGTGAGGGGATTGAGACAAGGGGGAACGTTAAGGAATTAACATTCCACAAGGAGGACGGGAAAGGGTTCCGGCACGAGCATCCCCTGGATGCAGGGGAGGGGGCTTCACTCGGATTCGGAATTCTGATATACCCTAGGTTACGAATAGAACGATGTCAAATGCGAAGATCTTTTTTTTCCCACGCGTCTAATTCGCGCAAGCGTCGATCGGCGTCGAAGAGCGGCGGGGGCAGGGCCTCAGCCAAGCGCAGCGCTTCGGCCTCGCTCACCCCTTGCTTAGGCGTGCCCCAGCCGCGGAAGATAGGCAGGCCGCGGCGTAAGGCAATGATCTCGCGCCGGGTCCGTCCTTTCGGCGCATCGGGCCAACGACCGATGCGTTCATGGAAGTCGAAGAACACTGGTACGATGGCGCGGATGTAATGCCAATAACCCGGATTGTCTGTCTGAATAAAAAAAAGCCCGCTGGAGATGAGCGTCCGATGTACCAAGACGAGAAAGCGCGGTGTGATAAGCCGCAAGTGGACCTGGCTCGGCTCATAATAAGGCTGAGGATGGTAACAGTGGATCTCGGCGGTACTTTGTGGAAGCAAATAGCGTTCCAAGAAGCGCATGGCGTCGCAGACGGCGAAGCGGATGTTGCGCAAGCCGCGCTGATTGGCCCGCCGCGTTGCGTAGCGGATGACGACCGGCAGAATATCGATGCCGAGGTGGTCGTGGTCTGGCCGCCATACAGCGCTGCCGAGCAGAAAGCGTCCGTTGCCGCAACCCAGATCGACAACTAGCGGAGCAGAGCGTCCAAATAGAGCGGCCAAATCCAGTGGCCCCTCGGCGGGTAGTTTCTTGAGGGCCGTTTGCGTCCATTGGCTGGGATCCAAGATTTCTCCCGCGAACGGCACCCCGAATTCCCGTTCGATAAGGCGTCGTTTTTTGCGATGTTCCGGCATGGCGTCAGGCAGAAGGATTGAGGGCCGCAGCCAGCGTTTGCGCCAGCTCGCCCAGGGCCGCGCCGACAGTGTCGAGCGGCTGGCTGCCGGCCTTCTCCAGATGGCGCACGAAGGCACTGCCGACGATAATGCCGTCGGCCAGCTCGCGCAACATGTGGACGTGCTCTGGCCGGCTAATGCCGAAACCGACGCACAACGGCAGGTCCGTCTGGCTTCGCAGCCAGGCCAGTTGCTCCCGTAGTTCCGATGGTAGCCGATCGCGTTCGCCCGTGATGCCCATGACGCTGATGCAGTAGAGAAAACCGGTCGAGCGCTGGGCGATGGCGCGGGCGCGCTCGCGCGGCGTCGTCGGCGCGACCAGGTGAATCAGTTTGAAATCACGTTGGGCAGCCAAGCGGCTGAGGGTCTCCGATTCTTCCCAGGGTAGATCGGGCACAATAGCGCCGCTGAAGCCAGCCGCCGCGGCCTGTTGCAGAAATGCTTCCCCGCCGCGGCGATGAATGAGACTATATGAAACCATCGCCACCAGCGGCGTATGGGGGAGGGCGAATTTGCGTACGGCAGCAAAGATGTCTTCGACATGCACGCCGCGTTCCAGGGCGCGGGTATACGACGCCTGAATCACGGGGCCGTCGGCGATGGGATCGCTGTAGGGGAAGCCGATTTCGAGCAGGTCCGCACCTTGTTCGGCCAGCGTGCGCGCCAGCCGAGCCGTGGCGTCGAGGTCGGGATCACCAGCCGTCAAAAAAGGGATAAGGGCCTTGCGTCGCTGCGAGCGAAGGCGCTGAAACAACGCATCGATTGGGTTCATGGCATCAAATCTCTTCGCCCTGCAAGCGTGCCACTTCGTAGCAATCCTTGTCGCCGCGGCCGGAGAAACAGATCACCACCACATCCTCGCGTTTCCGTTTGGCCGCCAGACGCATGCCCTCGCTCACAGCATGCGCCGTCTCCAGCGCCGGCAGAATGCCCTCCAGCCGCGAGCACATGAAGAATGCCTGCAACGCTTCCTCATCGCGGACGCTGGTATAGCGCACTCGGCCGCAGTCTTTCCAGTAGCTATGCTCCGGCCCCACGCCTGGATAATCCAGTCCTGCGGACACCGAATGCACCGGGGCCGTCTGCCCATCGGCATCCTGCAACACGTAACTGAGCGAGCCGTGCAACACTCCTGGCTTGCCGTAGCTCAGCGTGGCGGCATGATCGCCTAGCTTTTCGCCGCGTCCAGCCGCCTCGACGCCGACCAACTCGACAGCGGTATCACCGAGAAACGGATAAAACATCCCGGCCGCGTTACTGCCGCCGCCGACACTGGCCACGACCACATCCGGCAGCCGGCCTACTTGCTCCAAACACTGCTGCCGCGTCTCGCGGCCGATGACCGCCTGAAAATCGCGCACCATCCAGGGAAACGGATGAGGCCCCACGACGCTGCCGATGATGTAATGCGTGGTCGTTACGTTGGCCATCCAATCGCGCAGGGTTTCGTTGATGGCGTCGCGCAGGGTCTGGCTGCCGCTGGTCACTGGCCTCACTGTGGCCCCGAGGGCCTTCATCTTGAAGACATTGAGCTTTTGCCGCCGCACATCTTCCGCACCCATGTATACCTGACAGCTCAGGCCGAACAACGCTGCCGCTGTGGCGCTGGCGACGCCGTGCTGTCCCGCTCCTGTCTCTGCAATAATGCGCGGCTTGCCCATGCGCTTAGCCAACAACGCTTGCCCGATGCAATTGTTGATCTTGTGCGCTCCGGTATGATTCATGTCCTCACGCTTGAGATAGATACGCGCCCCGCCGGCTTCTTTCGTCAGCCGCTCCGCGAAATACAACAAAGACGGTCGGCCGACGTAGGTTTTCAGATAACGCTCCAATTCGCGCTGAAAGTCTGCATCATGGCGCGCCTTGTCGTACTCGGCTGTGAGTTGGGTCAAGGCCGGCATGAGGGTTTCGGGAACGTAGCGCCCGCCATAAGGCCCGAAACGACCGTGGACATCCGGCAGGTTGGCGAAAGCGGAGGACATGCTCTTCTCGTGAGGCGGAGGAAATCGTTGGAACATATTGTCAGCGTAGCTGTCCAGCAAGAGAGGTCAAGCCGCCTTCACGCTTCCTCTGCTGCCCTCGGCTGAAGAGGCTCCTTCTCCCTCTCCCCCTTCCGCCTGTCTACGGCAGGGTAAATCCCGCTGCTCGTCGGTCCTATTCCGTCCTCAACAGCTATTGCATTTTGCATGGACAATCGGGCATTTTGCCAGAGGTCAACGCCTTCTCCGTTATACGAGGCACGGGGCGACCTGACATCCCGGCGAGCGGAGTTGCGTGAGCGCTGGCGAGCGGGGGGGTGACACCCCCCGCTCGCCCAGGTGTCCGTTGTGTTAGCGCCCCGAGGAATTCCGGAAAGTTCAGACATTCCCCTTCCGCGGCACGTTAATTGCTTATCCATTTCCGCCTGTGTGAGAAGGAGGGCAGTCGATGAACCTTGTTGTTTGGCTGCCGGCGATGTTTTTGCTCGGTCTCGCCACGCTCGGCTTGCTGTTCGCCTTCGTGGCCGGCTGCGACAAAGTGTAATCGCGCGGAGGTTGCACATGATCTGGCTGACTGTTCTAGCGACGCTTTTCCTCTTTGTATATCTGCTTGCGGCCTTGTTGCGCCCGGAAGGATTTTAAGGACGAAAGGCATCTGCGATGTCCGTTTGGTTTTTGCCGTTGCTCATTGTCGCAACCACTCTCGTCCTGTCGGTACCCGTCGGTTGGTATCTCGCCTGGGTGCTGGACGGTCGCTATCACGCGCCCGCTTGGCTGCGTTGGCTCGAACAGCGCCTGAACACGGGGCCGCAAAATTGGAAACAGTACGCACGATCGCTGCTGTTGTTTACTACCCTGATGTTCGTCTTCGGTTTTGTGGTGCTTGCAGTGCAGCCGGTCGCGCCTCTCAATCCCGATGCCAAAGGGATGCTCGCCCCGACGACTATTTTCAACACGGTATCGTCTTTTCTGACCAACACAGATTTGCAACATTACGCGGGGGAAGTACACCTTTCGTATTGGAGTCAGCTCGTTTTTGTGATTTGGAACATGTTTGTGTCCGCGGCCGTCGGCTTCTGTGCGTTGACGGCAATGACGCGCGGTCTGCGCGGCGACCCCCACATGGGCAATTATTATCTCGACATGTGGCGTGTAGTCGCTTACGTCCAGCTCCCGGCCAGCCTGTTGGGCGGCGTCCTACTTTTGGCCTCTGGAGTGCCGATGACCTTCGAGGGCGCCGTCGAAGCATCTCCTCTCGAAGCAGGGGCAATGGGACAGGACGATCAAGGCCAACCCAAGCCGCAACGGATCGCGCGCGGGCCCGTAGCCGCGCTGCTGCCCATCAAGCACTTCGGCACCAACGGCGGCGGTTTCTTTGGCGCCAACTCGGCTCATCCCTTTGAGAACCCCAATGCCTGGACGAATTACCTCGAGTGCGTTAGCATTCTGATCTTCCCGTTTTCCCTGGTGGTGATGTTCGGCCGCATGCTCGGGCAGATGCGCCACGCCGCCGTCATCTACGGTGTTATGCTCGTGTTGTTTCTGGGCCTGACCGCTTGGGCCGTGCATTGCGATACGCAACAGGGCAATCCAGCCTTGGCTGGTCTGCCGGTCGATCAGACCGAGTGGGGCAACCTCGAAGGCAAAGAGCTGCGCTTCGGCGCCTCCGCCGGCCCCACCTTTGCCACGGTCACCACGGCAGTGTCGTGCGGTTCGGTCAACTGCATGCACGACAGCCTTAATCCACTGGCCGGCCTAACGCCGTTGACCGGAATGTGGCTCAATTGCGTTTTCGGCGGCAAGGGTGTCGGTTTGATCAACCTGTTGATCTATCTCTTTGTCGGCGTCTTCTTGGCCGGCCTGATGGTCGGCCGCACGCCGGAGTATCTGGGAAAAAAAGTCGAAGCCCGCGAGATGAAGCTGGCCATGCTGGCGCTGCTGATCCACCCCATTATGATCCTGGGTCCGACGGGGCTGTTCGCCGTCCTGCCCTGGGGCGCCAAAGCCACGAATAATCCTGGACCGCATGGTTTCTCAGAGGTTCTCTATGAATTCAGCTCGGCGTCCGCGAATAACGGCTCCGGCTTCGAGGGGCTGGCCGATACCTATGGCTTCAACGACAACAAAGAGCCAGCCCCTTACAGTCCGCACTGGGACATCGCCACCGGACTGGTCATGCTCATAAGCCGCTTCATCCCGATCCTTGCTCCCCTGGCGCTGGCTGGCAGCTTGGCAGCCAAGAAACCAACCCCCTTCACGGCCGGCACACTGCGCACGGACACAATCACGTTTGGTTTCGTCTTGTTGGGAACGATCCTGTTGGTCGGGGCCTTGTTGTTTCTGCCGGCCGCCGTGCTTGGTCCCGTCGCGGAACACTTGGGACCGATCCCGTTCGGCCCATAGGAGGAAGGGCATCCCAATGTCCCAGACCCTAAAAAACGCTCCGCCCCCTTTGGCGCCTACCGACCTCAAAATGATGCGCCGGTTGAGCCGGCGGAAAGGGCTGTTCGCCCCCGACCTGCTTAAGGCCGCCCTGGTGCAGTCCTTGCTCATGCTGCGCCCGGACATCCAGTGGAAAAATCCCGTGATGTTCGTGGTCGAGGTCGGCACGGCCCTGTCTGTGCTCTACACCGTGGCCAAGGCCGTCCATCCGGACGAATATCAGGCGACACTGGGCTATCTGATCGCTCTGGATCTGTGGCTGCTGCTGACGGTCCTGTTTGCCAACTTTGCCTCAGCCCTGGCGGAGGCGCGCGGCAAGGCCCAGGCTGATGCTCTGCGTAAAACGCGCCAGCAAACGCCTGCTTATCGGCTGCGGAACCGCAACGACGTTCCGCGCGTGCTGCGTGAATTCGAGACGGCGGAGGCGCTGCTGGGAACCACTCCTACGGAATTGCTGGAAGAAACCGTGTCCACGTGCCTGAAGGAAGGAGACCTGGTCGTGGTCCAGGCGGGACAGGTCATTCCCGGCGACGGCGAAATCATCGCCGGCGTTGCTTCGGTGGATGAGTCGGCGATTACCGGCGAATCGGCCCCGGTCATTCGTGAGGCTGGCGGCGATCGTTCCGGCGTCACCGGCGGCACGCGCGTGTTGTCCGATCGCATCGTCGTGCAAATCACGGCCCAGCCCGGCAAATCGTTTCTCGACCGCATGATCGCTTTGGTTGAAGGAGCAATCCGCCAACGAACCCCCAACGAGATCGCTCTGTCGTTGGTGTTGGCGGCGTTCACATTGATTTTCCTCATCGTCACGGTGGCACTGTGGCCGATGGCGCGCCATACCGAGTTGTACATGTCGGCTTATCTCGGCAAACCGTCCCGCAGCTTGGGGACGGACATCCCCACACTGATAGTATTGTTGGTCTGCCTCATTCCGACGACCATCGGCGCCCTCTTGGCCGCCATCGGCATCGCCGGCATGGACCGAGCGCTGCGTGCCAACATCCTGGCCAAGAGCGGCAAGGCCGTTGAAGTGGCCGGCGACGTAGATACGCTGTTGCTCGATAAGACCGGCACCATCACGATGGGCAATCGTCGGGCCACGCGCTTCATCCCCTTGGGTGAGGTTGCGGCCACAGAGGTCGGCCATTTGGCTGCTCTGGCCTCGGTAGCCGACCAAACGCCAGAGGGAAAAAGCATTGTTGAGTTGTACCGCCGAACCGTCGAAGGGGGCGATTCGGTTAGCGCTTTGCCGGCCGGCGCCTGCTTTGTCGAATTCACGGCCCAGACGCGCATGAGCGGCGTCGATTTGCCGGATGGCCGGAGCATTCGCAAAGGGGCAGCCGACGCTATTCTCCGTCACGTTCAACACCAAGGCGGCAGCATCCCACCACGCTTACAGGAGCAAGTCGAGAGCGTGGCCAGTCAGGGGGCGACGCCGTTATTGGTCTGCGAGGGCAACCGCATTGTTGGCCTGGTGGTCCTGGAAGACATTCTCAAACCCGGCATCCGCGAGCGCTTCGAGCGGTTGCGGCGCATGGGCTTGCGCACCGTCATGGTCACGGGGGACAATCCGTTGACGGCCAAACACATTGCCGACCAGGCCGGCGTCGATGATTTCATCGCTCAGGCGACGCCAGAGGCCAAATTGGCCTACATTCGCCAGGAACAACAAAGCGGCAAGCTGGTGGCCATGATGGGCGACGGCACCAACGATGCCCCAGCCCTGGCCCAGGCCGACGTCGGTGTGGCCATGAACAGCGGCACCCAAGCCGCCAAGGAAGCCGGCAATATGGTTGATCTCGACAGCGATCCCACCAAACTTATCGAAGTCGTCGAGATCGGCAAGCAACTGCTGATGACGCGCGGAGCATTGACGACTTTTTCGATCGCTAATGACTTGGCCAAATACTTCGCCATCGTGCCGGCCCTGTTCGCCTCGACGTTGCCCTGGCTCAAGGCCATCGATGTGATGAACCTGTATTCGGCGCAATCCGCCATCTTGTCGGCGGTGATCTTCAACGCCGTCATCATTCCGCTTTTGATCCCCATTGCTCTCAAAGGCGTCACCTATCGTCCCGTCGGGGCTGACGCGCTCTTGCGCCGCAATCTGTTGATCTGGGGCCTGGGCGGCGTCATCGTGCCGTTTCTCGGCATCAAGGCCATTGACATGCTGCTGTCCCTGTTACCAGGTATGGCGTGAACGGCGGCTTGCGGCTCGAAAGGAAAGGGGGCCTTATGAACGCGCACCTGCGTGCGAACCTGTGGTTGTTCGGTTTGACCGTCTTGAGCTGCTGCGTGCTGTATCCGCTGACCTTGTGGCTCATCGGCCAAAGCATCTTTCCCGACCAGGCGTCGGGCAGTTTGATCGTTGAGGACGGCAAGGTGATCGGCTCGCGCTTGATCGCGCAACCGTTCACGCGCCCGGAATATTTTTGGCCGCGCCCTTCCGCAGTCTCCTACGACGCCAGTGCCTCAGGAGGGTCGAATCTGAGCGCGAACAACCCCCAATTGCGCGATCGTGTTATTCAGACGCTTTCTAGACTCGAAAAATATCCGCACGGTCCCCAAAAAGATGTGCCGGCCGATTTGGTCATGACTTCCGGTTCCGGGCTGGACCCGCATATTACGCTGAAGAGCGCCTATTACCAGCTCGATCGCGTAGTGGACGCCTGGACCCAGAAAACAGGTAGAGATAAAACCGAGATCCGCGAGTTGATCGAGGACTTATTGAAAGAAAAAGCGTCGGCCCCCTGGGGCGGATTAGCTGGAGAGAAATTGGTCAATGTATTGGAAGTGAATTGGGAGCTGCGTACGCTCATGGCGAAGTTCGCCAAACGGGCTAAAGGGAGCGGGGGCCGGCTTAGCTGGACCTCCGGGCGGAGGGGCCAATGGCGAGTTGGTCTCCCTCCGCCATCCCTTTTGTTTGTCCGCAATGTCCGTCTAGCGTCGTATTTTGGAGTCAGCCACTTCACTGCGCGTCGCAGCTGACCCTAGCATACGACAATCCTCAAAAGTATCCTGGAGATCACCAGCGAATGATGGTATCGATAGTGGCAGTGAAGAGACCGTGTTTGCCATCAAAGGGTGTCGATTCAAAATTATAATCGTAACGTATCTCCGGCCGCAGGATCGTGGATGGATTCAAACGATATTGGAACCCGGCGGTGACGGCATTATATAATCCGGCAAAACCGGTGCGCTGGCCTTGGAAATCATCGAAGTCTTCCCAGCGTCCTATCAAACGCAACCGCGGACTGACATCGTAAAAGAGATAGTGGAGGACAGACAGCCAATTCGTGAAGCCGCCTGGAGTGGCAATGGGCAAAGATCCCTGGGGTACGTTGTATTGATAGCCGTACATGATTTCCAAATTATAACTCAAGGACTTGTTGAAAAGATATGTATAGAGGAAGTCGAAGATATTAAAGTTGTTCCGTCCAAAGGGTTCGGTAGCGAGGGCGACCGTGGTTTGCTGCGGCGGCGTGGGGTAGGCTGGGTTGAACTTGCCCCGTCCGAGCGAAGTGCCGAACTGGACGATGTTGCGCCCACCCGTCTGCGTCCACTTGAGGTTGCCAGCGAAGCGTAATTCTTCGGCAGGATCGCCGAAATACACATCGTTGCCGTTGACCAGCATGAATACGCCGGTCCACGCCGTATTGAAGGTGACATAGGCCGCCAGGCCGCACATGGTGAAGGGCGAGTTCTCGAAGGCATAGGCACGCGAGTCTAACGGTGTGGTGACGCCTTCGATGCTATCGAAATTGAAGGGGGCGTAAAAGCGGCCAAGACGAAATTCCGTGCCTTGGAAGAGAGTGGGAACGTAGAGACTGAGGTAGTGCTGCACAAGATCAATGCCGTAGAGGTTCTGCGAATCTGGAACGTGGTTATCGAGCTGGCTGTTCCAAAATCCGCGCGCGATCGTCCAGCGATAATCGCTGCCGTTAAGCACATCGATCTGAAAGCCCCAGCTAGGCTCGGTGGTCCTGAGCGTGACCAGTTTGCGGCCGATGCGCACCCAGGCTTGTTGGACCAGGTACTCATTGGCCCTGTCGTTGAAAATCATGGGGTAATTGCTGAACTGGTCGGTGCTGGCCGTGAAAGACTGTTCGATCCAGCCGCTGAGGAACAGGCGGTTGTCATCGAGCAGGGTTCCGAGCCAAGTCCCCTGCGCCTGCTTCATCAGCCACCAACGTTCAGGCAGTACGGAAGCGGGCCCCGGCGGCGCTGGCGCTGGAGCGGAGCCAGTTGTCGGTTGCGGCGGTCCCAGCAAGGGCACGGCAACTACTGTGGGCACGGGAAGCGTTGCGGCTTCGGTCTCCGGCTGATATGTTGCTGTTGAAAACAGGGGGGCTTTGTCGAACACCTCTTGCTCGTTCGAAGAGGAAGCAGAGGGATTAGGCTGAGCAGGCAGAAGCAGCGTCGTGAGGAGCAACGCCGGTAACATGACGATCCTCGGCAAGACAGCCGCGCTCGAACAGCAGCAGCCGCTGCCGCCGACGCAATGTCCTGTCTGGCGAGGAGACAGGCAAGGAGTTCCTGCATAGCCAGTGCCAAGAGATCTATCGACAAAAGCGGCCCGGCCCTTTCTTTTTTTCGGGCGGGGGTCTGCCGCCGACCCCCTCTGGCTGCGAGTTGCCCTTGCCCCCTTGCCGATTTCGGGCGACAATAAAGACAGGTCAGCCACGGGCAGCGAGAAACAGCGCTAGCAGGGGAGTGGGACATGTCCCACTTTTTTTATTTCTGGCGCGAATGCGCTACGCCTTCGGTTTGTCAGAGTGAGAAATGACATGAACGGGAAAGAGTTGCTCAACGGCGTGGAGTTGTTGCACCGCGAAAAGAACATCTCCCGCGACATCATTTTCGGCGCCATCGAAAAGGCCGTCCGCCTGGCCATCCACAAATGCTACGAAGATGAAGAAGGCGTCGCCGTCTCCATCGATCGGGCCACCGGCGAAATCCACGCTCAGAAGGGCGAACAGGTGCTCTCACCCGATCAGCTGGGCCGCATCGCCGCTCAATCGGCCAAACAGGCCATCATTCAGCTGCTCCGCGAGGAAGAGAGCCAAAACGTCTTCAATCAATATTCCGCGCAAAAAGGCGATCTGGTGCATGGCACTGTACAGCGCATTGAAGGCGGAGCGGCCACGGTGACGATCGGCAAAGTCGAGGCGCTCTTGCCGCGCAGCGAACAGATTCCCGGCGAATCGCACCACGTTGGTGAGCGGGTTAAGGCCGTCATTCTCGATGTCCGCAAGGTCGGCCATCGCGTCAAGATCATCCTGTCGCGCACCCACCCCGATTTCGTGCGGCGGCTGTTCGAGACCGAAATTCCGGAGATCGAAGACCAGACCATCTCTATCAAAGCGGTGGCCCGCGAAGCTGGGCACCGTACCAAGGTCGCCGTGTCGTCGATCGACATGAAAGTCGATTGCGTCGGTGCTTGCGTTGGCGTGCGCGGCAGCCGCATCAAGAACATTATCGATGAGCTGGGCGGCGAACGCATCGACATCGTGCGCTGGAACGATTCGTTGCAGGTGCTCATTCCCAATGCTTTGCAGCCGGCCGCCATCGAAGACGTAATGCTCTATCCGCGCCTGGGCCGGGCCATTGTCTTGGTCAAGGAAGATCAACTGTCGCTGGCCATCGGTCGTCGCGGCCAAAACGTCCGTCTGGCCAGCAAGCTGGTCGGTTGGGACATCGAGATCATGACGCACGAGGAACTGAACACCAGCATCGAAAAAGCCGAGGCCAGCTTCCTGGCGATCCCCGGCGTGACGCCGGAGATGGTCGAAGCATTCATCGAGGAAGGCTTCTTGTCGTACACGGACCTGACGTTTGTGGAACCGGCGGAGTTGGCCGAGTTGGGCGGCATCTCAGAAGACCAGGCCGAAGAAATCATCGCTTTTGCCGAAGAGAAAGCGGAGGAGCAGGAAGAAGAGGCACGCCTGACCAAGACGGAAACGCCGACGCCCTCCGCGCCCCAGACAGCAGCGGACAAGGTGGCGAAATTGTTCGCTCCGCTTGGCGAGGAAACGGCTGCCGTGCCTCCCACCGACGCTAAGCAGACCTTTGAAAGCCTGTTTGGCCCAGCACAGGAAACACCTTCGCTCCGTCCGCTTGAGCAAACAGAGGCAGCCGCCGAAGCCACGGCGGCTGTTCCTTCGGCGGAACTGGAAACGCCCGCTAGCGAACCCGGGCCGGAAGCGGTCCCGCAAGCCGCCCCCGGAGCCGTGTCCTCACCAAAAGAGTGAACAGCCGACTACTGCTTCCACCGAATCCGAGGCGGCCGAATGAGCCTCATCGGTTAGCTGCGGCTATACTGGGCGCGGGGAGAAGTGCCATTTTTTCCCTTTCCCCCCCCCACCCCCCCCTCCCCCCCCCCCCCCCCCCCCCCCCCCCCCGCGCGCGGCCGCGGGCCCTCTCC
>Ga0078972_1004582_pt1 | contig 37317 bp, 33 predicted proteins | sample YelNatPaOPGAMG01_FD_67568 | JGI IMG/M metagenome (GOLD analysis project Ga0078972, IMG submission 67568) | Hot spring thermophilic microbial communities from Obsidian Pool, Yellowstone National Park, USA - OP-RAMG-01 (SPADES assembly) (version 2) | ecosystem: Environmental > Aquatic > Thermal...
GTTTTGCTCTGGAAATATCTGAACTTCTTAAAGATTGTAAAGATTATGTGGTTTGTCCTGTGCCGCTTTCGTCATCGCGAAAACGTTGGCGGGGGTTTAATCAATCAGAAATTATCGCCCGCAAATTATCTCAAAAAACTGGTCTTTGTTTTGGGGAGTTTTTGGGGCGCGGGAAGAGCCGTTTTACTCAAGTGCAAGCCGGCTCAAAACAAAAAAGAAAACAAAATATCAAAGGTGTTTTTTATCTTAAAAAAGAAGGAGAAGTTCCCAAAAATATTATTTTGGTTGACGATGTGGTTACTTCTGGGGCAACTGTTGAAGAGGCGACAAAGGTCTTAAAGCGAGCCGGGGCAGAAAAAGTAGTTGTGACAGCAGTGGCAATGGGAAAATAAACAGCTTACAGCCTTATTAGCGATTCAAAAATGATTTTACAGAAATGTGATCACCAAAAAGCGCTAAAATCATCACTATCACCATTATTTAATTTTTGATGTAAAATTGTCCTATGTTAGACAAAAATATTTTATTTCATATTCACACCAAGTATTCCTATGATTCTTTTATGGAGCCTGCCAAGATTGTTAAAATTGCAAAACAGCTTGGATATGGCGGAGTGGCCATAGTAGACCATGGAAATATAAAAGGCGGAACTGAGGCAAAAAAATTTGAAACGCCCTATTTCAAGGTTTTGATTTGTGGCGAATATCACACTAAATATGGGGATATTATTGGTATTAATTTGACAGAAAATATTACGGCATTAGACCCTGACGAGGTTGTTAATCAAATTCATAAACAAAACGGGAAGGCGGTTTGGGCGCACCCCTTCAGGACTTACCTTTTGCCGCGAGGTAGAGGCAAGAGAAGACCTACACCGCCTGAGGATTGGCTTAAAAAACTTGATTACATTGAAACTTACAATGCCCAAACAAGGCCATTGCAAAATGCTCAAGCTCAAGCAATTGCCCGGAAGTTTGGTATTAAAGAGGTCAATGGACTTGATGCCCATTTTTATTTTGAGGTTAGAAAAATCCAGAAAAACAAATATAGTTTTTTGGGCTATATTGGAACTTTTTTTGCCAAAATAATCAAAAAATTATTCTCATTATAGGAATGGCGCTTCGTCTAAAAATATGATTTTAAGATATTTGGCTGTCTTAAAGCTATGTTTTTTAAGCTTCTTTGAGTTTATCCTTTTTGTCAGTTTTTTCCCAAGGGAGGTTTAGGTCTTTTCTCCCAAAATGTCCATAAGAGGCTACATTTCTATAAATTGGTTGGCGGAGATTTAGATTTTTAATTATCATTCCCGGTCTTAGGTCAAATACCTTGCTGATTTTTTTGACTATCTGCTCTTCGGGGATTTTGTTGGTTCCAAAAGTATTAACAGAAATAGAAAGAGGTTTAGGAATGCCAATAGCGTAAGCTATTTGCACTTCACATTTGTCAGCCAAACCAGCGGCAACCACATTTTTAGCTACCCATCTAGCAGCGTAACAACCGGAGCGATCCACCTTGCTAGGGTCTTTGCCAGATAAGGCGCCGCCGCCATGGCGAGCCATCCCGCCATAAGTATCAACGATAATCTTGCGGCCAGTTAGGCCGGTGTCGCCCTGAGGTCCGCCGATCACAAATTTGCCAGTAGTATTGACGTAAATTTTGGTTTTTGAATCAATTTTGAAACCATATTCAGCCAAAACTGGCTTGATTACTTTGGCTATAATCTCACGTTTGAGTTCACTTTGTTTTTTGTCTGGTTCGTGTTGGGCAGCAATTAAAACGGTGTGTATTCGCTTTGGTTTGTCTCCATCATATTCAACTGTAACTTGACTCTTGCCATCTGGCCGCAGGCCTTTAATAGTTCCCTTCTTTCTAGTTTCAGCCAATTTTTGGCAAAGGCGATGTGCCAAGACAATTGGTAGGGGCATCAACTCTGGCGTTTCGCGGCAAGCATAGCCAAACATTAATCCTTGGTCGCCAGCCCCGAGATTTTCCAGATCTTCTTTAATAATTTTTCCATCCTTGTCTTCAACAAAACTATCAACTCCTTGAGCGATGTCAGATGATTGTTCTTTAATTGCAATGGCTACTCCTGAGGCTTCCCAGTCAAATCCGCATCCATTGCCCATATAGCCTACATCTTTAATTACTTGCCTTGCGATTTTAGCCATATCAACATAAGTGTCAGTAGTAACCTCGCCAGCAATGAAACAGATTCCGTTAGTTAAAAGCGTCTCACAAGCCACCCGGCCACGGGGGTCTTTTTCTAAAATAGCATCTAAAATAGCATCTGATATTTGGTCAGCAAGTTTATCTGGGTGTCCTTCGGTGACTGATTCTGATGTAAAAAGCATTTTACTCCTTTCTATCTTTATAGGTTAGTTAATTTATTGCCATAGTAATTTTTATTTATCTTGATTGTTGTTTGTAGTTTTTCTTTAATGTGGATCTGATATAAATTGTTACAGCTGTACTTGCTGCGATAGAGGCAAACAAACTATAAAATGCATTTTTTCTGAAGGGATAATTGTATGTGAGCGTGATTGTGTGCTTGCCTTGTGAAATTGGGAAATTGATAAAATAAGGATGCTCGCCGCCCTTTTTAACTACATTACTGTTATCTGTTATTTTCCACCATGGCGCATCAAAATAACTTAAAACAAGACTGCCATTAAAATCAGACTTGAGGGAGATATTAAAGCCGTTTGGAGAAAATTGCATGCTATTTATTTCAACTTGCCGGATGTTTTCCCCATCTGTAATATATGCCTTAGGCAAGGCTTCTTTTACTTTATAAACATTAATTTTGCTGTTTTGGGTTTGGGCTTTTTGTATTAATTCAAAATTATTGCTTGAGTTGACTTCTTCAGCGATTTTGTCAAAATTCTGGTCTACTTCGTTTTTGTTTATGATATTTTGTGTCAGTTGCTGCCCTAAAACAAGGTAGTCAACAGATAAGTCTTTCAATTTGCCTAAAGCCTGCGGGTCGGTTTTATATTCATCTGAAAAACGGTAGAGATCTTCTGTGGCTTTAGTTTGGAGGGCGGTCTGATTCCACCTCAACCAATTATTTAATGTTTCAACATTTTGTTCTTCGCTGGCACAGCGGTGAGGGAAGTTAAGCCCCGAATAGACGAATATTCTTTTAGGTGTTTGCAACTCATTTTTTGGCAAGCTGGCATAAATTTCTTGGCAAAAATCCTTTTCCACCGCCGACGGCAGCAGCGAATCTTTGTAGAAAGAAAAATACGGCTTGAAATCAATGCGGATTGTAAGGAGAATTAAGATAGCCAAAACAAGAGAAGAATATATTTGTTGGTTTTGCTTGAAAAATTTTGGCAAAAAAGTAACCAGATAGCTATTAAAAAGAGCTACTACCATTGCCAAAATATAGAAAAATCTAAACGGCACTCTCATTTCTTTAATAAAAGGCAAGCTATAAAAAGTTGAAGTTCCCCAGAGATTTGAAAAACAGGCCCAGAGAGAAACCGAGCCGACTATTAAGAAAAAAACAAGCGCTTGTTTTTCCTTTTTTGCTGTCTTTAAAGCAAGCAACGCTACGATAAACCCCAAAACCGCTGTCAACAGGACAGCGCCGAGATAATATTCAGTTTGAGGGTGCTGAAAGAGGTCAATTGCATTTTTGGCTTTATGAAAGAGATCGCTAATTTTTTCCATGCTGTATATACTGCGCCCTTCATAAATATATGTCTGGTCGTGAAAGCTAAAAAATTTTTTGGCCTGAATCGTTGAAATGTAGAATGCCAGAGTTGTCAGAGAAGTAAACAGAGATAAAAAAACGGCACTTGGTTTTGTAATGAAAGAGGCTATCGTCTTTTTGAACTTGGTCCAATTGCTGAAAATGGTAAAAATCAAATAAGGCGCAAAAAGGAAAACAAAATAAATAAAAGCCGCTTCAATTTGCGTTAAAAGGAAAATACATCCTAGGATAATCAGCCAAAACAGGGAAAAATAGTTCTTAGGGGCTCTTGAGATAGTAAGGAGAATCAGCGGCGCTAAAGCATAGACCACCATTAAATCCGTCATTCCCATAACTACAAGAGAGCCGATGTGAACTGGCATAGCCATATAGATGATTGCTCCAACAAAAGCCGCTAAAGTATTTTTTGTCAGGTCTTTTGCAAAGAAATAGAAACTTATTCCTGCAAAAACAAAAAAAATAACGGTAGCATACTGGACTGAATAAATCGGATAATTGACAAAAAAATTAATAGCGGCAAAAAGAAAATAATTAAAAGGAGGAACAATACCAAAAAAAGGAATTCCTCCGCACCAAAGGTGGCTCCAGCTTGGCAGTAGGGCTTTTTGGGATAGTGCAACTTTAAGATAATAAGTCCATTCGCTAAGTCCCCAGACATCGCCAGTTTGGACCAGTTTTTGCGGGTGCAATAAATCCTTGATTAAAAATAAACCAATTGCGGCTATTAGCGCGACTAAAGCAAGCTCATAAGCTATTTTGTGCCAACCGGTTTGTTTTTGATGATTTTCCTCCATAAACTGAAAATTAATTGAACTTTATTGTTTGATGATAAAACACTGATCACTTCTTCTTTGCAAAAACGGCATAGCTAAAAGTTGTTTTGCTCATTTTTCTTTGGGTTATTTATTATAGTTATATTTAAGTTCAATTTTGTTATTTCCTTTTTTGACAAAAATGCCAATAAAATTGGCATTAGCGCTAACTATTTCGGTTGGTTTTCCATCTAAAGTTGCTTGCCAACGCTGGCTGTTGGCATAGGGCAAAACTATAAGGCCATCTTCTTCTGTCTTTACTTCAGCCTTGATTCCTTGGGGATTGACTTCAAATTGGGATACATCTATGGGGTCTTCTGGCGGAGGGGAAATTTTGATTAGCTTGAGAATTTTGTAATCATCATAAACCGAAACATTCCAAGATTGAAATCTTTGGTTGACTTTGTTCCATTCGTTTTTATTGATAAACAAATTATTTGCCAGATTGAGATTCTCGTAGTCGGCATTGTTGACTGTGAGATAGATCCAGTTAAGCAGGGATTCCGCGTCAGGATAAAGAAAAAGATTCATTTTTGAGCGGCCGTTAAGAGGATAAAAGCTTATTTTTGGTCTCTGTTTGACTATTCGGTACAAGTAATTTACTCCCTCTTCGTCTTCAATAGTTTTTATTGGCACAACAATTCCCCGGAATTTTGGGCTGTTAACTTGGTCAATGATTTTTTGAGTGTCTGCGTTAACCTCTTTATATTCTTGATTGCGAAGTTTATCAGCAGGTCTTTCTTTAACCATATGAAGTAAGAGGTAGTCAATATTAAAAAGCTGAGCGCTTACTTCAAAAAGCTGCGGATTTTCAGATAGAAGCGAACGATACAAAATATCTTTATAGCTTCTTATTTCTTTGTCTTGTGCCCAGCTGAGTGATGAGGGAGCCATTTCTATAGAAAAAATATCTTTGTTTAGCGCTACGAAATGATCAAGTTGGGACCAGTTGGGCTGAACCATAATGCGGATTTTTCTTTGCGGCGGAAACTGAGTGGCCGATTCTGGTTGAGCAAGGAGAAAATCCCTAATTTTTTCTCCGCTTGTATAGTTGTTGCGATCTGTTGTAGCTGCTTTTGTAATTTTTAAGTAGGGGAAGAATCCAAGTATAAACAAGGCAGTAATCGCCAAGGCCATAAGGGGATATTTCCGGGGAAGTTTTTCCTTAATTTGTTTAAAGAGAAAAACTAACAGGAAAGGAGTGGCTAAAATAACAAGGTGATAAAAGCGAAAAGCCACCCGGAGCTTTGAAAGAAAAGGAATGTGTCTTGCCAGTGAGAAAAGTGGCGTTTTAGGACCAAAACAAAGGATAAAGCCCAAAATCGCCAAGGCAACAAAGAGTATTCTTTCAGTTTTTTCTTTATCTTTTCTTCTTGGCAGGAAAAGCAAAATAAGTGAAATCAAGATTAGGAAAATAACCGGACTTTGGCTATCATAGAAAAACGGTCTTGTTCCGTATTCTGAGTAATGTGGAGGTCTGAACAAATCAGCTAGGTTTCTATAGGAATAATAGTCTACTTGCGCTTTAATTTCCTTGTCAAAAAAGCCAAATTTTTCAGAGTTTTTGACCAAAGAGATAAAATAACTTCCTGTTACTATAGAGATAACGGCTAAAGAAGTGGCAAGGAAAAGCCAAATTCTCTTTTTGAAAATCAGCAGCCGGTCTTTGGGTAAGCTGAAGACCTTAATCAATCCTAGTGGGATAGTGATAAAGAGTGTGTAGATGTAAACAGTTTCGGCGTAAGCAAGAATTTCCAAACCTAGAAGAAGAGAAAAAAGAACCAAGTACCTGATTTTTAGTTCTTTAAAGAACCTAAGAAGACAAAATAAAGTGAGCGGAGAAATAAAATAAGCTGCAAGGGCGCCGCTGATTGCGATGACGAGATATCCGATATGGGCTGGCAGAATTAAATAAACAAGGGCTGCGCAAAAAGCGGCTAGAGAGTTGTCCCAGACTTCTTTGGCTAGAAAATACATAGAAATCCCTGCGCCAAGGAAAGAGAAAATCATACTAATATTTAGTGACGTGAAAGCATCTTTGGTGACAAAAGTTAGCAGAGTCGGGAGATAAATGAAAAATGGCGAAACAGGACCTGTAAAGGGCATACCAAACTCCCAGAGCGGAGTCCAATGCGGCCAAACCTTAAAATCTTTTAAAGAATGATAAAAAAAGCTGACCCAAGCTTCTTCTGGAGGGGTATCACCCATCATTGACTGGTGGCTGACATTAAGAAGGGGATAGACGATAATAAGTCCAACAGCCAGCAGTAGAAAGATATAGAAAAAATCTGTTTTAAGAAATTTTCGCATATTTTTTTGCGGTAATATGGATCATTTTATAGCCGGGAATTGGGATTCTGATTTTTTGGATGGATTGGTAGGCCCGGTTTTTCGTTTGTAAATCGCGAATCTTCTTCTCATTGACCAATTTTAACATAAAGATAATTTTCTCACCCAACATTGTAATTGGTAAGCTAAAAGGAGTGATAGAGTGTTCTATTATTTCAAAACCATTTTTCTTGAAAACATTAAAGTAATCGTTTTTATTTTTATATTCAACGTAGTGGGTTGGGTCAAGAACAAATTCCCCATTTCTACGATAAATCCAAACAGCGTGAGGACTTTTTAGAATTGAAGTGGCAAATAGAATAGTTGTTTTACTTGAGGCTCTTTTAATATTTTGGAAAAGTCCCTCCAAGTTTTTAATGTGCTCTATAACATGGTAAGAAATAATCAAGTCGTATTTTCTCTTGTAAATAGAATGAGGAAAAGCCGCGTCGCTTAAATAAAAATCAGCCTTATAAGGGAAATATTTTTTAGCTTGGGCAATCTTGTCTTTGGCGATGTCAACTCCGACTAATTGAGCCGTTTTATTTTCTTTTTTTAAAAAACTAGCTACTGCAAATAAAAACGCCCCCTCCCCACAACCTATCTCCAAGATTTTTGCCTTGTTAGGAAGATTTAGAAGAGTTTTTTTTAATAGTCCCGGCACAAAATCAGTATATGGCAGGGGGCACAGTTTCTTATAATATTTTTTTTCTGTCATTTAATCATTATCCGTAATTATTAGAAATTTGGCAAGGGTCTGCAAGCGTTTTGGAAGGGTTGATTTTTTGTTATCAAGTTTGTTGACTGCCGTAGTTCACTGGCTATTAAGCAGGCAATTAAGCAGATTTTGACTAATTTGACTAGGGAGTCATTTATCACTCAAAGTGCAAGAACTGCTCTCAGCCTTTGGCCGGTTAAGCTTGCGTGCGAATTAATAGCTTCTTTTTACTTCCTCAAAGTCTTGCTCGCGCAGGGATTTGCCGGAAAAGACATCCAAAAGCGGCTTGATAAACTCCATTAAAAAGGGCAGCGGGTCAGAAAAAGAAAAATCATCAAAATATAAATTGCGTGAGAAAACTGAAAAAAACGAACTCAAATACCGCCAGCGAGCCGGGCTTTTAAGATAAGCGGGAAGACCAACTATCATACCGGCAACCCAGCGCGTTCTGACCCCCAGACGATATTTGAAGACAGGCTTAAAGTGCTTTTTATTGGCGACTTGCCATAGCAGATATGGAAATTCAACTCCCGCGACAACTGCTTGATTTAGCGAGCCCCAAAAACGCGGATTTATTTCTAGAAAATATGGCTCGTTTGTTTTGTGGTCTACTCTGAATTCAACCATTGCTACCCCATGCCAATTTAGCTTTTCTAAAAGCGTCTTTGCTTGAGCTTCGGCTTTTTTATGATGGGTGCTTATTCTTTCAACTGAAAAACCACCTTCCGGGGGATACTCCCAGATTCTTTTATGGGTAAAAGAGGCTACCGCCTTTCCCTTATTGAAAAGCATTGAAACGCCAAGCCCATAGCCATCAATATATTCTTGAACGATTGGAAAGTCTTTTGGTTTTTTTATCCCAAATTCTTTAACTGTTTTTTGATATTGGTTGAATAGTTCTTCGGGGCTAATTGCTTTTGAGAAGCCGACCCCGCCTCTTGTTTTTGTTAGCTTTATGACAACCGGGTATCGCTTAATTTTATTAAAATTTTTTTTAAAATCAGCAATTGAGTCAAATCTGTATGTTTTTGGCGTTTTTATTTTTAGCTTTTCGGCTTCTGCGGTGATTTTATTCTTGTCGTGGGCAATTTTGATTTGGGTATATGCGGGCAGAGCTGTTTTTATTCCTGCTTTCTCTAATTTATCTTGATATTTGCTCAAAGTGTATGACTCTTCATGCCCTGAAATGATTGTAGTTATCCCTTTTTCTAAACAGATTTTTATTATTGAATCTATAAATTTTTTCTCGTTGTCGTGCTGATTATGGTAAATTGCTTTGTCTTTAACAAACCGAGAAAAAAACGACATAGCAAATTTAATTGAATCAGCGGCTGTAACCTCAATACCATTTTTTGCCAAGTTTTTGCAAATTACATACCCTATTCGGTTTCTGGCAAAGGTTACTAATGTCTTTTCAGCCATTTTTTAGTTTCTTTTATAACATTTAAGTAAAGCTTTCCGTGCTTTAAAATACTTGTTTTGCTTTGCCCATGTTTTCTATTGACATAAGTAAACGGAATCTCAACAATCTCTATTCCTTTTTTGTGCAGAATTGCCAAAAATTTTACAAAATATTCCCCATAGTTGCTTTTGTTAAAAATAAAATCTTTTTCTTGTTTGGCGAGCTTGCGATAAAAATTGCCATCCATTACAAAAAAACCTCCTGTGTAATCAGTATAAGGGAGTTTAAGAAAAAACTTAATCACTTTATTAATTATTTTACTTGAGACGACGCTTGTTTTTGATGACAGCATTTTCCCGCCTCTTTTCCATCTACTGGCGTTTATTAAACAGCTTTTGGCGGCTGCTAATTCTGCCATTTTCCGAAGCTGTGCTGGAGGATGTGATAAGTCAGTGTCAAGAGCGGCAATCAAATCTCCGGATGCTTCGTCAAGCCCTCTTCTGATAGCGCCAGGTAGGCCCTTTTCTTTTCTGACTATTAACTTGACATTTTTTTTGTTTAAACTCTTTACGGCGTCGGCTGTGCCATCTGGGCTAGAATCGTCAACAACTATTATTTCGCTAGTTAATTTTGCCTTTGAAAATTCTTTATCAATTTCTTTGATTAGTTTTGTGATATTGTCTTTTTCCTTGTATGTAGGTAATATGATTGAAATTTTCATTTTAGAAATTCTTTAATTAGTTTACAAATTTTTTCAACGTCGCGGTTTTTAAGCCCAAAGTAAGTCGGTAAGTTTATGCCTCGTTTTGCCAAATCTTCGCTAACAGGGGTTTTTGTTTTGGCATATTGTTTATAGGCTTCTTGGGTAGTGATTGGTGGAAAAAACGGGCGCGTTTCAATCCCGTTTTTTTCCAAAAATTTCATTAGGCTGTCTCGTTTATTTTTTGCTACCAATATAGAGTAAAACCAACAAACAGGACTTGCCCAAGTAGCTTTGGGAGTGGTTTGAATTTTTTGTGATTTAATTAACCCGCGTAGATTTTTTTCGTAGGCAATTTTGATTTTATCACGCTTTGCAATAAATTTATCCACACTTTCAAGCTGTCCAAGTCCTACTGCAGCCTGCATATTTGTCATTCGGTAATTGAAACCAACTACCGGATGGTGATAACGTTTTTTAGGGTCCATCCCGTGAGATCTTAAAATCCGTATTTTTTCTGCAAGCTTTTTTGAATTTGTGGTACACATTCCGCCTTCGCCAGTTGTCATAATTTTATTCCCAAAAAAGCTGAAACAGCCTATATCTCCAATTGATCCGACAAACGAGCCATTTGCTTTTGCGCCCTGCGATTCAGCGCAGTCCTCAATCACTTTCAAGTTATTTTTTCTGGCAATTTTCATAACAGAGTCCATATTGGCTGGGTGGCCGTAGAGATGAACCGGTAAAATAGCTTTTGTCTTCGGGGTGATTTTTCTTTCTATGTCTTGCGGGTCTATATTCCATGTTTCTTTTTCTACATCAACAAAAACTGGTTTTGCGCCAGCGTGTATTATTGCGTTTGCGCTGGAAATGAAGGTAAAGTTAGGAACAATAACTTCATCGCCTTGTCCTATGCCAAGCGCCTTGAGCGCTAAGTGCAAAGCAGCCGTGCCATTTGAAACAGCAATGGCATAACCTACCTTATATTTTTTAGCGAAAGCGTTTTCAAATTTTTCAATAAACTCTCCTTTTGAACTAATCCAGCCGCTATCAATTGTTGATTTAAGATATTGTTTTTCTTTAACGCCAAAAGAGGGCTGAGCTACGGGAATCATTTAGCTCCTTAAACTTCTACTTATATATTTTAGTGTTATATCGTCAGGATAGTTAGGGGCGTCCCAAGGGAAGATTTCTCCTCGTTTGTACATTTCCCAACGGGCAATATCTTCTTCTACCATAATTCGGACTAGTTTTTTGAATCTTGTTTTTGCCTCCCATTTGAGGATTTTTTTAGCTTTAGAGGCGTCGCCAAGAAGATAGTTTACTTCAAGCGGTCTTATGTATTTTTTGTCAGTTTTAACATATTCTTTAGGGTCAAGACCGGCAATTTTAAAGGCTTCTTCAACGAACTCTTTAACTGAATGTGCTTCTCCTGTGGCTATTACAAAGTCCTCCGGCTTGTCCTGCTGTAGCATTAACCACATCGCCTCAACATATTCAGGTGCAAAACCCCAGTCGCGTATCGCATTAAGGTTTCCAAGGTGTAAATCTTTTTGCATGCCAAGTTTGATTTTGGCAACCGCATTTGAGATTTTTCTAGTTACAAACTCTAGTCCTCTAAGTGGCGACTCATGATTAAACAAAATCCCATTAACAGCAAAAATACCGTATGCTTCACGGTAAATTCTAACACTGTTATATGCTAGCAGTTTGGCTGCGGCGTAAGGAGAATTGGGAATAAATGGTGAGTTTTCGTCTAACTTATGACCTATCTTTCCGTTTTTACCATATAATTCGCTTGTTGATGCCTGATAATATTTAGTTTTGGGGAAGTGTAATCTTATAGTTTCTAGAATAGCAATAGGTGCAATGCCATCAACAGTTGCAGTCATTAAAGGATTTTCAAAAGATGCGCCTACAAAGCTCTGTGCCGCAAGGTTATATACTTCATCTGGTTGAGCAATATCCATTGCTTCAGCCAAAGAAGAAATATCAGTCATATCGGTAGGAATTATATTTATATCTTTTATGACCTTGGTATATTGGAGCCGCCAAAGATTTGGCGACGATGACCTCCGGGTAGTGCCGAAAACTTCATATCCTTTGTCTAACAAAAACCTAGAAAGATATGCTCCGTCTTGACCTGTGATACCAGTTATTAGCGCTCTTTTTTTCTTTGTCATAGTGTAATTTTAGCAATTTGCTTGTATTGGCGCAATAGCCGATATGGTTATTTAGCAGTTTTTCTTTGCAAAAACAATATATTTGGAAGCAAAAAAATTTATAAAAACGCTAACAATGGTGGCAATAATTTGAGCAAGCATGTAGTTTAATCCTAGGTTTTTTTTACAGAAAAAAGCAATTTCTATGCTGATGAAAAAAAGGATTATTCCAAAGATATAATAAGTTGCAGCTCTTTTTACAAAATGGTCTTTTACTCCGAAGGTAAGTGACCTGTGGAAAAGAAAATTGTAGGTCAGGTTTGCAAACGAACCAATCACGATTCCCCATGTGTAATTTAGTCCAATAATAGAAACGCTTGTATAAGTTAATGTCCAATTAATTATTGCTCCGCTACCCCCTCCAAGGCAATAGAAAAACAGCTCTCTAAAATTTCTGAATCTTTTCATTTTATGTTCTTTAGGTATTCAATTGTTTTTTCAATTCCCTTGATGAGATCTGTCTGCGGGGTCCATCCAAGCTCAATTTTTGCTCTTGTATTATCAAGGCAACTTACTTGGAGTTCTCCGGCGCGGCCGCCTTTATACTCAACTTGTGAACCGCTGCCAGTTAATTTTTTGATATTTTCAACCAGCTCTTTTATAGACGTTTCTTTTGAGGTTGATATGTTGTAAATATTGCTGGCATTCGATTTTAGTGCGGCTAAATTGGCTGCTACGACATCGCTGACATAAATATAGTCGCGTGTTTGGGTTCCGTCGCCAAAAACTTCAATTGGCTCATTTTTAAGCATTTTAGAGCCAAAAATGGCAATCACGCCGGCAGCGCCTTTTGGATTTTGGCGCGGGCCAAATACATTTGAGTAGCGGAGTATTATTGGAAGCAAGCCATAATTTTTCTTGTAAAAATCAATGTATTTTTCTGCAGTAAATTTATCAATGCCATAGGGGGATTGGGGGTCTGGGCTGTAGGTCTCGGGCGTGGGTCTTGGCGCTTTGTTGCCGTAAATTGCCCCGCCGGTTGAGGAAAAAATAAATTTTTTGACTTCGTAGTCTCTGCAACACTCAAGAAGATTTATTGTGCCGATAATGTTTGTTTTTACATCTTTGACAGGATTTTTAGTTGAGACAATAACGCTAACTTGGGCAGCCAGATGAAAAACTGCTTCTGGTTTTTCGGCGGCAAAAATTTCTGCCAATTTTTCTTTGTCAGTAATGTCGGCTTTATAAAACTTGGCTTCCTTGTTGATATTTTCTTTTTGGCCGGCAGATAAATTATCAACAATTACTACCTGATAGTTCTCTTTGATTAAGGCATCAACGATGTGCGAGCCGATAAACCCAGCACCGCCGGTGACAAGAATGGTCGGTCGTTGGTCGTTGGTCGTGGGTCGTGGGTCGTCGGTCGTCGGTTGATTATTCATGCAAGCTCCTTTTTAAACCGTAGATTAATTTTACACATTTTATGATCATATCATCAATCTCGTTTTTTGATTTATGGCCAAGATATTTTCTTGAATAAGCAATCTCAATTAACGTTTTAAGTTCAAATGCCGAACCCCGCGCAATCTCTAAAAAATGCGTGAAATCCTTTTTGGAGTCTCTGGAACAACCCTCTGCCACATTTGCAGAAATTGATACTACTGCTCTATTTGTTTGATTTGATAAAGCAAATATTTCAGATTTTGGGTATTGATCAGTAATTTTGTAGATTTCAACAGCTAAATCTTTCGAATATTTCCAAGCATCGAGTTTTTCGAATTTGTTAATCATTTCTTTGTCTCTTTGTCAACTAACAACTAACGACTAACAACTAACGACTAACAACTAACTAATTCTTACCCTAAACTCTCCCAAATTGCAACTTTTTTAGGTTGACAGATAGCTGGTGAGATGGTAGTTTTATTCCCTTGGACGCTTTTGCGTTCATTAAATCATTTCCCGGGAGGGGAGAACGTTGAAAAACGGCAAAAGCAAAAGTAGTGTTAGCAGTATAGTGAGCATGAACGAACGGCAGCTGGCAAGGTGGCTGGAGGGAAGTTTAAGCAATATGAGGCGTCGCCAAGAGATAATCGAGGTGACGCGCAATAGACCAGACCTCTTGCTGAAAATAGCCGAAGTGGGGCTGGGGAATAAAAAAGTGAACTGCAAGTTCTGCGATTTTGCCTCAGAACTGCCGAATGAGTGTTTGCTTAAATCATTCGGCGGTGTTGATTTGGAGGATAAGTACCGGGGCCTCTGGAAATCGGTCAAGGACAAGTTCGCCAAGAACGCCACGCCAGTGGCATTTGAGGCGCTTGTCAGGATGACTCCAATGTCCGAAGGGGCATCGGAGATCATCACTGGATATTTGGGGATCCAGCGATGCTACTGGGCGGATGTGGTACGTTCGGCGGATATGGGAGACGAGAGGTCGCGGGAGACCATTGTAAGAACCATATTCTCCCAGTTTCTTTTCGGCAAAGTTCCGAAGCCAGCTCTGGCTGTATCGGCAGGTGAGTCTTTCGGCGATTATGTCCTTAGAGACCCCCGGAGACAGGTGGTCTTCAGAGTCGTTCCTTGGGTGGTTGGAGATGTAGAAACGGGCTGTGTAATAGAGAGGAGGGTTATGAGGGCCATTAGCTGTCTTGGAATTAATAAGTTGTTTTCCGAGTTTCTCTCGAAAATGAGAGAAAGAAAGGAGGAAGTTCTAAAGGGTCTACGGGACGGCTGGGGGGTGCTCAAGGAGGTGGCTCGTCGTTGGGTTCCCGGATTTGGTCTCACCAAAATCACGCCTGATTTTTGGGGCCTTGACCCCAAGGATGTCGGTGTGATTGAAGTGGTGGTTAACCCTACGGGTCGAGAGTTTCCAGCGCTTGGGGTTACTCTGAAAGGGGTGGTTTGTTTCCACGCGTTCACTGACCAATTTGAGGTGGGGACAGACGGAATTCCCGACCTCTCTGAGTGGGAAAACGAGTGGGAGAGAATCTTCCGTCTGGCGGTTTGGTCAGTGGTTGCGGCCCGGCTCTGGGAGTATGCTACCGCACCCGAGACCAAAGCGGCGGATTATGTTGCCAAGCCTAGGCCATCAGAGAAAAACGGCAAGAAGCGGCCGGTGCCGCCGTGTTTTGTGCGGCTGCCTGCCGGCTATAAGGCCTCGAAGGCGGCGATCCAAAGAGCGATTGAGTGCTTTGGGTATGCTCCGCCTCCCGGCAAGACCTTTCGTATGTCGCCGCCCATACATGAGCGGCAGACGCCGGAGGACTACGAAGCGATGGTGCTGGTTGCTAAAGCACCATCGCTATAAAGGAGGAATACGACCAGGGGCGCCCGGCTCTTGCCACGAGCAAGAGCCGGGCGCCCTTTTGCATTTACAAACAAAAAACCAGCTCTCGCTGGTATTTTACTTTACAAACTTTATGAACTAGTATGAACTATAGTCTGAATATTCTAATCAGTTTGTCTGAGAACATTTCTCCGTATTCCAGCCGCTCGGGCAAAAATCGCAAAAGGTGAACTCTGACCTCAGCTGTGCTTTGTTCGCCAAGCGGGATGGCAATCGGGCCGCGAAAACGACCCAATGGTTCAAGATAGAGAATTGATTTTTTCCCATGTTTGGCAATCCAGAATGATTTTAGTTCTGTGTAGGGCAGGTATTCATTGCGTGAAAGCACTCCTCCTTCATCTACTGCAAATTCTTCAGTTTTTGGTTTCTCGTGAGCAACTTGAAAGGTGATAATTACAGTTAGAATAACTATAATGACAGGGAAAAAATTATTGGTGTAAATCAAAATTAAAGACAAAATAATTGCCAACAGCCCAACTCCTAGCGACCAATAAGGACTTTTTTCAAAAGTATAATAATCCGGAGCTTTCCAGCGGATAACATTAGATGGCGCCTTAACTTCCTTGAATTTTTCTTCTGGTTTATGAGAAACAGCTTTTTTTGCCGGTTTTTTTACTGGTTTTTTGCTTTCTTTTTTGGACTTTACCTGTTTGGTTGTGGTTGTTTTTTTCTTTTTTTCTGTCATTAATTCTATTTTAGCACAAATTTGCTATGTAATTTTCATCTCTCTTAAAATATGTCTTCTGCGGTATCAGTTTAGTTGCAATTTTTTGGCAATTTTTTCTGCTTCACCCGGTTTGTATTTTTTCTGCCGCCAACTTTTGAGTCCATCTTTCTCATAGCGGGGGATGATATGAAAATGGACATGCATGACGGATTGGCCAGCTGCTGGATGGGTGTTTGAAGTTAAATTAAAACCGTGAGCGCCGAGAGCTTCAAGTTGTTTTTTGCCGATTTTTTTGCCGAGTGCCACCATTTTGGCAAGAATTTTTTCGGGCGTTTTAAGAATATTCGGATAATGTTTTTTGGAGATTATCAGAGTATGGCCAAGATGCACAGGCGCAATATCCAGAATAGCGATAAGGTCTTTGTCCTCATAAATAACTTCAGAGGGAATTTTTTTCTTGGCGATGTGGCAGAAAATACAACTTTCCATAAAGTTTTAATTTTAATCGTTTTGTTTGGACGGTTTTGGCTTTTGGTTTGATGGTTCCAAGGTGCTGCTGCTTCTGATAATATCAGCTACTGTCCCAATAAAATCACGATAATCATTTAAATTTTGGCTTTGCTGAAAGGCATCCCATTTGTCTTTTATTTCTTTCTTCAAAGTAGTGTCAGTGATATTTTCAATTTCATCTTTAAGTCTTTCAACTATTGACGGGTTAAAAGACGAAGCTTTGAAATTACCCGGATGCATAAAAGAGCTAGAAGATTCTCTTAAAATTCCTGCCAAAGATGATATCTCATCTAATTTTTTTTGCTTCTCCCGTTGCATAGCTTCTTCTTCATCATGCATAGTCTGGATTTTATTTTCATAATCGGCAATAGTTTTTTTAATTTTCAAGCCCGTATAATAGCCATAGCCAAGCAAACTTAAAGCAAGAACGGCGATAATTGTAACAATAATTGCATAAATTTTCATTACCCCTCCCCTTTATCTTTTATTTGATTTTAACATATATTTGGGAATTTAATAAAATTATTTGCTGGTTTCCGGCTATATTGAATGTTGTTATTCTCCTTTAATTGCTGCCAGTGGCACAAGACGGGCAACTTTGCGAGCGAGACCGGCTTGGTGTATGACCTTTACAACTTCCTCAATATTTTTATAAGCTTGAGGCGCTTCCTCAGCAATTCCTCGTGTTGAATAGCACTTGACTAGAATTCCCTTTTTTTCCAAATGTTTGACAATTTCTGCTCCGCGTAAAGTCCTTATAGCTTGGTGGCGGCTCATAATCCTCCCGCTTCCATGTGAGACAGAATAAAAACTCTCATTAGCTGTTTCACGACCGTGCATTAAGTAGGAGGCAGTTCCCATTGAGCCGGGCAGAATTACTGGTTGGCCGACTTGGCGGTAAGCTTCCGGGATCTCCGGATGTCCCGGTGGAAATGACCGCGTGGAGCCTTTGCGATGGACTATTAGTTTTTGAGTATTTATTTTGGATTTTGAATTTTGAAAATTTGAACTTGTTTGCGATTTTAAATTTAGAGTTTGGGATTTATCAAAGATGTAACTTTCGATCTTGGCAATATTGTGGGCGACATCATAAAGCAGCTTCAGCTCATCACCGCTAAAAATTTTCTGCCATTGTTCTCTGATAAGATAGGAAATCATCTGGCGGTTGGCGAAACCAAAATTAGCCGCCGCGGCCATTGCTGAAAAATATTTTTGTCCTTCGGGAGAATCAAACGGCGCGCAAGCTAATTCACGATCGTGCAAGTAGATATGATATTTTGGCATAACTTGCAGCATTAGATGAATGTAATCAGTTGCAACTTGATGGCCCAACCCTCGCGAACCACAATGAATCATCACTGTAATTTGATTTTTAAAAATGCCAAAAGCACTTGCCGCGGCCTCGTCAAAAATCTCCGCCACCTTTTGAATTTCTAAAAAGTGGTTTCCTGAGCCGAGCGTCCCGAGCTGGCTTAGGCCGCGGCGTTTTGCAATTTCAGAAACTGCTGCTTGGTCAGCCCAATCAAGCGAACCTCCGTCTTCACAATTTTCTAAATCTTTTTGGCTTGCGAAACCTTGTTTCACCAAGGCTTTTAGCCCTTTTTCCAAAATTTGATTAAGTTCGGCAATTTTTAATTTTTTTAAATGCCCGCGGCCAAGCCCTGAAGGCACAGCTTGCTGGATTAAAGTGGCAACCTTCTCAAGATTTTTTTCAATTTCATTGACTTTCAACGATGAAATAAGCAATCTCACGCCACAGTTTATATCATAACCAACTGCGCCGGGAGAAATAATCCCGTCAGAAATGCGGCAGGCAAAAACGCCCCCAATTGGGCTGCCGTAGCCCTCGTGAATATCTGGCATAGCTAAAGCATATTTTTCAACGCCGGGCAGGGTTGCCAAATTAACAAGCTGCTCTAGACTTTTATCTTGCGAAGCAGTCTCTAAAATTTTCTCGCTGGCGTATACTCTTGCCGGCACTCTCATATCAGAGCGAAAACTTTTAGGAATTTCCCAGAGATACTTGCTTATTTTTTTGAAATTTTGTTTGGTGACCATTTTTAGATTCAAAGATGATTCAATATCTCTTGAATCAACTACCGCGGCTTGATAATTTTATTTCTTCAATTATCTCATATTCTGCGCCGTCAGGAGTAAGTCGGGATTCAAAAAGACAAAAAGAGTCAAACTTTTGGCGCCAATTAATTTTCTCTGCCAATTTTTTAACCGGAAAGCGAGCAAAGTCTCTTTCTTTAAATCTAGCGATAGTTAAATGCGGCAGAAAATCGCGTTTCTCTTCATTTTGTTTGAGCGCCTGAGTAAGTTTACTTTTTAAAAGATGCAATTTAGGTGTAGATTTTCCCTTAATCCAAATAAGCCGAGGCTGGTTTTCCTTCGGCCCAAAGCAAATTTCTTCAAAGGCAATCTCAATTGGGGTGGTAATTTTTGAGCAGGATTTAAGAAGGTCAATTGCTTGCTCTATTTTTTCTTCGTACCATGGAGGTACCAAAGTGATATGGAGGTTTTTGGGTGCAATAAAACGCGCAGGCAAATATCTCCACTTATTTTGCCATAAAAGAACATTTTTTTGGAGATTTTCTGGGGCATTGAACCCAACAAACACTCTCTTTTTCATCTTTTATATATTTCTAACTTTAAGATATCTTTTGTCAAGACAAATTTGGGCTTTTTGACAAGCCGCCACAAAAATATCTGAGTTCATTTTTAGTTTGCGCCTGATATAGTTTTGACCACCTAGCGCCTTTGCTTTTTGTGCCTAATCTCATAGCAAGCCTTATCCTGCTGCTGCAGTCGCCAAAAAGCGGAAGCGGATTTATTTATTATATTTCCTGTTTTGATATTTAGTTTTTTTAGTGATCCTAAATCTCATTAACGCTAAAACTACCGCTATAATTGTCAAAGTTAAAATCCATGACCAAGGGTTTTTTGTTTTTATTTTTTCTCCAGCCTGTTCTACCGCTGTAATATTTTTTGAATCTTCTTTATCCAGTTTCCCCCAATCAACTTTGTTTAGATTAATCAAGGATTCAGATTCTTCTGCTATATCAAATTTAGCAATTTCAGATAAACCATTAGTCGCCGCCTCAACCATTTCTCCAGTATTGACTTTAACTGTGTTTCCATTTGTTTTGGATTTAAAATCAACTATGCCCTCAATTACTTTTAATACCGACTTGCCATCTTTTTCTTCGCAAACAAAGGTTGTCCCTTTTATTCCAGCCACTCCCTGATTCATTTCTATCTCCATTGTCCCATCTTTGGCCATTTTTTTAACATTAGCCCAAATTTTTCCAGCCACTAGTTTTAGCTTACTGTCCTTTTCCGGAGGAGCGCTCACAATTATGTTAGTTTCTGGTTTCACCACAAAAGTGCTCATATCAATGAAAGAGATAATCGCTGAACTATCTTCCTCGGTTACAATTACCGCGCTCACGGGAATCACATCCCCCATTTTGGCTGCTCGCCTTTTACCATTAAAAATAATATCTACCTGGCCAGTTAATCCGGCAAAACGAGCGCCGGAGTCAATAAGCCGCTTTGGTTTTGCAAATACCTTTCCTTCATAATCAACTTCATTAAAAGCAGGGTCACCATAATCAAGATATTCAGCTTTTTCTTCAGTTTTTTCCTCCTTGTTTGATAACTTAACTACCGGAGCTACCCTAAAAGCAACTTTGTGGAAAGAGTAAGAACATTTATCCGTTGTTTTTCTCTCTTCTTTTCCACTGGCATTTTTATTATAACTTTCTTCATTTGCTTTTTTACAAGAGAAATTTAAAACGACATAATCGTTGACAACTTGGCCTTGAAAAGAACCAGACTCGGTCGTTTTGGACCAGCCTTCATCATGCCAGGTTGCTCCTTTCAGCTGGTAAATAGAAGCAACATCGTCAGATATTGTGTAATTTCCGCTTATTTTGCCAGTATCTTTGTCATAAGTACCAGATATTGTTAGTGAACCAGTACCTGTAAAACTTTGCGCTTCAGACATGCGGAAAGAAATACCTGTATTTTGGTTTTCAGAAAATTTTCCATCTCTAATCTGAATAAGAGTATTAGCAAATATAATTTGATACGTTTTATCGATAGGAGCTGGATCTCCCGGATTATTGATTCGGTAAACACCTTGAACCAAATCAAAATCTCCCTGCGGCCAGTTTGGCTCCTCGGCTAAAGAAACCCGACTGAAAGCAAAAGAGATTAAAATTGCAAGAAAAAATAGAGATATTCTCTTGAAGAAACTAAATAGATTTTTGTGCAATGGTTTTTTGTTTATATTTTTCACCTTGTTTTTTTTAATTATTTTTATTCGACCTTTTTATAATTATATTCTATAAATATCTAGATATCTAGCGCCCTAATAACTTCTACTCCAAGAGATAACTTCAAGTTTTTCTAATCCCGCTCTGCGGGATTGCGAGGCCTTGCCTCGCTTGGCGGCAAATTATTTTAGCTCAGCAAGCTGAGCTTCAATACTTGAAACTTGTCTTTCTTTTGAATCTGTTGATTTTCGGCAATAGACAAAATATTTCATAGTTCTAATTTAATTTAGGAAAGCCCGCTTCTGGTGTTTTGCTTCGCAAAACAAAGATAAAAAATTCAATTTTGCGCCTAAAATTGGCTGGCGAGCCTTAGCTTCGGGCGAGCCAGCAACCTCTTTTTCTGATTGGCGGAGGGTGTGGGACTCGAACCCACAAACGGCCTGTTAGAACCGTCACGGTTTAGCAAACCGTTGCCTTACCATTCGGCGCAACCCTCCGCTTGTTGCAAGTATACTAAGAACTGGTTAAAAATTCAATCTTTAGTAGAATGGATTTGTGAAAAAGATAGTCGCGTTAATAATTTTTGTTTTGTCATTGGCAATTTATTTGTTTTTCTGCCAGAAAACTTATCAGGATCTGAATTATTTTGTGCCGCTTGCAAATGCGTTTGTTCACGGCCGGATTGATGTGGAGAAGGTAAGTTATCTCAACGAGCTCGTAGAGCATGCTGGCAAATGGTATGTTGTCTATCCGCCCGCGCCGGCGGTGGTGCTCCTGCCGGCGGTTATGATCTGGGGCTTGGGCTTCAATCAAGTGTGGGCGAGTGTCCTTTTGGCCGCCGGCGCGGTGGCTCTCTTTTATCTTTTGGCACGGGAGGTTGCAAAAAAGGAGACAGTCGCGCTGGCAATAACCGCTCTTTTTGGCTTTGGGACAAATTTCTTTTTTACCGCACTTGTCGGCTCGTCTTGGTATTTTGCTCATATCTGCGCGGTTTTCTTTATGGTTTTAGGCCTGCTTTTAGCAATTAGAAAACATCCGCTTTTGGCAGGGATCTCGTTTGCTATGATGTTTCTTTCCCGCCTGCCGACTTTTTTAGCTTTGCCGGTTTTTCTGTATTTTGTAATTTCCAAAAACCCAAAAGACAAAATTAAAGCAACTTTCAAATTTCTATTGCCAATTGTTGCCGCCATCGCCGTTTTTGCCTTTTATAATTGGGCGCGCTTCGGTACATTGACGCAGACCGGCTATTCCCTCATTCCCGGAGTTTTGCAGGAGCCGTGGTTTCAAAAAGGAATTTTTTCATTTTCATACATTCCCCGACAACTCCAAGCAATTTTCTGGAGCTTTCCGCAGATTTCCGCCCATTTTCCGTTTTTTCTGCCTTACCGATATGCGATGGCTTTGTGGCTGACAACCCCGGCGCTTCTTTTGCTGATTTTTGTAAAGTTAAAAAATCGGATTGTCTTTTGGTTTTTATTGTCGGCGCTACTTGTGGCGATTCCAAGTTTAGTTCATGGCACGGTTGGTTTCACCCAATTCGGCTACCGATTTTCGCTTGATTTTATTGTTTTGCTTCTAGTGCCATTAATTTTCGTTTTTGAAAAAATGAGCTGGCGGATTTGGACGATTTTTGTTGTCTTAAGCATTGCGATTAATCTCTGGGTCGCAATTTTATTTGCCCTTGGAATTTTCTCCTATTGAACCCTACACCTTTCAGTAACTAATCTCTTTTGAGATTAAACTTTTTTCAAACAGAATCGGATTGCTGAAATTGGACTTGATTAATTATTTTTTAGAAAGACTGACAGGTCTGTTGCTGAGGGGTGTGGGGTATTGAATCAAATATGCTATAATATAAATGTTCTCTCCGCTTTGCGGAATACAGTGACGAGTTTGCTCAAGAGAGAAAAGCGCAGCGCACCTTTTTTGCCATCGTTTCTGGTAATTCTTAAAATTCGGTTTGACCTGGCGCTAAATGTACTGTTGCTTTCAATTGTTTCTCTAAATCACGATTGTTGATTATGTATTGTTAGTACAAAAAACCGAAGGAGGGATTTCGGCATTTGTTTGTTTTATGAAAATTATTTGTTGGATGTGTTGGTTGTAAAAAGGGAAAAGCAGGAGTAAAATTATTTATTGGGCCTCCGTGGCTTAATTGGATAGAGCGTCAGCTTCCGGAGCTGAAGATTGGCCGTTCGAGTCGGCCCGGAGGTACCAGAAATTTCTGGTCGGCCGAAGGCCGGACAGAAATTTATTTGGTAGCTCGCCGAATCGAAAGCCGCAGATGCGACGGCATCGAGGCGGGGTCGCGAGATTTTTCAGCAGAAAAATACTCGTGACCGAGTCGGCCCGGAGGTACCATTTGTCCGCCTTAAAAATGTGCCTGTAGCTCAGTGGACAGAGCGCCAGTTTGCGGAACTGGAGGTCGGAGGTTCAAATCCTCCCAGGCATACCATATCGGCACATTTTAGCTCAAGGCGGGCGAGAAACCAAAAACTGCAGGTCAAATCTTGTTGTGTGCCATTTAGAAAGAGCGCTTTTAGCGCAAAAGTCAATTTTCTTGGATAATATATTTTTGATATAATTTTAAAGTAAAAAATAAGTTGTAATAGGGAGAAATATGAAAAAATCTAGTATCTTCACCATAGTTTTCTTAGGTTTCCTTCTTTCGGCTGCAAATGTAAGCGCCGCTGCGGTCGGCAAGCCATCAGCCACTGCTACTGTTGCCAGCCAAGCTGATGCGGGGGCAAAATCAAATGGCCTAGTTAATGCGGAACAAAAATTAACTGAAGCAAAATTGCGAATTTGCCAAAATAAACAAAATGCCATTCAACAGAGATCAAATCAGTTGCTTGAAATGGCTCGTAATATGCTTAACAAATTTGATCGGATTGCTAGCAGAGTAGAGCAATACTACACCAATAATGTTGCATCATCGGGCAAGACGGTTTCCAATTATGATGCTTTATTAGCGGAAATTTCTGCCAAGAAAAGTGCTATCCAGACAGATTTGGACAAAGCGGCCTCAAGCGCCAAGGCTTTCAACTGCGCAAGTGACAATCCCAAGGGGCAGCTAAACCAGTTTAGAACTGATATGCGAGCGGCCAAAAGCGATTTAATAGAATATCGTATAGCTATTAAGAATCTAATTGTCGCTATTCGTTCAGTTGTTGGAGCAACACAAAGTTCTCCAAGTGTGCAGAATAATCAATAAAAATAAGGAGATAAAATGGATTCACAAATTCAGCCACAATCAAAGCTCTCTCTCTGGATTTGGGTGCTTGTTGCGATTATAGCCATTTTTGCCGCTGGCGCTTTCTGGTATTTTGTGTTGCATAAGCCAATTAAGACCACCACACAAAATAGTGAGTCAACTCAAGTTCAGCCATCTTCTACCTCAACCCAAAATCAGGTTGATGAAATAAAAAACGATTCTGACTTACAGAGCGCTACCAGCGACCTTGATAGCACCGATATTGATAGCATTGATTCGACTCTCAACCAAAATGACGCTGACGCTTCCCAGTTCTAACTTTTTCCACATACGGTAAACCTACTGAATCTGCTAAAATAGAATTAAAGTTAAAACTAAGGGGGTAAAATGGCAGACGAAAATGGAAACTTTACTGTTTCTAAAAGGAAGTTAGCAACTATAACCTTAATTGTTTTGTCGGTTCTTGTGTTGGTCGCGGCGGCCTTGGTGATCTGGCAAAGCAAAAAGTTGAAGGAGGCAAAACAAGAGCTCCAAAATTTAACCAGTGTTACAGCCACTTCAACCCTTTCTGACTCGGCTTTTCCTGCTGTTAAAACTGCGACCCAAACAGCCACTGTCAGTGCGACTGCTACTGCCACTTCGGGCCCGGATAGCAGAATAGGTGAAATTAAAACTGTTGCCGAGAAATTTATGTCGGCAAAGCAGGATAGAAGTCTTGAAGAAGCCAAACCTTATGTTACCAATGATTTTTTAAAAAATAATTCTCAAGACGATTTTGCCGGTGCTTCAAGTCCAAGTATAGGAAGTTTTGAAATCCAATCCCCCAAAGTGGCGGAATCTGGCAAAAAATATTCTGTTGATGCCATTGTCTATTGGAAATTAGGCGGGCAGGATTCCGGCACCTCAACTTTTAACATTGAGATTATTTATTCAAATGGTAAGTTTCTAGTTAATAGCTATTCTGAAATGCCGTCTTCGTAATCTCGCGGTACATTTTGATGCTTTTTGATTGCCGCCGAGCAGCCCCATTTCTCTGTCGCTAGCAACTGGCGGGCTGAGGTTGGGCATAGGAACAACCTTATCGTAGAGGCCGTTAAGGTACACAGCTCCTTCCTACATGATAGAGCAACTGCCACCCATACAGTATATAAAAACGCAAAAAATGCCCAGAAGGGCATTTTTTGCTGAAATCAAAAACTTATTTTGCTTTGACACCTAACAACTAAAAACCGACCACTAAAATGATTATTAAACTGATATATCAAATAAATTTATTTTTTTAATAGCTTTGTCAAGATTTCGGTGTAAGTTGTCTAAACTGCCATTGTTTTCTACAGCTATGTTAGCCAGCTTAATGCATTTTACAACCTGATTGGCGCCATCGGAAGCGTCGTTTTTTATTTCTTCTTCGATAAATTTTTGTAGATTTTTAGCTTCTTTAACTGAATTTCTTTTGATTACTCGTTTGAACCGGATATTATCTCTGGCATTAATTGCCAAGATGATTAGATTGCTGTTTTGGCGCAAGAAATTAATTTGCCCTAGCTGTCGCGGCCCGCAAATAATTAAATTTCCTTTATGTTTTTTCAGTGCTAAGCGAGCTAGGTAATCATCGCCCTTTTTCTTTGACCATTCTGTCCCAAGTTTAGCCAAGTTTTCCCGATTGATTTCTTTGCCTTGACGTTTGAGTTCATCTTTGAGTGGTTGAGAAACCTTAAAAACCGGCCAATTGAGTTTCTTTGATAAATATTCCGCCGCCTCATCTTTTCCGGCGCCGATTTTTCCAACAATAGCAATAACAGTTTGCATTATTTATTTTATAGCTGAAATTTGTTAAAAACGCAATTAAGATTATTAAGCCCATTAAATTATTACAATCTTTTTTGTAATTTAAAGCTTACTGGGTTGTAATTAGGATGGGCTTTAATTTTCTCTATGGCTTGTTTTGTGAGTGGGTTTTCGGAGCAGTGAAGCCATTGCAGCCCATCAGGCAGTGGAGGCAGTTTGGTGAGTTGGTTGCCGGAGCAGGCAAGCAATTGCAGCCCATCAGGCAGTGGAGGCAGTTCAGTGAGTTGGTTGCCGTGGCAGTTAAGCTCTTAGACTTCGGTGATAATAGCGGGAATTTCTAATTTGCCGGAAAGATTACAATAGCCTAAATCCAACTTTTTAATCTTGATTTGCCCCTCTGGCCCAAACTCCAAATTATCAAGAAGTTTTTCCTTTATTTTGGGATACCACTCTGCCAAAAGGTTTTTGGCTTGCTCTTGATATCTTCTCTGGAGTTCCAGCAGTACTTGGTTAATTCTTTCTTCGGTTTGGGCTAATTCTGCTTCTAATCCTTGGGCAAGTTCTTCATCACCCGTTTCTTTATACTTCTCTAACTTCTCCTTTAAAAACAGGATCTCTTGGTACAGTTTTTCCAATTCCTGTCTAAACTCCTCTTCAAATCTTTTAAATTGTTCAATTCCTGGAGTTAATGTTTCAGACATAGGTTTTACCTTTCTAGGGATTTCTTAAAGCATCATACAAAATTTTCACCACCGTCTCTTTAAGAATGGTCAGATTTTCTAATCTTTTTCCCCATTCTTCGCCCCAAACTTCTTTAAAAGTGCCAGTGGGCGGCAGCACCTCTGGTTGCCGGCGTCCTTCCGGCGGTTCGGTCCGGGGACCTTCGGCGGACTCTGGCTTTTTAATTGATCCGGGAATCTGAATTGCCCGGCAATAAATGCCTGTCCGGGCATTAAGTTCTTTGACTAATTCTTTAGAGACAGCCGCCCTGGCTGTCTCACCATCAGTAATTTCAATTACCACCAAAATTTCATCCCCGGCCTCTAGATCTTTGATTACTTGGGGTGTTAAACTATCTTTTATTTTTTTCAACGCCAAATCATCTTCGGTTCCTCCCAAATTATTCCGCTGGATTTCCAGGATTGCTCTTAATAATTCTTCATCCAAATCTTTTTGAGGTTGAGGGGTATTTTTGTCTGTCCTTTCAATTAATTCAACAGTTGAGCTGCCAAAACCAATAATCTGATAATCAATACTAATCGGAAACCGGCCTTTGCCGACTGCCAACTGACCGCTGCGGGCAAAATTAATTAGCGATTTAATTAAAGAGTAAGCCACATCCTGGACCGCCTGCCTTTTTTTATTATCCATACTGTCGGAAAGGTCAGCGATTAAAACCAAACGGATTCTTTTTGGTTGGATTACTTCGGCTATTTTCGGCAAGTCGCGGATAAAAATTCGCGCTTCGCTTGGCCGGCCGCCTAATAAAAATGGCAGCTCTAAAGGTAATCTTGCCAGATCAATCCCCGCTCCTCCCCGGCTAAAACCCGACACCTTTTCTATGGCAATCTTCACTGATTTTTGAATAAAACTATTCCAAAGATCTTCTAAGTCATTAACAGCTTTGACTGTCCGCTTCTGGATTTCTTCAATTGTTTTAATTTCTCCTTGAGAAAAACCCTTTTCCAGCAATTTCTCTCTCGATTGCCTCTTTATCTTATCTTGATATTTCTCATTGGCTGGTTTTCTGGCTTCTTTAACATCTTTGGCGATTTCCCCAATTGTCTCTGGGCTTAAATCACCATCCATTGGTACTGCTGACAACTGGTCGGGAATCTGACTCAATCTTCTTCCTTTGCGGTCTTCTTCCAACAACCTTTCAAAAGCCGGCATTAAAACTTCCTTCAACCGAAACATCACACCATCAATGGTCATCTTGGGATTAAAAATCTCGTCCCGGACGAATTTTTCTAAATTGGTAAATTCTATGCCAAAAAATGAAATTGGGGTTTGGATCTCTTTCTGCACCTCTTCGGAAATTTGAATCTCCTCGTGGGCGACCATTGTTCTTCTAAGTAAAAAGTTGAGAAACTGCATTGAATAGGGAAGTTGGCGGTAATCAGTTTTCGGAAAAGCTTTTTTGGAATAAAAATTCTCAGGAAGGTGTTCTGATGTTCCGCCTCGCTGGTAAATGGGAATCAGGGCTCGGATAATACTATTGGCGCTAATGTCAAAAAAGGTGTTGAAAAAAAGATTGTAGGCTTTCCGATAGTTTGCGCCGTATTTTTTGGCTTTCTCTTCAGAAATTTCAAAAGATTCTAAATAGCTGTCTGGGTTTTGAAGAAGTTGAATCAAATGTCCCAACTCATGCAAAAAAACATATTTTTTTTCTTCATCGGTTAAATTGAGTTGTTCCACTAACTTTAGCGAGACAATGATTTCTTTTCGTTGGTGGTCAAAGGCAAAACTGGGCGCATTAGGATCAACTCTTAATCTGTAAGCTCCATATTTGGAAAAAACTATGCCAAGCGGTTGGAGAGTTTTGAAAAATTCTTCATCTTTATATTTTATATCTTCTATGGTTTTTTGGTCGCTCTCTGATATTTCTTGGCTCTCTTGGGGATTAGTTGATAGTTGTTCATTCATGGTTTAATCCTTTCTAAATGACAAAATTTTCCTGGTTATAATTTGGATGGGCTTTAATTTGCTCTATGGCTTGTTCAGTGAGTCGGTTACCGGAGCAGTCAAGCTCTTGCAGCCCATCAGGCAGTTTAGGCAGTTCAGTGAGTTGGTTGCCGGAGCAGTTAAGTCGTTGCAGCCAATCAGGCAGTTTAGGCAGTTCGGTGAGTTGGTTGTTGTCGCAGTCAAGCAATTGCAGCCCATCAGGCAGTTTAGGCAGTTCGGTGAGTTGGTTGCCGTAGCAGTGAAGCTCTTGCAGCACATCAGGCAGTGGAGGCAATTCGGTGAGTTGGTTGCCGGAGCAGTGAAGCCATGGCAGCCCCTCAGGCAGTGGAGGCAGTTTGGTGAGTTGGTTGTTGTCGCAGTCAAGCCATTGCAGCCAATCAGGCAGTGGAGGCAGTTCGGTGAGTTGGTTGTTGTCGCAGTCAAGCCCTTTCAGCCAATCAGGCAGTGGAGGCAGTTCGGTGAGTTGGTTGTTGTCGCAGTAAAGCCGTTGCAGCCCATCAGGCAGTTTAGGCAGTTTAGTGAGTTGGTTGCCGTAGCAGTGAAGCTCTTGCAGCCCATCAGGCAGTGGAGGCAGTTCGGTGAGTTGGTTGCCGTAGCAGTGAAGCTCTTGCAGCCCATCAGGCAGTGGAGGCAGTTTGGTGAGTTGGTTGTTGTAGCACTCAAGATGTTGCAGCCCATCAGGCAGTGGAGGCAGTTCGGTGAGTTGGTTGCCGGAGCAGTGAAGCCATTGCAGCCAATCAGGCAGTTTAGGCAGTTTGGTGAGTTGGTTACCGGAGCAGGCAAGCACTTGCAGCTCATCAGGCAGTGGAGGCAGTTCAGTGAGTTGGTTGTTGTCGCAGTCAAGCAATTGCAGCCCATCAGGCAGTTTAGGCAGTTCAGTGAGTTGGTTGTCGTTGCAGTCAAGCCATTGCAGCCCATCAGGCAGTGGAGGCAGTTCGGTGAGTTGGTTGTTGTAGCAGCGAAGCTTTTGCAGCCCATCAGGCAGTGGAGGCAGTTCAGTGAGTTGGTTGCCGTGGCAGTTAAGCTCTTGGATTTCGGTGATAATAGCGGGAATTTCTAATTTGCCGGAAAGATTACAGTAACTTAAATCCAACTCTTTAATCTTGATTTGCCCCTCTGGCCCAAACTCCAAATTATCAAGAAGGTCTTCCTTTATTTTGGGATACCACTCTGCCAAAAGTTTTTTGGCTTGCTTTTGATATCTTCTCTGAAGCGCTTGAAATTCTGGTGATTCTAATTCTTGGTTAATTCTTTCTTCGGTTTGGGCTAATTCTGCTTCTAATCCTTGGGCAAGTTCTTCATCACCCGTTTTTTTATACTCCTCTAACTTCTCCTTTAAAAGCAGGATCTTTTCCAATTCCTGTCTGAACTCCTCTTCAAATCTTTCAAATTGTTCAATTCCTGGAGTTAATGTTTCAGACATAGGTTTTACCTTTCTAGTTTCTAGGGATTTTCTTAACTCTGCCAAGCGATCCAAGTTCTCTTGCCATTGGCGGACTGGTTTTTCCAATCCTTTTATTTTTTTCTCCAACCTTTGATAGCGGTTAGCTTTCTCTCGCATTACGGCAAACTCTACTGCTTCTGTTGTTTTCAGACTCGGCGTTCTTCGACCCGCCATTGCTTCCGCAACTTCTTCGGGCGAAAAACGATAATAACGAGCTGCTGGTTGCTCTTGGGTTCTCATAAATTTCTCCCGGCCTCCTTCAATTCCTTCTAAACCAGCAATTCTAAAAGTTGTGGAATCAACTGAGATAGCTTGCCAATTTTTATCAGCAAAAAATCCAGCCCTTTCTCGTAACAAAATCAACATCTGGCCCGCTTCTTCAGGAGCAATTAATGAAGCCGGTCGGATAAGATTATCATAAATATGCCATTCAAGCGAATGCCGGTAACCTTCCTTTTTCCAGCTCTCAATAATTGAACGAAAGGTTCGCATTGAAGCATGATAAGTTCTCAAAGCCAGCGTTTGGCCCCCCACGAGTTTAACTGTTTTGGCAATTTCTTCGCCGGCGTAAAGTTTTTGCAATAAAGAAAATTCCCGAGAAAGATTCCAGACCTTTTCCAAAAGGTCACTGGGTCCGGCAATGTTACCATATCTGTCAGCTAGCAGTGCCAAGCCAATCTCAAAAAGTTCGCGCTCTGGCGGTGTTGCGCCTTTTGCAATTTCCTCTTCTTCCAAAATTGATTCGACAAACGATTTTTCGGTGTCTTGAGGCAATGAGCCATACTCAATTAAGCCGGAATTTAATCGATTAATCAAAGCCGGATCAATCGCTTCTCTTTGAAGGTAACGTTGGCTAAATTCAGTTTTGGTGATATTTCCAGTAAAAATTACTCCAAAGCCGGGTTTCACTTCAATCTCTTGCCCATAAATATTAATCCGCTCTCCGGGTTTGGCTTCAACTAAAGCGTTTAAACCAGCCAAGAGATTAGCAGGAATGTAGTTAAATTCATCAATAATGACAATTTTCCCCTCGCTGGCTGCTTTTAAAACCCCGGCTTGGAATATTTTAGTTACCAGCTGTGGCCTGGCGGCCTGGCCCTTGACAACCTCTTCAATTTGACTTAAGGCTAAATCTTGTTGATCTTTGGGCAAATTTTGAAAATCGGGATCAGATCGAAGTATTTCTTGGTATTTTAGAATCATTGCTGGAACATCTTCGGGTGAAACTATTCTCGCATCAATCCCCGCATAACTATAGAGGTCTTCTTTGCCCATAAAATGGTGACCGGCAATAAATTCATAGTCACCAGTTAACTCTTCCGCAATTTTGCGGGCAATTCTTGTTTTGCCAGTGCCGGTTTCGCCCAAAAGAGCAATCAAGTGATTCTTCAAAAGGGTATTTTTTGCTCTTTCTTTTTGATTTTGAACATATTTGGTTTCCACAATGCCGGAAGACAACTGTCTACCATATTCTCTTAACTTTAGCAAAGAGTTGGCATAAAAAGATTCCGGGTTTTGCAAGGGTAGTTTTTCTTCAAGATAATGTTTTATGTCTTCAATTGTTTTCTCGCATTCGCTGAGTGTCTTTAAAGTGGAAGGTAGGAGTTCATTGACTGGTTTCTCAAAGTATTCCTTTCGGAATTCATCTAAAGCGGCAACAAGTCGTTCAATTTCTTGGGCGGCTCTCTTTCTTTTCCGCATAAAGTCAAATAATCTTCCAAAAGATTCTCGCTTCAGCTTAGCAATTTCTTCCGGTCTAGCAGCAAGCCGTTCAATTTCTCCGATAATCTGCCTCTTTAGTTCGGAGAGTTCATCATCGCGAGGCTCTTCTGATTCTTCTTCTCCCCCTTGATTCAAAATTTCCCTTATCCGATTCAAAATTTCCTCTATCTCTTCTATTAAATCAGCGGTTTCTTCTTTGCTATTATTGTCGCTAATTTCATGCCTTTCCACAGACCTTAGTTTTTGAAGTTCCCAATAAAGTTCCTCATTAAACTCGCCAGCTTCGCCTTGATTAGATTCGGGTGAATTCATTTTATCTCCTTTCTATTCTTATGATATTAGATATTCAAAAATATTCAACAGCTGCTATCTGCCTTTGTCAGATGGTCAAATTCTCACTAGAGGATTTAGCTTTTCCCAAAACAATAAACAAAAAAGCAGAAATCACCGCCATTAAACTGCCATAAATAAATGGCGCGCTAACGCCGATATAACTCCAAAGAAGCCCGGCGACAAGAGAAGCAAAAAAAGTGCAAAGGCCAACTGTTATTTGGTAAATGCCAAAGGCTGTGCCGCTCTTTTTCTCCGGTACTAGATTAGAAATGTAGGCTTTGCCCACTCCTTCAGTTAGAGCCATATAAATTCCGTAAAATGGGAACAACAGCCAAAGGAAAAGACTAACTTTTGCTAGGCCGAAAAGAAGATAAATAATTGAAGAAGCCAGTTAAAAGCACTTTTTTCGGACCTATTTTGTCAGAAATAATTCCGGCTGGGGTTGAAGAAATAGCATAGGCAAAATTAAAAAGAACATAAGCCAAAACGACCAAAGTTACTGACAAGCCCAAATTTTGCGCCCGCAAAATCAAAAAGGCGTCTGAGCTATTGCCCAAAGCAAAAATAAAACTAACTAACAAAAAATCTTGAAAGAGGGGTCGAGGTCGCGCCAGTTGAAATTGAGGGCAGAGGGGGGGATTTGCTTCTTTCTGCTTTTCTCTGACAAAAAGCAGTAAAATAATTCCCACACAAGCCGGAATAAAGGCGAGAAAGAAAATCAGGCGAAACTTATTATCCAAAAAATGGATTGCTAGCAGTGCTAGGAGTGGTCCAATTACTGCTCCTAAAGTATCAAGCGCTCGATGAAAACCGAATGCTTTTCCTCTGGCTGAAGTGTCTGAACTTTCAGCAATTAAAGCGTCTCTAGCTGAAGTTCGCATTCCTTTGCCAAAGCGGTCAATAAATCGGGCAAATAAAACAAACGGCCAACTAAAAGCCAAGCTCAAAAGTATTTTAGAAATAGCGGAAAATGAATATCCGGCAACGACAAAAAGTTTTCTCTTTTGTAGTTTGTCAGAAAACCAGCCGGAGATAACTTTCAAAATACTGGCTGTTGATTCGGCAATGCCTTCTGTCAAACCGACAATTGCTACCGGCGCGCCCAAAACGCTAGTTAAAAAAATCGGCACCAGAGGATAAATCATCTCTGATGCCACATCATTAAAAAAACTCACCAGCCCCAAAACAAAAACATTTTTAGAAATTCCAAATTTGGTTTTCATAATTTTATTTCAATTTTACGCTTAAAGCTCGTCCTGAGCGAAGTCAAACGAATCGGCTGGCGAGCCTTAGCTTCGGGCGAGCCAGCAACCTCTTTTTCTGATTGGCGGTATGTTTTGGTTAAAATCCGAACTTTTTTGACGAAAATCCGGACTGCGAATTTTGATTGCCGAGCTTCGCTCGGCAGGAACAAAAACTTTTTCGCTCGCTTTGCGGGCGCGCCGCCGCTTATTTTAGTGCTTTTTTCAATCCATCTCGAACGGCGTTCAACAATTCTTCAGATGTCACAAAAGTGTGGTCAGTTTTGTAATTGTGTCCGTAGAATTTATCCTCAAACACAATACCCATAAATATTTTCGGTTTTGCATAACGCGGGATGAAATGTCCATGCAAATGTCGAGTTTCGTTTCCTAAAAATGAGTAGTTAAACCAGTCTGGTTGAAATACCTTTTTCGTCGCTTCCTTTAAATCACGCAAAACCAAAAACAATTCTGATTGTTCTTCTGGTGTCGCATCAGTTAAATCAAGAGCGTCTTCACGTTTACACCAAACAACACAACGACCTAAATAACCTTGATTAGAATGAACATAAATAGCCCAGTATTTGTATTCTTTAACTAAATTTTTTGAAAAATCTTCAGCCATTCTTATATATTTTTATTTAATTTAAGATAGTCTTCTATAAACTCTATTTTTTCTTTATCGGCATTGCCACGCTTTTCTTGTCGGTAACCGTCGCGGAGCATATACTTATAACACATGAGGTACTGCTCGGGAGAGAGTTCTCTGAATTTGACACCATTTTCTTCAATTACTTCTAAATCTTTTGTATTCACTTTCGCCAGGTTTGACAAATCGTTTGCCTTACCAAAAGCAACGATTTCCCCATCTCTTTCAAATTCATGTTCATTTTCGTCTTTCAAAACAAAACCAAGTTTTTCCATAATTTCACGGAGCTCATTCCATTTCTTTCCCGTGAATTCATCCGGAACCAAAACATCAATATCGTTGATTTTTCTTTCAAGTTTATTTATTGCTTTGTAAAGTCCGAGAGAACCGTAAAGGATGGGAATAATGTTCGCCCTATTTAACGCTCTGGCAACTTCTCGAAAAATTATAAGTTTTTTCTCGTTATTGTTTAATGTCTGATTCTTTGGTTCAAACTGAATAATCTGAAAACCATATTTTTCAACTTCTCCTTGGGACCAAAAAGTTTGGTCTTTGGTTTTAAAAATATATGTAACAATAACTTCAATTTTCCGTCCGGTATATTCTTTCTTTTTATTGTCCCATTCTTCTAAAACCAGAGTGTCGCCCTCATTGACTTCGAAATCAGCAAGGCGCAATTCAAACTTTTTCTTGCCGGAAATGATTTTCTCAAAGTACTCAGGCCAAACTTTTTTATGGATTGTTGCCATATTATTTAGTAATAATCAAAATTTTAGAAATTGTTGTGTAAGTTTTCTTTTTGAAACTAAACACAATTTCATCTTTTGTTGATACCGAAACATTATCAAAAAATTTATCGATTTCGCTAAACACAAAATCAAAATCTCTTTTCAATTTCCAACTTTCTTCTAAATTGTTTTTACTAGCCAAAACCACAAAAAGCCTATTGTCTGCGCCAAATCTTTGTGCTCCTTGATTTTCATAAAGCCAAACAATTAAATCTTTTGGTTTTTTAAAAACTTGCTCGAGGGTAAAGTCTTTTGGAAGATAAGTAATTTTTAAATCAAATGGCTGATTGTCAAAGAAAATATCAACGCCAAAATTATTTTTAAGTGTCGGGATTACTCTTGAATGTTGGCTAATGTGGTCTTCAATTAAAACCGTCGTCCAGTGATTATACCAAGTGGCAATTACATAGTGTGTAATATCATCGTGCAATTTGCTTTTTACGCCGTTTATTAAATCTTCATATTTTACAAATCGCCGAACATATTCGGATTGAATTTTCTGGTCCAATTGTCCCTGAACAACGCCCCACCTAAATTCTTTAACTTTTAATACTTCTTGTTTTAGGGCTTCATCAGATATAAGTTTTTGTCTTTCCTTAACCTGTTCTTGATATTTTCTTTTGATATATTCATCAATTTTATTTTGTGGAATATCAATAAGTCTTTTAATAAGGTCTGAAGCAGTACCCCTCGCGTCAATGCCTAAAATTCCCGCTAATTCTTTTAGGTCGTCGGATTTAATGGCTCTTAATTTTAGATTTACTAACTCTTTTTTTGAAACTAACATAGTTATTTCTTTTGGAATAATAAAATATATTCGTGCCTAAAAATATAGAAGCCTCCGACTAAAGCCCTATATCGCCACAAATGTTCTTGGTTTCTTTTGGCGCGATTATTAACCATATTTTTTACCAAAATACTTTTTAGTATTAAGCCATCTCTATTTAATACTTCCTGCATTGTCATAAATCCTAACGGCACCCATTCGGAATTTGTATATTTATCACCAATCACAACCGCTAAATAATGTTTTCTTTCAAGCAGGTCTAAAAAGTTAGAAACAACATCGCCAAAAAGTTTTAGAAAATCTTTTACCGATTTGGCATTGCTTAAATCGTCCGGCCTATCACTAAATTTAATAATATCGTGATATGGCGGATGCATTATTATAAATTGGACATTCTGTTTGCCGTGATTTTTTAATACCTCTTCAACTTTTTTCCGTGTTGCTTCTTTGGTGCTATCAGCGACTAAAATCGTAGAAAAAAATTTATCTTTAGAATCAAATAATGTTTCCTGGCTGATTCTTTGTTTTGCCATTTCCGCTATTTGTGGCAAGAGTTCTATTCCAATTCCATTTCGCCCTAATCTTTTACATTCAATTAAAGTTGTTCCGCTGCCCAAAAAAGTATCTAAAACAACATCGCCCCTTTTAGTAAATCTTCTCAATAATTGGTTTGGTATTTGTGGAATAAAATTTCCGTGATAGTCGCCTTTATGCGAACCAGATTTATCTCTTTCACCAATAATCCACAAACTATCAGTCAAAAGGTCCTGATATTCTTTCCAATTTTTCAAATTTAGGTCGTTTATTTTTGACATAAAATTATAGAGTTGATTCGTAAGATTCTTTTACTAAATTAAAAACGTAATCGACATCACTATCTGGGGTAAATTTAATCATGCCCTTATAACCCCATTCATTGCTTGTAACATCTTTTACTATTTGTTGTACATCACTTCTATAATGGGGCTCTCTAATTAAAAGTTGAATCCATGTTGGCCTAAATTCTAAGCGTGCAAAACTTTTTGTTGTTCGGTAAAAAATTCCGCTTTTGCCAAAATTCTCTTTTACATTAGGTAGTTCAAGAATTTTCAAGCGGAGTGAATTTGCTATTTTCTGCATTTTTGGAGATGTTATGCTTAAATGATATTCAAGATTGTATTCTCCCGCTTCTCGTTTTCCTCCGTTTTTCTTACTAGTCTTAATCTCCGCCGGACTATAAATATTTTCTATTTGTAAAATGTCTGGTTCATAGTAAATGTAGGTTTTTAATTCAATGTTTTTCTCTTGTTGGACAGCTCCCAAAATATACCGACTAAAACCTTGAGCAATCAAAATAACTCTTGGCTGTTCCCAATTAACTTTTGTTTTTGCTCCAAGTTTTTTATCAACAAGTAATTCAAAATGAGGTTTATTTTTTACTAACCAATTGAAATAACATTTACCCTGCGAAAATATCTCCTCATTTTCTTTCCATTTATATTCAATAATCACAGGGGTATTATTTTCATCAATTCCCAATGTATCAATTCTGTAATCAATCCCGCCATAATTTATTGGATACTCTTTTTCTATAAACCTTACTCCTAAAATTTCGTCTAAATTTTCGGCGAAAAAATCCCGAAGCTCTGCCTCGCTACCAAAACCATCTTCTTTAAGAGAAATTTGCGCTGCTTTTGTTTTGTTTATTTTGTAAATTGGCATAGTCTATTTAATTAAATCATCTACCGCTACGCCCAATGCTTTGGCAATTTTTGCTATAACCAAAAGTGGTGGTTTTTAATTACTCTGCTTCAATTCTATCAGAAATCAGGTAAAACAAAATCCTGCTTCTCGCAAGCCAGCAACCTCTTTTTCTGATTGGCGGTACCTTTTGGACAAAATCCGAACCTACTTTGAGCAAAATCCCGACGCCGAATTCTGACTTGTGCGGTTGCCGAAGGCAACCGCACACCCACCCACCACCCAAAACCGGCGGGCGGGCAAAAATTCCTTCCCCCAAACCCCCTTCCTTTTTGCCCGCCCG
>Ga0078972_1004583_pt1 | contig 37304 bp, 30 predicted proteins | sample YelNatPaOPGAMG01_FD_67568 | JGI IMG/M metagenome (GOLD analysis project Ga0078972, IMG submission 67568) | Hot spring thermophilic microbial communities from Obsidian Pool, Yellowstone National Park, USA - OP-RAMG-01 (SPADES assembly) (version 2) | ecosystem: Environmental > Aquatic > Thermal...
TAAACTATTTGCTTGTGGTGAATCATTCTAAAGTTAATAATATCAAGTATTTGTTCTAATATCAAATGCTAAAAAAGTGTTTTTGTTACCAAAGAACCAAGAGATATTAGGAGGGCTATAATATGAAATTCGTCGCTATAATTGGCAGTAGAAACCCAAAAGGGCAGACCGCAAGAGCTGTTGATGCATTTGTTAATGGTGTTAAATCCGTCGGCGGAGAATGTGAACAGATATTTCTTCCACCGATGAATATTGAAAGGTGTCGTCAGTGTGATGAAAACGGCTGGGGAATTTGCCGATCTCAGGGAAAATGCGTAATAGAAGATGATTTTGCAACATTGGTAGATAAAATAAAAAATGCCGATGCTGTCTTATTTGCTACCCCTGTATATTTTGGTGATTTAAGCGAAAGCATAAAGGCATTCCTTGATAGGCTAAGAAGAACCTGTATGCACGAATCGGGAAGGCAGAATATCGCAGGCAAGAGGGCTGTTGGTATATGCGTTGCTGGAGGTGGTGGCGGAGGTTCTTTCACATGCTCTGTCAGTTTAGAAAGGGTAGTCTCTACTTGTGGATTTGATCTTTTTGATATAATACCTGTTAGACGACAAAATTTGGAGATGAAAACCACAGTATTAGAAGCAACAGGAAAATGGATAGCGAAATAGATGTCAGATTAAAACGCCCTTTTTATGCACTATACAGATTACTGATTATTGATCACTGGAGACAAATATGGCAACATTATTTGAGAAAATATATGGCTGTATATCCGCATCTCACGTCGGATCGTCAATGGGTGCAGTTGTTGAGGGATGGGATAAAGAGCGAATATATGAAAAGTATGGCGTTTTGGATAAACTCCTACCTTATGAGCATTATGGCAACAAATGGATAAGACCACCAGGAACAACAGAGGACGGCATAGAGCGCCAAAAACTTATGCTGACTGCCATAATTGAGAAAAAAGACAGGGTCACTGCGGAAGATGTCGTTAAAATATGGTTAAGAGACATTAAGCCAGAGTCAGATGGTATGGTATCTGAACCGTTTGAGAAGGTATTATTAGCTATGGCAAAAGCGGGGATACCTGCTCAACATATAGGCAGGTATTGTCCTTGGGACGGTTTAGTCTCAATGGCGCGTTCTTGTCATGGCATAGGCATTATAAACGCCTGCGATCCTGATGGGGCATCAAGGGATATTTACGACGTTGGGCTTCTGTATCAAACTCACGTTGGAGATGGTCTGAAATGGGCTGAGATTGTTGCTGTTGGCATCGCCCATGCTCTTTGTCCTAATGCGTCTGTTGATTCGGTCATTGAAACCGCAATGAAATATGCACATCCAAGGATAAAATGGGAATTGAAGCGAGGATTAGATATAGCGAATAAATATGATAACGTTTTTGATATGAGAGACGATTTCTACAAAATCTATAACGGCACAGGCATTGCTTATACTCAATCGTGGGCAAATGAAGTGGTTACAAAGGCTTTTGCGGTATTCAAGGTTACAAAAGGGAATGCAAGCGACGCGATAATCGGGGCAGTAAACTTTGGAAGGGATACAGATTGTCTTGCTGCAATAGCTGGCGGTCTTGCAGGTGCTTTGTCTGGTATTGAGACAGTTAGGCAGGAATGGATCGATCAAGTGGATTCCGCAGTGAAATTGAATAAATATACAAACTCTCAACGAACACTTAAAGAAACAGCTGATGGCTTATATCAGGCGATTTTAGCTCGTGTTGAAAAAGCTAAAAATTGGATCAGTCTCATTGAATAAAAAGGCTAAAGCAAGGCTATTTAATTTTTTATTTAATTTTTCTATGGTCATGATTTTCTAAAACTGGATTCCTGCTTGCGCAGGAATGACAGAAAAAATTAAATGAATGACAGAAAAAATTAAATGAATGACAGAAAAGGTTAAGTAGTATCCAAATGGCAGAAAAAGTTAAGTAATACCCAAATGACAAAAAAGTTAAGTAATACCCAAGGATAGAAAAGTTTAAACAAATGACAACAAAAATTAAATAGCCTTGAGTATAAATTTGACGATTACATAGAGCCTTTAACCTTCAAACCTTAAACTTTTCCCATACGTTTAAGTGCTTCAAAGCTTCGTCTGCAAATATCAAAGCCAAGACCGTCTCTTCCGCCTTCTTCTACGACATACCATTCAGTATTATGTTCAGTTTCACAAAGACGGAATATCTCTTTCCAATCTGCAACTCCTTCACCGATGACGGAATCTGGCGGTCCGCCATAATCTTTCAAATGAACCGATCTTGCACGACCCGGAAATTGCTTCAATTCGGCTATAGGGTCTCCGCCTCCGCTTGCACAGTTCCCTATATCCATTTGCATTATTACATCTTTATTTGTGTTGCTAAACAGTATATCCCATGCGGGCTTGCCATCAATTTTTTCAAAGTCAAATCCGTGAGCATGGTATCCGCTATACATGCCCAAAGGTTTCAGTTTTTCTGATGCCTCGTTCAATATTTTTGCCAATTCCATGATCCCATCATAAGTTTTCATTCTTTGGCTATCAGCGGCGATGATGAGAAAGTTATTTCCTAATATTTGATTTAACTCAATGGTTCTGGAAAGGTTATCGCCCATCAATGCACCAGTTGACAAGTGTATCCCACAGCATTTTAGCCCGTTATCATCAGCCATTTTTCTGATGTCTTTTGGACTATGTCCCATCCATTCAAGTTTGTCGCCTCCATAGCCCCATGGTTCAAAGCCGACATATCCTATATCAGCAACAGATTTTAATGTAGCGGATAAATCCTTGCTACATTCGCCGCGGACAGAGAAAAGTTGAAGCCCTATCGGTATTTTTTTGTCAGCCATAGTCTTTCTCCTTTAATTAGCAGTTTGTTTAGGTTTTTTTAATTCCCTTAAAGTATCAAATACGCTATAAAACCATGTAAAAAGCAGTTGAATTGTGCCAGTAACCTTCATAATTTCAGTAACTCTGATATGTTGACCAAAGATTGATATTGTTTTCATTGCTGGATTAAACATAACTTGTTTTTCGCGCAGATCAATTAGCTTAAAGTCTTTATTTGATATTGCAAACCAAATTATGATTATGGCAAGGACAATACTTAGAATTAGCACAAATCCCTTAAAGATTTGACGAAGGTATAAATGACCAAATCCAGGGATAACTGATAAGATGATAGCGATCACTGCCCGAGTTGGATTTGACGAAACGATATTCGGCATTGGCAGGTTACAATCCTCTTGATATGAGAAATACACCAATTATTACTACTGCACAACCAACAAGTGAAACTAATTTTAGTGGTTCTTTGAAGATAAGCCATGAGAGAATCACAACAGCAGCATATCCCAAACTTACCATTGGGTATGCGATACTGAGTTTAACTCTTGAAAGGACGATTAACCATGATAACGCACTTATACCAAATACAAAAAGCCCTAAAAGAACAAAAGGATTTATCAAAGCGGTTAATAATTTTGATGGGACAGACTCTATTCCGGATATTCTTCCGACCTTTATCATCCCATATTTAAGTAACATCTGACCCGTTGAAGCCAATGACACACTAAATAGTATTAACAGAACATCCTTCAATATCCCGTTCCTTTATTTGACGAAGCCTTTGTGAATTTCTAAGACTTCTAATTGGTTTTAATGATAAAGTCTGCGATTTGCTCTTTAATGTCCTCAATATCGGATTTTATCTTTGCGATGTCATTTTGCAACATTTTCAGTTCTTGCTTTGTTATAGCACGACGTCTAAAATGAAGATAACTGAAAATTATCGCTATAGGCATAACCGTCATTATGGTCAAAGAGCCAAATATAATAATCAACGCCGAATCCATATAACACCTCCAGCGAAAAATCTCAAAAAGCAACTGCCCTATAAAAGCGAAATGAGGATAAGCCCCGCTGCATATTTGCCTATCCTCATCTCTAAGCAAGGGTTGAAGTGAACCCATAGCAAAATTACTGCAAGGAAATTGCCAGTCTGGATAGGTTGTTACGAGACGAGTTTCAGTTTTTCGTCCTGATCTGCCATCATAAGGGCTTCCGTCAACTCGTCAAGTTCGCCGTTCATTATGGATTCTAACTTATATAGCGAAAGTCCTATTCTGTGATCTGTAACTCGGTTTTGTGGAAAATTATAAGTGCGTATTTTCTCATTTCTATCGCCTGTTCCGATTTGGCTTCTTCTTTCTTCTGCCCTTTGTGATTCAAGTTCTCTTTGCTTTATATCCAATAATCTTGCACGTAAGACTTTTAAGGCTTTGGCTTTATTTTTATGCTGAGATTTTTCATCTTGACACGATACCACTATCCCTGATGGAATATGAGTAATGCGGACAGCGGAATCGGTTGTGTTTACGCTTTGTCCTCCTGGTCCTGATGAGCGGAAGGTATCTATCCTTAGATCACTTGGATCAATTTCAATATCAACTTCCTCTGCCTCTGGAAGCACTGCTACTGTAACAGCAGAGGTATGTATCCTGCCAGATGATTCGGTTATGGGGACTCGTTGGACTCTGTGGACGCCACTTTCATATTTAAGTTGTTTATAGACGTCTTTGCCTTCAACGCTGAAAATTATTTCCTTAAATCCACCAACACCTGTTGGATGAGAGCTTATAACGTCTATTTTCCAGCCTTTATTAATAGCAAACTTGCTATACATTCTGAATAGGTCACCGACAAACAAAGTAGCCTCATCGCCTCCAGTTCCTGCCCTAATTTCAACGATTATATTCTTTCCCTCGTTGTCATCTTTTGGCAAAAGCATCAATTTCAGTTCTCGTTCAAGAGTTGCCTTTCTTTTTTCCATATCTTCAAGCTCTGCTCGGGCGATCTCTATAAGCTCTTCATCTTCTTCTGTGTCCAATAATTCCTGATTTCCTTTAATCTGATCAAGCAATCTTTGATATTCATTTATCAGTGATACTATCGGGACCAACTCGGAACGTTGCTTAGCGTATTGTTGAAATTTTGATGAGTTACTAACTATATTAGGATCAGATAATGCCTGTTCAAGCTCAAAATATTTTTTTTGAATAGTTTCTAACTTCTCTAACATATCCTATTTACTCACCGTGCTTTCGTTTTGGACTTGTAAATTTTCCATTTGCAAGACTTCTTTTAGTGAACGAATAGCCACTTGTATTTGATCTACTGTTGGCTCTTTTGTTGTCAAACGTTGTAACCAAAGACCAGGTGCTATGATTATCTTTGTGACTATATTGTCCTGTCTTTTTGAGGTAAATTTAATAAGTTCGTAAGAAATACCCGCTATCAAGGGGATCAAGACCAACCTTGATCCAATACGAACTAATACTGATTCTGGTTTACCAAATATGGAAAATACAAGTATGCTGATCACCATTACTGTCAGCAAGAAAGCAGTTCCGCATCTTGGGTGCAATGGACTATATTTGATTGCGTTTTCTTCTGTGAGTTCCTCTCCTGCCTCGTAAGTATGTATAGACTTATGCTCTGCACCGTGGTATTGAAACACACGTGCAATTTGCTTGCTTTGTGAGATCAAAATTATATAGAGGAAAAAAATTATCAGACGTATGACTCCGTCAACAATGTTGAACAGATAGCCTTTGTCTGATATAAGGTTTGCAAGCCTTTCAGGCAGTATGACGAATAGCCCTATTCCAAGCACAAGGCTAAATATAAACGTCATTGCCATAGCAAAATTGCCTATTTCTTTTGAGGATTTTTCTTTGCCCTCTTCCTCTACAGCAACATTAGCGGAGTATGAGAGGGCTTTTATACCAAGTGTTAAGGATTCAATTAGCACCGCTAATCCACGTATTATTGGGAGTTTAAATAGCGAAAATCTTTCTTTTAGCGGGATTAGCTCTTGGCGTAAAACTGTTATCTCTTGATTTGGTTTACGAACTGCGACTACGAATGATCTCGCACCTCGCATCATAACGCCTTCAATTACAGCTTGTCCGCCTATATCTCTTGTGCATGTGGATCGGTTTTCTTCCATTTTTCTAATTACGCTTCCTCAGATGTAGTTTCGGATTCGGTTAGATTATACTTCTGTCTGAATTTTTCCACACGTCCTGCTGTATCAACATATTTACGCTTTCCTGTAAAGAAGGGATGACATTTTGAACAGACTTCTACTCTTAACTCTTGGACTGTTGACATCGTTTTAAATTCTGCGCCACACGCACAGATTATCGTCGTTTCTTTGAATTCTGGGTGAATTTTAGGTTTCATAAGAGCATTTCTCCTTTTTATGCTTTCATTTTTACGCTTTCATTGATTCTAAAAATTCTTTATTGGTTTTTGTTTTTGACATTCGTTCCAATAAAAATTCCATTGCTTCGGGAAGGCTTTCTTGGGATAACACCTTCCGCAAAAGCCAAATTTTCCTTAACTCATCTTCACTGAGTAGCAGTTCCTCTCTACGAGTTTTGGATTGCTTAATATCTATTGTCGGAAAGATCAGTCTATCAAGTAGCGTTCTATCAAGACGCACTTCCATATTACCAGTGCCTTTAAGTTCCTCAAAGATTATATCATCCATTTTGCTACCAGTATCAATAAGTGCAGTAGCTATGATAGTTAGGCTACCGCCATTTTCAATATTTCTGCCAGCACCAAATATCTTTTTGGGTCGTATAAGTGAACGTGATTCAATACCACCAGTCATAACTCGTCCGCTATCGGGTGCAACTGCATTATGCGCCCTAGCAAGTCTTGTTATGCTATCAAGCAATATCATCACATCGTGACCATACTCCACTAACCTTTTGGCTTTCTCTATAACCATATCTGCAACTTCAATATGTCTCTCTGGTGGTTCGTCAAAAGTTGCACTTATAACCTCTCCTTTTACTGATCTTTCTATGTCAGTAACTTCCTCGGGTCTTTCGTTTATAAGAAGGACAATCAATATTATTTCGGGGTGATTAGTCGTTACGCCTTTAGCTATCCGTTTAAGCAATTCCGTTTTTCCGCTATATGGTGGGGCGACTATTAGTCCTCGCTGTCCTTTTCCAATAGGTGTTATAAGGTCCATTATCCTTGTTGAATATTCGGTTGGATCATGTTCTAATTTTATCCTCTCTATTGGGTATATCGGAGTTAGGTTTTCAAATAATATTTTATCTTTTGCTGCCTCGGGATTTTCATAATTGACCGCTTCTATATGTAAAAGTGCGAAATAGTGTTCCTCTTTCTCTCCTGGTATGCCTTTTTTTGGCGGTCTGATAGTGCCTGAAACTATATGACCTTGACGTAGATCAAATTTTCGTATTTGAGAAGGCGATACATAAATATCATCATCGCCCTGAAGATAATTATATGCAGCAGAACGAAGAAATCCGTATCCGCCTTCGGGACGAATATCAAGCACTCCTTCTCCAAATATTAGACCATTTTCCGTTGCCTTTGCCTCGAGAATCTTAAAAATCAAATCATGTTTTTTTAGCCCACTGTAACCTGTAATGCCTAATTCTCGGGCAATATTGGTAAGTTCCGCAATTGTCATCTCTTTCAGTTCATCAATATTTAATTCATTTGCTTTAATTTGCTGCACAGTGCCATCTCCCATAGCAATTCGCTCCGTTTTTTAGTTAATTCCTCCATTTGTTCATATCGGTTTTGAGGTTATAAAATAACTATAAACATTAAAAGAAGCAGTTTATTTTAAGATTATAATTTTTAGGATAATAACTTGATATGATAGAAAACCCCAGCCTGATCGCATTCCGTTAAGTTCTAACGAAATAATCCAATCTCAAAGCTATTATAAACAATTCCATGCTTTTTAGTAAGTAGTCCTTAATTCAGAAAAGTTTCAAAACAATTCTAATAACTAAAAACTCCAAACTAACAAATAAGAACTTTTATGATAGGTTTTTTATCTGCAAAACGCTAGACTTCTTACCTCATAAAGAATGGAACTTCGTAGCTATTTAGGTAGGTGGTTCAACTTAAGGAATGTCAAAAGGACAACATAAATATAACACATTTTAATATCAGCCTTAAAAGACAGCTGATCATTGTTCCATAACCTTAAGAACCCTTATACTTTTTGGAAACCTATAAACGAAAGCATAAATTAGAAAGGATTTTTACCTTCTTTTTATATTTACAGATAATTATTATAGAACACAAATGGATACTCGTCAAGTCTTTTTTTAACTTTTTCGCAAAAATTGAACAAAATATTGAAAAATTTGATGTAATATTTGTGTAATCTCAAATCTATTGACTAAATAAACTATCTAATGTCCGATCTTCGGGAAAATACCCTTGACTTTTCAATGTCTTTTGATATACTACTATTTAAGCAATTAAAAAATTAAACAGAGGTGTTGATTATGATACAGAATATTTATTTTGAAAATCGCTACTGTCCCGATTGCGGAAATGATATGTCGGTCATCTGTCCAACTTGCCATGGTTTAGGATATATTCAATCTTTGCCGTCATTTTCGGGATTTATAATAACTTCCTGTCTTCATACAAACGAGAGGGGCGAATACTGCTCAAAATGCGGATCAAAGATTCAACAAGACCCTATGGTAAATACTTGTGGAACTTGTATGGGCAAGGGTTGGGTTATCTCACAATATCACTACTGCCTTAAAAAAGTTACGATTATACCAAGACCAAACTCATAAACAGTCCAAGCGTTAGTTTATATTAAAATTAATAGATGAGTTATAGTAGCATAAAAAAAAGAATATTTGATGTCCTTCAAGGAAATCACGAAGGCGGTATAATAGGTAGGATTATAGAGATTTTTATAATTTCTATCATATTTCTCAATGTGATTGCAGTTATTATAGAAACTGTTGAGTCTATATATAATAGAAATCCAAATCTCTTCCATCGTTTTGAGTTATTCTCTGTCATTGTATTCACTGTTGAATATGTTTTTAGATTGTGGAGTTGCACAAGCCGAGAGAAATATAAAAATCCCATCAAAGGCAGAATTAGATTTGCTTTGACGCCTCTTGTCATTATTGATCTATTAAGTTTCTTGCCATTTTATCTTCCTATGCTTATAACTTTGGATTTGAGATTTCTGAGATCGTTGAGGTTGTTAAGGATATTCCGTATATTAAAGATAGGAAGATACTTTGAATCATTGAAAATAATTGGAAATGTCTTTATGAGAAAAAAAGAGGAACTTGCTATAACGGTATTTATGGTTATGATCTTGTTGATAATAGCATCATGTTTAATGTATTCTGTTGAAAATCAGGCTCAGCCAAAGACTTTTTCAAGTATCCCTATGGCTATGTGGTGGGGGATCGCAACTCTAACTACTGTCGGATATGGCGATGTTTATCCTGTTACTGCACTTGGAAAGTTTTTAGGGGCAATAATAGCCCTTCTTGGAATAGGGATATTTGCCCTACCAACAGGCATACTTGGCTCTGGTTTCGTTGAGGAGATAGCTAATAGAAAATCGGAGAAACATAAAATCTGTCCGCATTGTGGTAAAGAAATTGATAATGGGTAAACGTTCATAAGAGGTAATATGTAATGCCAGCACCAACTAAAATCTATTTCAGTCAAATAGCATCTGGACAATGGCAAGATTGGGTTCAAGTCATCAATGTAAGCAATGAAGATGCTAATATATTAGCAGTTGCAAGAGATGAGAAAGGACAAACAGTCTGGTCAGGTGAAAAATCCCTGCGTCCTTTTCAGGCTTGGGTTGTCCCAGTAGAACCTGTATCTGTTAATCAAGAGCTTTCTTTGACAGTCTCTTCTAATAAACCGCTTGTTGGTGAGAGGCATTGTCATTTTGGGACTGAAGTCTTAGCTTTTCCCGGTGCTGCTCCAGAGTTAAGAAACGTCGGCAGAAGGCTTTTTTTCCCTGAATTATCCGGTCCCTGTCTTGATTGGATCAGGGTTTTTAATATAAGCGATCAACCTGCTTTGGTTAATGTAATATCCCGAGACTTAGAGGGTGCAATAGTAAGACAATTCAACACTCAGATCGCTCCTTTGGGATTTATAAGCTTTTCCGACGAGATGACGGGAAATGTATATGGCTCATTAGAATTAATCTCAACACAACTCATCGTATCTGAGAGGCATCTTCATTATGGCGAAGTGATGAAAGGCGTCGCTGTTGGTCAGTTAGGTCAAGTGCTTGATCCTCCTACGCCGACGACTATATACTTTCCTCAGATCGCTGCTGGTGTCTGGAGAGACTGGGTAAAAGTCATAAATGTAAGTCAAGAGGAAGCAAAACTAACAGCATTAGCCAGAAATGAATCAGGAGAAGCAGTTTGGTCTAACGAAAAAAGCTTACGTCCATTTCAATCGTGGATTATTCCAGTAGATCCAATTACTGGACAGAAAGATGTATCTTTAACAGTGTCTTCTGATAAACCGTTATCTGGTGAAAGGCATTGTCATTTAGAAACTATGGTCTTGCCTTTTCCCGGAGCTTGCCCTGAAATGAAAACTGCTGGAAGAAGGTTATTCTTCCCTGAAATCGTGGCAGGCAGTTATGATTTTTTTAGATTTCTCAATATAACTGATCAAACCGCTATGGTTAACGCTATCCTTCGCGATACAAACGGCATTATCAAGTTGCAATTCAATTTTCAGATAAAGCCGTTTGGGTTTGCAACAGCGACTGATCAGGATTTGGTAGATATACAAGGAACTCAGGAGATTCTTTCCACTCAGATCCTTGTTGGTGAAAGGCATCTTCGCTATGGTCCGCAATCGTATAAAGGCGTTACAGTCGGACAATATGGGCAAGTGCTTGATTAGTAATAGTAAATTGATTAGTAATATAAAAAGAAAGGAGTAAGGAAGTCAAATCTATCGCTTCCTTTATAAATTAATATGACATCAGCAGAAAGGTATCGCTTAGTATTGTCCCATAAAGAACCAGATCGCATCCCTATGAGAGACGATTTTTGGGGATCAACTATTGATGCTTGGAAATCAGAGGGTTATCCCCCTGATGGTAAAGGCGTTTGGGAATATTTTGGATTTGATGGTTGGGCTGGAATAGGGGCGCATCTCTGGTTTCGTGATAATGAAAAAGAGTATGACGTAGCAATCCGTAACAAAGCAAATTGGGAAGAATTTAAGCATTTATATAAATATTGCGATGCGCGAGTGGATTTTGATGGTGCAATTAGAACCTACGAAAGCTGCCAAAAGAACGATATTTTCTTAGTCTATGGCGGAGGAGCATTAGGCTTTGATCTATGGCAAAATAGAATCGGGATTAAGCATTTCCTTGAATCTATGATAGATGATCCTGAATGGATAAAAGAGCTTTTTATGGCTAATGTAGACCTTAATATAGCAATTGTTGAAGAGATAACAGCCAGAGGTGTTCAATTTGACGCTGCAATGTTCTATGATGATTTAGGTTATAAAACAGGTCCTTTCTTTTCGCTAAGGATGTATAGAGAACAATTGTTTCCAGCACATAAGAAATTATGTGACTTTCTTCACAGTAAAAAGATGAAAGTAATACTTCATAGCTGTGGTGGTATTCGTCCTCTTATGCCTATGCTTATTGAAGCTGGATTTGACTGTTTTGAACCGCTTGAAGTAAAAGCTGGTATGGATTTAGTTGAGTTAAAGAAAAGTTTTGGTGAAGTTGTTACGTTTATGGGAGGAATAGACGTCCGAGCGATGGCACATCCCGATCCAAAAGTTATTGAGAATGAGATCAAAACTAAAATTCCCGTTGCAATGAAAAACGGAGGATATATTTTCCATTCAGACCATTCTGTTCCTCATAATGTTAGCTTTAAGCAGTATGAATATACTATAGAATTGGTAAAAAAATATGGAACGTATAAGTAAAGGATATTAGATGCTAAATTTTAGCATACCTAAACCCATACTTTGCCCTTGACAACGGACATACAATATAGATAAAATTTTTATTGGGTAAGACTATAAAATCTAACTTTAACGGAGGTGAATAAATTGGCGCAGGGCGCAAAAGGCGAAATTAGAAGCCAAATAGAACTCCCATTTACAGAGGCAATAAGGATAAGTTTTCAAAGCTTGAGAATTAGATTTTGGAGGTCAATGATCACAACCGCAGGCATACTTCTCGGAATTGCATTCTTTGTCGCGGTTTTGTCGGGAGCAGAAATAACAAGAGTAATGGTTGAACGTAGAGGAAGTCAGGCAGTAATCACTGCTATTGATGATGTCCAAACCGGTCGCATCTCGGCACAGCAAATTTGGCTTATTGTTATGTCGCTGATCGTCTGTGTTGTAGGTATCGCTAATTCAATGCTTATGGCTGTTACAGAGAGATTCCGCGAGATCGGAACGATGAAGTGCCTTGGGGCATTAAATAAATTTGTCGTTGAACTATTCTTATTAGAATCTGGTTTCCAAGGACTTGCAGGGGCAGTTATTGGCGCATTTGTCGGGTTCATAAGCATTATGTTATTAAACCTAAAAGATTATGGTCTGGACGTTTTCTTGGGATTTCCTCAGTATATACTGCGAGTTCTTATGTATATGGGTATAGCTTGCATACTTGGCATGGTTTTAGCAGTAATAGGAGCTGCTGGACCTGCATATAGAGCAGCACAATTACCACCAGCAGAAGCTATGAGGGTTGAGGTTTAAAGGAGTGTAATAAATGGCAGAGGCTTCTATAAATAAAACTAATAACGATATAGCTGTTAGAACCGTTGGCGTAATAAAAGAATATCAAATGGGAGGGACAATCCTTCGTGCATTAAAAGGGATTGACATTGAGATAAAGCGTGGTGAGTATATCTCAATAATGGGACCTTCTGGATCAGGGAAAAGCACGCTTTTTAATATGATCGGTGCGTTGGACAGACCATCAGCAGGAACTGTCTATATTGACGACGTAAATCTTCTTGAACTTAGTCCCTCTGAAATAGCTTGGTTGCGTTGCTGGAAGATCGGCTACATATTTCAAACATTTAATCTTATACCTGTTATGACTGCCCTTGAAAATGTTACATTGCCGATGATATTTGCAGGAGTGAGCGCAAGCGAACGCAGGAAAAAAGGTATGGAACTTTTAGCAAAAGTAGGATTGGAACAAAGGGCAGACCATAAACCAAGCGAACTCTCTGGTGGTCAGCAACAAAGAGTTGCTATTGCACGATCGCTTGCTAATGGACCATCAATTATTCTCGCCGATGAACCAACGGGTAACCTTGATTTGAGAACTGGCAGAGATATTATTAATATTCTTCGCGAAATGAACAAAGAAGAGAATGTCACCGTAATATCAGCGACTCACGACCTTAAAATGCTTGATGTTTCTGATAGAGTCATCTACATACGAGATGGGTTAGTAGAACAGATAAAAGCGAGATCAGAACTTAAACTTGAAATCGGAACTATAGAAGGCGAACAATAGCAAATTATAGCTAAAAAATTAAATATTTAAAGTGATTAGGATTAAGTATTTATCAAAAATAAATATAACCGCCATATTTCGTCATTACAAACAACTCATATTAGCAAGTCTAACGTATATATTAGCACATGTATTTGATTATATTCTTACTTTGCACGGGCTAACAAAAACAAACGGGGAAGAGGCTAATCCGTTTGCTCAAAAATATATTGATTCCTTTGGTCTGCATTTAGGTCTATTGATTTTTAAGTTGCAGATGATCTTTATTGTAATAATAGCGGCAATTGGCATAGAATATGTTTACAGAAATAGGCAATCCAAAATCAGATCGGATTATATCTTGACCGTTGGTGCAATTTTAACCTTCATTGGCGGTAGTCTTTGGCTTCTTTTGCTACTCAAGTTATATTAAAATCATTTCATTTTATACCCTTTTAGGTATTAGACCATCAGCTACTCAATTAATCATTCATTTCTTGTTGTTTTCTTTCTTTGTTTTATCAGTCTCACTTTCTGGAAAGCAGAATTTGCAAGGCTCCAATTTTTTCTTTTTAGCTTCTTCAATCGTCATTCGTATCGGTTCCCCAACTAAAAACCGACAATCCTGCTTATGATATTTTTTCCCTGACTTTGATACATAGACAAATTCAGGCTTTTCTTCCGTTTTATTAACTGTCTGAACGTTTGCCTTTTCTAATTCTGATGTTTGTTTAGCATTTTTCTGCTGTGCAATAAGAGTTTCTACAAGTTTAGTCAATTGATCAATTTTGCTTTCAAGCTCTTTTATCTTTGCTTTAAGGTCTGATATTTCTTTCTCCATAGAAGCGATATTCTGATTAGCAGACACTTCAACCTGACCTTTGTTTGTAGATTCTGAACTAATCTGATCAGACGCAAACAGAAATGATATAAAAAAGGAAAACACAAAAAAGCATAAGAAAAATATTCTCATTTTAATTGCTCACTTTGATTGATCATTTTATCATGCTGGCGAACGACGGTTGTCACTGTAACGAACCAAAGGACAGCACTGACCATCGCAGTAATTGGATAAACAGCATATAATAAAACATAACCGAAAAAGTTAGAAATAGCAGTTGCAAGAGACGTTAATCCAGCAGATATGCCTTTTGATGCCCTGTATCCAAAGGCATCAATGACTTCCTTAGCTCTGTATCGGCTATCAAATGATAAAGGCATATAAAAAATTTCCTTACCTGCACGAAATATGGAGTAATCAAAAGCCTTGAAAACCAAATATGCAAGTCCACCAGTGAATAGACTTGGTTTAACAAGCAAAACTGTTGCAGAGATCAGATGTATTATCGGGATAGCAGGATGTATATACCTAAATCTGACAAAACTCAACAAAATTGGAGCGACAATAAACTGAAGCACGCCAGCAGTAAGGTTCAATCTCGCATAAAAAGTGCCAAAGAAAGCCGTTCTTTCGTCTTTGATGGGAAAAGCGTCTTGCACTAAACCAGAAAATCTAATATCAAGGACTGTTGAGACTATTTGAGTTAAAAAGATCAAAAGTGCTATCCTACGAAGGTATGACGAGTCCCTAAATAGCTTAATAGCAAGGGATTTTTTGCCCTTTTCCTCAACAGATGGTGCAGGTTCTCCGCCTAAGCGATATGCGATTTCAGAAAATAAAGCCGATGGCAACAAAGACGCTGATGCTAATAAAATTAATCCTTCTGTGTGAATTTTGCTTGCAAGGTAACCGACAGCAAATCCGCCAGCGATTGCACCCAAAGAACCGACACCTGTTATAGGTCCATTGAACTTCTTCGCTTGATCTTCTCTCAAAACGCTATTTATAAGCGACCAATACTGCTCAATTATGACAACAATATACGCCTCACGGAAGGAGTAAAGTATCCAAGCGGAAATTTTAATTCCACTTTGAACTGTCAAATAACATCCTGCAATAACCAAAAAAGAAAACAGCGATGTAACAAGAAGAGTTCTTCTTGCACCTATAAAGGTTATCAACCAACCATAACCATATAAAAAGATTATGGTAAATATTGATCCGCCAAGCATAGCATAAGGAAGTTTTTCTTTTCCATAAACTTCAAGATAGATAGAAGAGGAAGGACTACGAATAAATTCATAACCACAAAGCAAAAACCCCGCCGAAAGTGCTATTGCAATAGCAAAGGGGACTGCATCTAATAGATTTTTATTTGATTTCATATATTCTACCTAATCGCCCATTTTATCATTCTGATAACTAATTGTTGAAAGTTGGTATTTTCAAAGGCTTTTTGACCATGTCCAAGCGAAAGAAATGTCACCTTTCCCCTTCCATATTCCTTAATCCAGCAGACAGGACAGACTATGCCCTGAACCTCGCTTGTGATCAATGTTTGAAAGGAATTTGGCTCGTATTCAAGTTTATATATCTCATCAACTATTTCAAAATCGCTCATACCTTCCGTTATTGGGTGTATAGGATCAACAATCTTAACCTTTGATGGTGCTTCGTCAGAATGTCCGATGTATTTTCCGCCGAGTAATTTTGTATATTTCGGCGATTGCTTATCAACTGCTGCTGAATGGACACCGACTAATGACTTGCCTTCCGCGACAAACTTTATAACGCTTTCTGTTTGCTCGTCTGTCAACTTTCCGCCGTGAGTGTAGTCAAGAAATACGTCATAGTCATTTATGCTTTTTGGAAGCAGTTTGTCACGATCCTCTGTGATCTCTATATCAAATCCCGCTTTTTTGATAAAATCCCTCATTATTTCAAGATGATCAACATAATCAACAACGGATAATATTTTAATATCAGCCATACTTTGTCCCTCCTGCATTAAATTACTCATATAAAATCTAACATCGCTAAAATGGATTTCCAAAAGCTATATCGGGAAAACGCTTTCTTTTTCCATCGCCTTTTATTGGATAACCGTAGTCCAGTCTCATAGGACCTATCGGCGTAATTATTCTCAATCCTACTCCTATTGATGACCTCATATTATTTATATTGAAGTCAGAGATGCCATCATATATATTGCCAGAATCAAAAAAGACAGCAGAACCAAGCCATTTGTATATATTGAAACGCATTTCAACGCTAGTATTCAGTAAAACATTTCCTATATCTGTGATCTCCCAATTATATCCTCTTGGAGTTTGGTAATCCCTCATCCTAAATAATTCTGGGGCGAGTGTTCGCTCTCCTCCTAAATTCCAAGCATATCCTGTTCGTAATCCAACAGCCAAAACAACATTACTAAATGGTCTTGAATAAAACATACTGTTTAATGATAATTTGGTAAATCTTTCTATACCGCCGATGAATGGGTTCGCATATTCAATAGATATGCCCTCAAAAGTGCCCTTCTTAGGGTTGAGTAAATTATCCCTCGCATCTCGTTGATATAACCCCTCAATTCTTCCTATCCTTGTTGTATTTTCTTTATTATTCAACGTATAATCAAGGACGTCATATCTATAATCTAACTTAAAAGTGTTATTCTGATAGAATTGCCAACTAACACCAGCAGTTCCGCCTTTACGCCTTTCGTTATAGTCTTTATACTCAGAAATAGGATAGATATTTATCACTCCGATTGCTCCAGAACCTAATAATCTGGGAAATAGCTTTGGCTCTGCATATTCTATCTCGGCTCTTGTCCCTTGCGTTCCGATCTGAGCTCTACCCATAATTCTGCGTGCTGTGCCGAATAAATTAATGTCATTTGCCTCTATCCCACCTTGAAACCCCTCAACCGAGTTATAACCTGCCCTGACATTTACGGTTCTAAAATCTCGCTCTTGGACATTTATCACTAACCTATACAGATCATTGTTTTCATCAATAGGTCTTGTATCAGTTTTAACAGATTGAAATAGACCAGTATTGCGTATATTTTGTGCGGTTTTTTCAATCTCTGTAAAACTGAAGATTTTATCTTCCAATAATGTTTTTGAGATTTCCCTTGATATTATGTATCTTTTAGTTCTCTCATTTCCTATTATATCAACGTTGCCATCTAATTTGATCTGTTTTCCGGGAATTATTTTATACCTCACAATGCCATTCTTAATATCATCTAAATTTGGCTCAATCTCAGCAAGATAGCCTTTATCTGCATAGCGTAGGCTAAGATAAGACCTATCTGCAACTATATCGTATTCGCGAAATGGTTTTGGCGGGTCTATTTTGTATCTTAGGATTGATCCTTCATTAGAGATATTTTGAGGATTATATTTTGATATAATTTCAAGTTTTGAAAATAGTTCATCTGCTTTGATGACATCATTTAGGTTGCCCTCAACAATTAATTCTTTAACAAAAGTCCTTTCTCCTTCGTCAATCGTTATTGTAATATCAATCTCGCCTTTTTCGGGTATTGTCTTCCTTGTTTCACTGATCTTGGGGTCTGTAAATCCATTATCTTTATAAAATGCGATTATAGCCCTTTTGTCTCCCTCAAATACATCTTCATTAAGTATGCCATCAGGAAAATATTTCTTTAATAGCCAAAAAGAGAAAATGCTTTTTTTACGCGTGAGCATCTGTTTTTTTATCTGATCTGTCTCAATTTGGAGTTTCTTGCCCGGGGGAGCGACTAATGCTATTGGTTTTATGATTCGCATCTGCTTATTTTCAGTGATATTAAATACTACTGGTATAAATTCTGTTGTTAATTTAATCCATTCAATTGTCACAGTAGCGTTAGGAATGTCAACAGGAACAAGCCTAAATTGAGTAATAATGTTTGACCAGTTTTTGTTTTTATATGTTGGGATTTCGTAGTCATGGAATTGATTATCAATATCTACTTTAAATGTCTGACTTCTCTTTTGACTCCATTTCTTTGACTCATTGGTGATCCAATAAAGTCTTCCAGTAGATTTCGTCTCTTTGGCTTCGCTTGTTTCTGAACTTACTTTCATTCTTATTTGTGCCTTTTGATATATTTTTGTGTCAATATCAACATTAGCTTTTATTTCACTGGAATTTGTGATTTTCAATAGACTTTTTGATACTTCTAACACTTGGTTTGGGTCGTCTGACTGCCAGCCATTTAGATCGTTATCAATATTAAAATCCCAAACTATGTCTTTCAAAATATTATAACGGACATCAACGAGATAATATCCTCTGGATTTATAAAGTTTCTCTATATCTTCTCTGCTTCTTCTGACAATGGACTCGTTGACCGATTTCATTCTGAAAAGTGCAATTGAATTTCTAATCTCTTTATCCGATATATTCTTATTCCCTTGTAACTTAACATATACTCGCTGTCCTTGTTCTATCTCTATTAGAATTGAGACAGTCCCATATTTCGCTTCTTCGGGAGTAACTGATTGAACAAGGAAATGTTTTCCTCTACCCCGATATTCTTCAATGGCTTTCGGATCGAACAAAGCAACTGCACGTTTTACTCTGGCGGTCAGATATTCCCTTTGCCTGTAAATATCCTCTATATTCTTGGCGTCCATATCAAGAACTTTTTGTCCTTTATATGTCCAACCAAGTTTATTTTCTTTCATTGCCCTTAGAAGTGTCCTTGATTCAGCAACTGCTTCATTGGTGCCTAAAAAGATTATTTCAGTGATTAGAGGTTGTCCACCCTCTATTATTGTAAACGTTATATCAATTTCTTTTGCCTTCTCGTTCATTTTAGTTGAATATGTAACTTCTGTTCCGAAATAGCCGTGAAATCTGTAAAGCTCTTTTATTGCGTTTATATCTGATTTTGCGAGTGATTCGTTATATTCCTGACCGATCCTTAGCTTTAGAACTTCCAAAATGTCATCGCGGGCAAGCCTTCTGTTACCTATAAATTGTATATTTCGGACTTTGGTCTGTTTTATAAGATTAAAAGTGATAATGACGCCATCGTCTTTAATCTGAGCATTTACGTTTATTTCGGAAAACTCGCCGACTGAGTATATATTTTCAATACTTTTGGTTATTAAAGAACGAGAGCAAGGCGTGCCAATTTTAATCAGAGTTGCAGAGCGAACCTTGTCTAATGAAAAATCCCCATCGCATTTATATTGAATATCAATGACGGTCAAGTCCTGCAATCTCTCCCAGTTAATATTGGGAATGCTATCCTGTGCTTGTAGATATTGACAGATGAGTAGAAAATATAATATTAACCAAAGGAGATTTTTATGTTTTATCATAATTATCGCTTGCTTTTACTTAAAATTTTGTTTCAACTTGAGATCAAATCCCCAATCACCCTCTTGGCTTACCTTTCCAGCTACTGCAAAATTTTTCCCTACTTCACGTTGCAATCCAAACCACTGACGACCAGCATAACCGACGTCAAGTGTCATTGATATTTGTTCCATAATAGGCTTTACTGCCATAACTCTTGCTTCTCTTGGATTTCTTGGATCAGCTTGAAGTTTTAGCTCTTTTAACCTAAGCATTTTTTCTGCATAAGATTCAACATATAGTCTTGCTGGCTCCATCAATAACTGAGATGAAGTTGACATTGTCCTTGATAAAAGCTGATCTGATGTGCTACCAGTAGCAAGTAATATAGCGATCTGATTTTGGCTTAAATCAGGCAATTGCTGGAGAGCAGGTCCACCGCCTAAAACCTTGAAATCTACTGTTCTTTCTGTCAAGGACCCCTTTACTTCCATTTGAACTTTTAAGTTTGATCCCTGAGACGCATCTATTCCCATTTGATCTTGGTTGAGTTCTGTTTCTGCGACAATTTCATATTTTGGGTCAATTCTTGCCTCATTAGTAAATTCGCCTTTTGTTATTTTAAATTTTCTGCTTAGGTATTCAAACGAACCTTCGGTGATACGTCCATTGGCTCGGACACGAGGGTCTGCGGGAGAACCTGTAACTCTTGCAGTGAATTCTGTCTCTGCGTCAACCAAGCCATTATTCATTCTCATCGTCCCTCTTACGACATCTACGTCAAGTTCAAGATTTTTGACAAGCGGATAATCAAGAGATGCCTTTGTGCCTATTTCTCTTGATGATAAGAGGTTTTGTATAAGGCTTTGGATGGTCTCAACATATTGTCCCTTTTTGATTGTGATATTCCCTGTTATTTTAGGGGCATCCATATTCCCTCTAAATCTGACTGGGTCCGCATCAAAGATTATACTATACATATCTGGCTGATATATCATACAGTCCTTTACATTAAGGGCTATATTCATAAACTCTCCGATCTTATATCCTCTTTGTTTGTCCCATATAATCGCTATTCCGGGCTTTCTTGATGTATCTAAGACAAATTCGCCACCATTCATCTTTCCGCGAACATCCCTAAATATTATTGACGGTGTAGTCCTTGAATCAAAATCTATATCAACTTTTAAGTCGTTGAATTCAACAAAAGCTCGCTCAAAATTTGCAGATAAGTCATTAAACACACATGATCCGATGAAATTAACGGGTTCTTCATTAGTGATTATCTTCTTTATGTCGCCAGTTATAGTAGCACCTATTGTTCCATTTCCTCCTGATTCTGCAATATCTTTGTTGACGAGTGATAATATGCTCATATCATTGAGTTTGGCGTCAAATTGTATTGACATTTGCCTTCCATCAATTGGGACAACACCTGATATGCTGACAAAATTATTTCCTGATGCAAGCCATAGTTTCTCTATATTAAGACTTTGATTTTTGAATGTAATCATTCCCTCTAATCTATCAACACCAGCGTTTCCAAAGATAAGTTTTAGGCTACGATCGTCTTCTGTTGGTGGCCAAAAACATTTTATTTCATTCCCACGTGCCTCAAGCTTTAGACCAAATCGCCCTTGCATTAAATCAGGTTTGCCTAAGAACTCAGATAGAAATCCCATATCAACATAAGAAGTTAGATTAAATGATTTATCTCCGCCGATCTCCCATAATCCCATTGCACCAATGCTTGTTCCATTGACAACACCGGGCGTAGTATCCACAAGCCCAAATGATGGCATATATAGACGACCCTTTTTGAATTCCGCATATATCCGCTTGGGGTTGGTAATCTTATGACCAGACACAATGATATTGACTCCTTCTGGTTTAATGTCAAATTCACCTAATATCTGTTTTAATACTTCTGTGGTTGGTTTTCCGATAAAATCTCTAAAATCACCTGTAAGCTTTCCTTGAACTCTAATGTCACCAGATATTTGAGAGGCGATTTGTCCGCCGGCTAATTCAACAAAAGGTTTCAACATCGCTGGTTCTGTCTTAAATAAAACCTCAAATGTCTGAGGTTTAAGTTTTTCCCCCATTTCTAATTTTCCATCAGCTTTATAATATCCATCACCTATCCTGAACGATGCGTCATCTATTTTGATCTTGTTTCCATCCATCGTTATTTTTAGATTGATGTTATTTACATTTAAGGTCGTTTTTTGATCTGTCTGTGCCTTTGCTTGTATCGGCTTTATTGCAATAATACTGCAATCTGCATTTTGTAAATTCAGGCTTCCTATAAGCTTTGGATCGTTGACCTTCCCAAGCAAGCTAATATCTGCTTTAGCACTGCCATTGAAATCTTGGACTATATCAACAAATTGGTTTATAAATTCCATACTAAAATTATCCATCAAAAGTTTTATATCCATATCTTCATCGGGAAATGTCACTTTTGCTGGGAAAAATGATATATCAACAGGAATTTTTCCTTTAACGTCCATTGTATTGCCGAAAGTGTTTAAATTGACGGTTTTTATATCAAAAAGTCCGTTGCTATAAGAAAGTTCACAGGATAGGTTATCAACTTTTGCCTCTTTTTCTTGCGATGATCCTTGTTTAGATACAATAACAGGCATAGAAATATCTTTTCCCTTTACAGATACATCTATGTTCGGAGAGTCAAGATTGCCGTTTATTCCAATATTAAATCCAATATCACCATGATTGATAGCGATCTTTGATGTTTCATTGTCCAAAGTTTGCTTATTCAAAGCAAATGAAGCTATTCCGGGATGCAGATGTTCTCCTAAGCAAGTTATATCAAGCGTTTTATCGTTAATGTTCACATTTCCCAAGATGCTTATTGTGCCTTCTTGTTCTTTGCCACTTAGATCTTTTGGTGATTTCGTCAGTAACTTGAAATCGTTAATATTTATTTTTCTATCGGATAATGTGATCTTAGGAATCCCTGAATTTTTTATCTCATGGTTATTTACAATTAAATTAATCGGAGTTATTACAACTTCTCCACTTGGGTTGTATATAAAGCCATTAATATTAGCAAATGCGGATATTTCACCGTTTATAGGTAAAGTAACATCATTCTTTGGCTTTATCCAAGCATCTACATTTATATCTTTTGCATTAACATTAAGATTAAATGACGGATATTTAACGTTTTCGTCTGGATTTTTGATGATTGACAGGACATTTTCTATAGGAGTTATGTCTGGTTTTGGCTTTAATACATAATCTATAAAATCCCTTGGAATATCTATATTCCCTTTGGCATTGCATTCTCCTTTGTCTAATTTCAATGAAAACTCAAGAGAGGTTTCGTATTCAGAATCGCTAAGCTCATACATGTCTCCGCCAAGCTTTATCTTTGAGTTTTGTATAGAAACTTGCCCGTCAATATTTTCTATTGGAACAGGAGAGGATTTTAATTTGATAAACCCATCTTTCAAGCTTATTAATCCTTTAACTCTTGGCTGTTTTATACGACCTGAAACATCAATACTTATATTATCAATCTTGCCCTGAGATAACTCAACAGTTGGAGCGAGTTTTGAAAGAATGCCCATGTCCATATCCTTCGCATTTATAGATAGACGCATATTTGTATTCATCAGTTTTTGTGGAAGAAGGGCGTCTTTCTCCATTAAATTAAGTGGCATTGAGTATGTAAGGTTTGCCTCACCATTAAAAGCATTCACAAGAAATTTTTGGACTTCAAGCAAATTTTCTTTATATGCAATTTCACTGGAAAAACCGTCAATATTTATCTGATCGTATTCTATCCCTGATCCATCAATTTCTGCCAATATATTTGGGGATTTACTATCACCAATTACGAAGACATTACAATTTATTTTCCCTTTTAACGGCTTTGGAGTTTGCATAATATCTGATGCGACTGACAGATCAAAATCATTTATCTTTGCATTTGCATTTATATCAATCTTTTGATTTTCTTTTGAATTGGATAATTCCGCGGATGCGTTAATTAATAAACTCCCATCTTTGCCGTCCATTTGTAATGAATCTATATTGAATTTACGGTCTTTAAGTTTAAGGCTTATCGGCGATTTATTAACCCAATTATGTTGTCCTGCACTAAATATTATATTATCCAAAGAACCGTCTATTGTTATGTCCATTGGATGTTCACCATCACCATAAGCCATTATGTCGCCAGTTAGATTAAGATCAAACATCTCACCGATCTTAGCAATCCTTAAAGCAGGCTCAACATTAATATCTTCTAATTTCAGTCTTGCTGAAAATGGGAATGGTTTCTTGATACTTGCTTCTAAACTTGTGATAACCGTTTTGTCTAATAGACGCATTTCTACATTAGCTTTATCATTGCCAACTTTAATAAGGCATTCTCCATCTCCGAATTTCTCTCCGTTATAGCTTAGATCATTAATATCTATCCTACCGTCTAATGATGGTGATTTCATATTCCCGTTTCCCGAAATTGAAATCTGTATATTGCCATCAGGAGTAGCGATATGTTTTTCACTTTCGCTATCTTGCACAATTTCCCCACCTTTGGTAGATACAAAATTAGAATAGAGTTTCCCTATGCTGATCGGCGATGAGTCAACCTGAATGTCATAATCTCCATTTGGATTAAATTCAAAGACTGTCCTTATTTGCTCGCCGTCACTCGATATTAAAAGCTCTGGTATGATCAATTCATTTGATTTAATTGTTATTGGGATTTCTATTGGGTCTATAACGCGTGTGCCAATTGACAAGGAATGAATAAACATCTCACCATTGCCATTTAAAGCGTTCATATCACCGTTGATATTTATCTCGCCTTCTATCAATCCTCCATTTATAGGTATATTTTCACCTATCAGATTTTTATATTTTTCAATTACAATTGAGTCAATTATCATTTTTGCATTTATCTTCGGCGTTTTTTCTGCTTTGACATCGGCAAGAATGAGGCATTTTGCACCATCAAGCAATAATGTAAGGTCATCTGTCTTTATATTCTCGTCGTTGATAGACACAGTGCCATTAAGAGAGCCAATGTGGATTTGTGATTGTTCAGAACCTTCTTTATTAGCTAATGGAACGTCTATATTTGGAATGCTAACTTTGATATTGCCTTTCAAGTCCTTTATATCTTTAATTAAACGTCCCTGTTGTCTGCTATCTTTTAGCCCCATACTTTTTAGAAAAGCAGGATTGACGATCTTCATCTCTGCGTCTGCGGATACTTGTCCTTGTCCGTTTATCAGAGAATTGCCTGTCGCGAGAGACGCTATTTCTGCCATATCAATACCATTTAAATTCATTGACAATTTAAGGCTTGCATCATCATTTAACCTGCCTTTTAACGCCATAATCATCTTATCGCGATTGACGTTCATTGCTATTTGTGGACCATCAATATTTAGATTGGATTTGATGTTGCCAATTGCGATATTTTTATATTCTGACGGAGAGTTTGATTTAGCTTGTGGAATTCTTAGCTTAGTATCAATAATATTGACTTCGCCTTCAGCTTCAAGCGAGTTAGGACGGAGTTCTTTACCTTTGATCTTTATATCACCATTAAGATAACCTGATATAGATGATTCAATTTCTGTTATACCGCTTATAATCTTTGATGTATCAAGTTGATCAATTTTGATATTCCCTTGATAATTATTGATCTTTCCATCAGCTAATTTTACCTTTGCATTGACTTCTGCCTTCCCATTTCCAATTTGGACTGTCATATCATTTAACTCAAAGTCTTTCGTTGAGAATTTCGCTTCACCAAAGGTCTTGCCAACAGTAAGGTTGTTAATTTGAATCTGGTCAGAGTTTAATCTGCATATCCCTGATATATTTGGAACTTCACCATTGGCTTTTATATTTATGTTTACCAAACCATTAAGACGTTTAAGTTGTGGAGCGAATTCTTTAAAATCTTCTAAGGCTATTTTGGAATCAATATTAATATCTATCTTTTGAGTTTTCCCGCTTGTGATCTCGCCAAAACCTTTAACAGACGACTGACCAATTCTCAAACCGAGATCGGACAGATTTATTTTATCGTCAACCATATTAAAACTCATAGCTATATCAGATATTTGTTTTGTCACATTTTGAAGACTTACATTCGCTTTGTCAGCTCTTACTTCGCCATTATACAAAGCCTTGTCAATATAATCTCCATTTATCATCACATTTAGGTCATCTATCGTCAGATTGATCGCATCTCTTTTATCAATAATGCTAATTTCGGCAGATTTTATCTCAGCCTTTGACAAAAGAAATTTTAACAAAGGTTCGCCCTTTTCTTCTTTGGGTTCTTGTTGTGGGAATTCGGGAAGGTTAATTTTTCCGTTTTCATCTATCACCAGAGAAATACGCGGTTTGGTTATTTCAAGGTCACTTACAACAAATTTGAGCCTGAAAAGCTTAATTAGGGAATATTCCGCTTCTATCTTCTCTATATCAATTAGGTTTCCTTCAATAAGCTTTTCATTTTTTGCTATTGCAATGTCGTTTATAGTGATTTTTCGGAAAAGATCGCCAGTGATACTTCCTATTGAGACCTCTCGCTTGATTAAATCCTGTATCTTGGATTCAGCAAAAGAACGGATCATATCTAATGCGTAATCGCTTCTGAGAAAGAAATATCCGCCTATAAATAAAGCGACAAAGAAAATCGCTATTGTTATGAAAATTTTCTTTTTCATATCAAGAAGTCACTATCCTAAATTTCCATATAATCCGTTGTTTTGACTACATTATCAAAGACTATATATTAAGAGTGCCCAATCTTCATTATCTATTGGACGAAAAGTTTGTAACGATTCATTAACATCAAATTCATCAGACCATTCACCATTTCTCGGGTTAAACCATTTCGCTTTCATAGGTTTTTTGAGCATATTCAAATCTAATTTAATGTCAGTTCCTTCTGGTATATAAACTGCAATATATTTGTTATCTGATGTTTTGGCAACTGCGACGAATTTATGTGGATCATCTTTGCTGGGTTGTTCCACCAGTAATTCGGGAGCGGGAATAAGTTTCCACCAATCAAAAGACATGAAGAATTCTTTCATATACTTTACATGCAGGCTTCCGGGGAATTTTATAGCTTCATACCAAGGTTGAGCTATTCCAGAGCCTTTATGGTTCATCGGTTCTTTCGGTTCAATTTCCCAACTCCATATACCATGAGCGCCATAAGTCACACCTGCGGTAGGGGATACAAGAAGACTCCAATAACAAGCACGTCTGACCGCTTTTGCGTCATGTGGTTTTCTTGATTGATAAGCGACATGTGCTTCATAATTTGGTTCAAGATTGATTATAGGATGATGAGGTTCTTTTTTCCAATCAACGCTTGGAGGACCTTCACAAAGCCATTTAAGCGTATCATCACTATCGCCGTGACCGCTTTGATAGCCATTGAAGCTAAACCAATTTTCATGGCGAAATTCATCAGCGACCCAATTCATACCTTGTGGATGCATCGTTGCTATTTGATCTGGATAGCCATCAAATACTGCACGTCCAATTTTTTTCCATCTCTCTGAACGCTCTCCTCTGTAATTGCCGTCTCCGCCAAGTATCCAAATAACACGATAAGCTGAATATCTAGCAAGCATGTATTTAGCAAGCAAAATCGCTTGATCATCAGGCAACGATAATCCGGGATCGGTATCAGCACTGATCGCCCATAACATCACTGGTGCGCCAACTATGCTAAAGTCATTCATTTCTTCTATACGTTTGTCCATACGTTTGAAAAATTCAGGATTTATATTTATTTTTTCTTTACCTGTAAATGGCACTCTTCCATCAATATCGCCTGTCGCTGCACGCCATTGAGTTGTGACAAATTGAACTACCGTAAATCCCTTATTAACCCTATCTTTAAGATAAACTCTCCAATCATCATCTTTGGATAAAAGGACACCGTTCCACGCAGTATCTCCTAACCAAAAGAAAGGCGTCCCATCACTATGTATTAAATAGCGTCTGTTTTCCGATACTCGTATTGCACCATGCTTAAATAAAGGATTATCGCCAGTATATTCTACACAATGAAACTCCCCTTTTTGGTTATTTAATCCCAGATCATCTGCATTTGAGAATTTGGTTACATAGGTCCATTTGCCAATTTTGCATGGGGAGAATCTAATGACCCAATTTTTGTCGCCATTCCAGAAACCAAGCACTGGATATTCTTTCCCATCAGGTGATTTAAAAATTGCAGAAAGAGTGATCTCCTGAACAGGATTATCATATATCTTATCGCTAATCAAATTAATCTCAAATTTCGCCCAACATGGTATTTGTGACATTGCCATCTCCTTAATCTATTTTTTTTCAATGATTGATTTCATTTTTGTCTTGAATTCGCGCAATGATGAACATTTTATCGCATAACGATGTAGTGTCCTGAATATCTCTTCATCAGTTATATTGTTTATGATCTCTATTATTCCATCTGGTATTCTTTCAAACCTTATCTCTAATGTGTCCAATAAAAACTTCTTCATTGCTTCTTGTTTTTCTTGTAATCCTTGTTGTAATCCTTGTTGTATCCACTCATCTTTTTTCTCGTTTTCTATCATCTCTGCAAATATATCATAAGTTGGTGATCTTCTCATTATATCTCGCCTCCTTCTTATTAGCTCTAATGCTAGGTCCTTATCCTTAAAACCAGCGAATATCGCCATCGCCGTCAAAAGGTCTGCTTTATCTCTAACCTTTACCTTCTTGCTCTCATATATGGCTTCCTCTGCTTCCAACAATAACTTCTCGCCTTCACGCATCAAAGGCAAGAAAGGATAAAGCCATATCTCATCGCGAAAATCTTTTGAATCTAACTCTGAAAGCTTCAGAAATTGGTATTTGAAAGTTAATACATTATCTTCGTAATAGCCATTGGCAGATTCAGATGAAGTAAATAACATAACAAAGGGTGTTGTTTCTAAACGATATTTTCGTTTGTAATGCACTGTATATTCTATAAATCTCAGGATAAAATCCAAATCAAAATCAGTTTGGATCTCTATCAAGACTATTATCTTTTTGCCATCTTTAAGTGTAACGAGCAATGGAAAATCGCTTCTTCTGAGACTTACAGATTCTTGTGGGAGTTCCTCTATTAGCTCAACATTTTTTGTTTCTATGCCTAAAAATCTCCGCAGAATTACCTCTTTCCCTTTTTCTATCACAATCTTTGACGCAATATCATACTGCATATCAACTCCTAAATATTACAGAGAGAATATTTCTATACTGTTGTCATGGATCATCGCCTTTGCAACTTTAAGAGCCATATCCTCATTTATGTATCCATCTTCTACCAACTCCGCCAAAGCATTAGATAATGACTTTATATAAAGTTTTATCTTTGCAATTGTCCATTCAACATAATAGCTGTCAGAATACCATCCAATAAGCTTTGGATAAGGGACTGCTTGCAGTCTTTCTAATATAGCTGTCTTAATTAATGCAGGATAAAAAGTATACCACCAATGCCCAGCAAAATAACAATTTGCAAAGGTCTTTGAGTATATCGCTAATTCATGGTTAAGGATGCTATTTAAAATACTGAATACGAACTTAACTTTTGGAAACCTATTCAACGCATCTCTAAACGTTTTTACCATATTTAGATCAGTTGAAAATCCGTCCCATTCAAGTTTGCGATGTATTTTTCTATCAACACCTAACATTATTTGGAAAGGAAGATTAAGGTCATTGCAAATTTCAAAAAGGCTATAAATCATATATGATTGTAGTCTTGCCAATTCATCATCGTTAAGTCGTCTTCCAATAAGCACTTTGCTATAAAGTATATCAGCATCGCCATCTGCGACGGGAAAAACGAGGAAATTTGGAGGCAACGATATTGCCATAGAAGCAGATTTTATACTTACAAACTTATCAGCGACTTTTCTGATCGCGCATTTCAGATCAAAAATATTTGTGATTGATGAATTTGTCAATAATTCAAGTTTTTCACGTGTTGCCTTCTCCTGTATATCAAGCACCCATTCGTCAGTTCTCAAACTGGGGACAAACGATTCTCTATCGCATCCGCTTAGGTCTTCATCGGGCAAATTGGTCAAAAATGATCTCTTTATATTTACATTGTGAAGTGCTTTCTTATACCATCCTTCTGATTGCATTGTCTCTTTTGCTATATCGCATAAATCCTGAAAATTTCCCTCATGTATCGTATCATCTTCAAATCCAAGAGCTTTGCATATCGTCATAAATCCCCACCATGTTGTTGTATTACTGATCTTTGGGATATATGGAAGTGCGTTTTTCATACGAATATCAGGAGGAATATTTTCACTCATCAAGTTTTCTACATCCATGCCAACAGTTGACAATTCCATTCTTATATAATGATAGCTGAATATATTTCCGATGAATTGTGCTGACGGTGTTTTATGTTGTAAGTGTGTATGAGGGTCTATAACTGGCATTCCGCTAATTTCTAATGCAATTCTTTTTGATAGTTCGCTCTGCATAATATACCTCCGATAGTTTTAAGGAAAAGATTTGCGATATTAGACAATATCTATTATACAAGTGCAGGATTATCATGTCAAATGGTTTGGAGTGCGAAAAGCATAAAAAACTCCCGCACTCTATTAAATGTTAGAATGATTGTAGGCGAGTTTTTGCGCCTGTGCCAAAACCCACAAGCTCAACGGTGTATTTTTCTACCTTTTCTTTTTCGTCTGTCTGTGATGGTGTCACTTGATATTTTACAAGACCGCCTGGGACTTTATCAGTAAGCCACCAATCACCTATTCCATAAGCATCACGATAGACGACATGCTGTGCAGAGAACGTCCCAGCAGGCGTTGTGATTGTCTCTATTCCCTTTGTCGCTGCCTGTAAACTCTCTTCTGTGATCTTGACAGGCTCATGATACCATGCAGAAGTATTTTCTTGAACAGGCACTTCCGCAGGCTCTTTATCGCCCGGGAAAAGGCTTCTTAGCCTTAGTAATTTTCTAATTCCAGATTGATCAGGGGCAGAGAACAGGGCTTCTAAAACAACCTCTTCGGGCTTACCATCGCGAACACTTGACGTCGTAATTTGCCACCATTCTTTGCCTTCGTTATCTCTCATTAAAAATGCTTTCTGGAATTCACTGCCTTCGTCCATTCCTGTCGCTTTCCATTTGCTCCACTCGCCGGGTTTATATTCATTTTTATAGTCAAATGTGTATCCGCCAGCATAAAAAACTGAGGAAAAAACGCTGGAAACATATAACTGCATCAGGACAGGTGAAAGATTGCGTAAGCTTGCATCTGCATATCCTGCCATAGCTGTTCCGACGGTCTCACCGACTCTTTGTCCGACTTTATTGCCCGCGACATTTGCCGCTGTATCCAAAGCAGAACCGACGAATTTTCCACCGGGAGACCCTCCAAACAATATTCCACAGCCAGATAAGGTCATGACTGCAATAATTGGTATTGTTAAGATAAGCACTTTGATCTTTTTCATAGTCAAAACCTCCATAATTAAATGTTATGTAACTATACTATAAGAACACCAAATATAACAAAGACAAACTGCTGACAATTTCCATAATCCGATCAAGATTTAGAATATCAATCTAACTGCGGTCATAACTGAAAAGCCTTTTAAATCTACCTCGCCGTTATTAGAATCGCCCAAATAGTATTTGCCCGTCAAGTCCAAAAATGATCCCTTTGATGATCTGATAATAAATCCTCCACCAAAACCAAATACTTTTGCGTCATTCTTTTCGTCTTCATTTTTGGCTACGAATACACTTTCCCCTAAAAATTTAAGATTAAAACCTTTCACTACCTGAAGACTTAAAACTGCATTAGCATCTATTTGATCGCCATAGAGTTTAGAAATCTTTTTATCAGGGACAAATCCAAATGGGAGATCAACCTGCGGTAGCCATTCGCTCTTACCTCTGTTGACATATCTGCCAGACAGCACCAATCCAATTTTTTCTGTGGACATTATTGCGGATTCCATAACTGATACTCTTCGCCCTTCCTTAAAAACTTCTCTACCATCATTTGTATCAAAATTATATTTTGTGAAAGTCCCATCAGTTCTTAACAATAACGAACCAGTATTTATATCAAATCCTGCGGTCACATTAAGTTGATCACCGGGTTTATATTTTATTTCACTATCTTTGGCATAGATGTATTCACCTTTTATTATGTATCCCGCACCAGCACCGAAGGTAAATCCACCAAATGCCTGTGCAAAGCCTCCGCCAAAATTTATGTCAAGTCCTTCTCCGAGCCTATTATATTTGAATCCTAATGCCTTATCAGACAAAAGCATAGACACAGCAGTTTCCTCAATATCCAGATCACTTTTGCCGTTTGGGACATTAACACCAGCATTTAGCATAATAGTATCCTTGAATAGCATCGCCACAGCGCGAGCCTTAACATCTGTTATTCCGATAAGTTGGCTATTTCCAGCGGAGGACATAACAAAAGAGCTGGCTACATCAATAGCAAGATTTTGTCCCAATGGTAACTTAATCGCTGTCGGAGAGCTAAATTGTGAAATGGTCAATTTAGAATCGTCTATATTTCTTTCATAGGAACGATATTCAGCAATTGTCAAAAAAGACGGGGTAAATGCCTTCCGAGGAATATCGGTTTGTGCAGATAAAGTGCTTGCCATCAAAAGAGATACGAAACCAAGTATTACGAAAAGCTTTATTTTCATTTTATCCTCCTACCATTCAATCGTTAATGTTAAGATAGAAGTAGTCGTTGACTGATTGCGTTTGTCTTCGGTATTAGAACCAGTTTCGGGGATAAATCCATCGCCGACATTCTCTATTATCGGCTCAAACCTATCTATCGCCGACACGCCTGCAACCATTTCCTGTTTGGATTCAACTTTCACATCTTCTTTTGATGTCACTTTTTCTATTTGAGCAATTTCGCTAACCGATCCTGTCATAGGAGTAACGCTTAACACCTGTGCTTCTTGTAATTTTTCGTTTGCTCTGGAGAAATTTGGGTCAAGTTGAACTGCATTCTTGAATTCGTTAGCTGCTTCTCTATACATACCTTTATCTTCGTAATCTATGCCACGAGAATAAGCAAGAAAAGCAAGAAACGACTCAGTAGGTATTTTTTGAATTGCGTCTCTTTCCTCTTGCGTCAAGGATATTCCTAAGTTATCTATTATTCCAAAAGCGAGTTGTTTTTCTATGGAGAAAAAGTCATTTTTTCTTCCCGAAGCGTTTGCTTGTGCATCTGCCTCAGCGGTTGCGACATTTGTAGCTAAAGAGTCTATCCGTAGCATATTATCTGATGGCTCTGCAAATCCACCAGTTATAATACGTTTTGCGCCGAGTAATCTGCCAAATCTTGGTGTATCCGTCTGATCAACCGCCCCTGTTTGGCTTAGATTGAGTTCATCTAAAAGAGTTTGTAATCTTGTCCTTTCAAGCACCCTTAAAGACTTGACTTGCGAAAGGTCAGTTATAAGAATATCAGCTAATCCCTTTTGAAGAGGATCAAGATTAGGGTCGCCAGTGTAATTTGTAAAATAATAAACCGCAATGGTATTGTCTGGTATCTGATCAACCGTCAGATATTTCTCCTTTTCAATCGCCTGCTTAACCTCTTTTGCAATTTGATTTTTCATCAAGACGCCTATACGTGCTTTTAGCTTTTGCCCCATCGGAGTCATAGGAAACTGCTGATAATAGTCATTATATTCTTTTATGGCTTTTGGTAAATCATCTTGTGCTTCATAGGCATTGCCAAGATAAAGATATGCCTTCGCATAAGTCGGATCAATTGACTTTGCCCTCTCAAAATACTGAATTGCCCTTTGATAATCGTTCTTCTTTAGATAAGCATATCCTAAATCTGTAAGGATTTTCGGATCATTTGGCGATGTCCTTAAAGCATACTGAAAAAGCGAGATCGCCGCATCATAATCGCCTGCTTCAAGGCTACGTTGTCCCTGATAGTAATCAGAACGGATAGCACATCCACTAATAGCGAATAAGATGGCTAATATAAAAATAAAGGAAAATAGTTTGGTCATAATTATATCCTTTCATCATTAAAAACTATAAATACACCCTCAAAAGGCTTTAAATCAAGCCTAATAACAGTTTTGCCATTCTCTTCTCTGCCTTCTATTGGTTTTATGTCACCCGTTGTTGGATGCCAAATTGAAGTTTTGCCTGTGCATCTGAAAGTAATCTCACGACTGATTGATTTATCAAGGCTATTTGATATGAAGTATATATCTTTCCCATCTTTTTGACGATGGGCATACATCAACTCTTTACAGGGATTATTTAAAGACAGGTCTAAATCTAAAACTTTCTTTGATGATTCTATCACATCAGGAACATTTTTAGCAATGATAACTTTATTTGATTTTTTAAGTCTTTGCGATATTTCATTGATGATCTTTGTCTCATCTTTCGTCATTCCTGTATCAGGTAAACCGCCGAGTGCGATAAGCGATCCACCAGAATTTACGAAAGTTTCAACTTTTTTATAAACATCAGCAGGTATTACATAAGCATTTGGAAGGATTAGAATGCTAAAACTCTCATTGGCAACTTTTATCTTTCCATCGGCAGTTTGGCTTTCAAGGATAGCCTGATCGTCAATATAATCAAAATCCATTTGATTTGCCAAAAGTTCACAGGAGACCTCGCTAAACTCGTTATTTATACGTTTAGCTTTTTCGCTAAGGTTAAATGATTGTGCAATATCGTTTGTTGGAATATATTCTCCCCAAAGGCTATGAATAGGATAAAAGACAGCTATATCAGCTATATGTCTTCCACCAGTAAGCATAAAACCAAGCCTGCCAATATGTTCATTGAATACATTTAATTCGCCATCTTTGAATTTAAACTCATCTAATAAGCGATAATATGAGGTAATGCAAGTCAAACCAAGTGCATATTGCCAGTTGATAGTGCCGATACGTTGTTCAAAAGAACATGGTTGTTTGGTCATTATTTGTATAAAACTGGAAGTCTCACTCATACAAAGCTCTTTGCCTGCCAAATGAGTAACTGAACTGACAAACTTTGGTATAGGTATATGTCTCGCGTGGACATGCTGTGTCGGATTGGAGCTAAGTATATCTATTCCGGGGATGTCCATTCTTCGCAAATCTCTATATAGATCACCCTCAAATCCAACATGCCAAGAAAGGTGTTCTTCCCATAATGCATGACCTGATGACTTTGTCCCATTCGCATGACACCAATCCTGAATCTGACCATAGAAATTTTCCTCTATAAGTTTAGAGACCTCCTTCCAGAATTGAAGCCGTTTATAGACCGTATCCTCTCCGCAATCAACGAAAAGATGAGGCAAGTCAGGCACAATATCATAGCCATTATGCTTGCGAAAATCTTCACGAAAGCTGTTACTCCAAGGGATCGGTGGAAGCAATCCTTCTTCTTTCTTTAAGTAGAGCGTCATAAGCGAAGGTTCGTCAGTGAAGAACGCTTGGACGTAATCTCTTATCGCATCTCCGCATCTTTGTTTGTAGGCATCATGTGTTAGATGGATAAATCGCGCTACTGCGTCACGGTCAATTATGTTGATATAAGGCAATGTGTCTGAGTAGTTAGTTACACAATGCGTCCCTTCGTAAATTTTGCTAATGTGAAATGACATTATACACCATTTCCCATCAGGAGCATTCCATACGATCTCGGATTCTCCTTGCTTGAATTTGTCTGTGAGATCAACTTTTTTAGTTAGATCATATTTATCATTCAAGATCGGCACTGCAACGATTGATAACGGCGGAGATGTGATCTTTTCACTCACGGGTATTTTATGCCGTATCGTCCCTTTTCCCTCTGTCTTTGCGAATAAAACGCCGAGAGCTTCAAATTCTGGGTGATCTTTCAAAGTCAGACCGCCTGCTTTCCCGCTTGGGTATCCTTTTTCGTCATAAATCCAAAATAGCAATCCTTGTTCTCTGAAATCATTAAGGCATTTGATAAAGTTGTCCCATGCGGATTCGCTTTCAAGGTAATCATTGAAACTCACATTTGCGACAACCCCGCCAAGTCCGAGTTTTTTATAATTTTTGGCAAGGTCTTTATCATAGTAGTGATGGATTATTTGAAGCATCCGATACTCATTCGGGGGATTTTTAAAAGTTTCCTCCATAACAGACTCCTTTGCCGATGCGAATACGCATGTTAAAAATATATAACCGATTATTAATGCCTTAATATTCGGTGTAATATAAGCCATGAGTGTATTTTTCATTATTTAATCTTTCCTCAACATCTATACCGAAGAAATCTCCTAATGGCTTAAATATTTCAGGATTGTCTTTAAGAACCTTTTTCCCAGCATCAATAATAACCTGAATTCCCTTTTTGGTCATCTTGCCTAACGGTTGACGAACCTTTCCCGATGGCACGCCCAATATGTTCATAAAGGTTTTTATGGCTAATGGATTTCTTGCTCTGCATGTTACCATTCCATAAGAGGTTTCCTCTTGCGTCCTAACAGTCACTAATGTTTCAAATAACGGTTGAAGTGCCTTAGCTAACTTCTCGCCATTTGCAATATCGCCTTTATTTATATAGTCGGTCATCTCTTGGACAGCTTTCGGGGCTACGTTGGACACAACCGAAATAACGCCACTTGCTTTTATATCAGGATCGGTCATCATGCTAAAAGTCTTATCATCATCGCCAGACATTATGGCAAAATCCTTTCCACAGAACTTTCTTATAAGTTTCATATTTTCAAGGTCACCCGTAGCCTCTTTTACTGCACAGATATTTGGATATTTTTTATGAGCAATTGCAAGGTCTTGTGCAGAAAGTTGCGTGCCTGTGCGTCCGGGGATAATGTATGGTATTATTTTTGTTTTTGGAAAAGCTTCGGCAATTGGTTCAAGATACTCTCGCCTTATCTCAAGCGAACTTGGACCGTTATAATATGGGTCAACTAATAGCACTGCCTCAACTCCGCTCTCTACTGCGTGTTTTGTCCCTAACATGGTCTCTGCTGTTGAATTGCTTCCAGTTCCGCCAATGATCATGCATCTTCCTTTGGCTATGCTATGGACTTTTTCTATTACCTTGCTATGTTCTTCCCATACAAGAGTAGGGCTTTCGCCTGTTGTTCCGACAGCCAATATTCCGCTAACACCTGAATAAATTTGATATTCCACTAATCGTTCTAACCCTTCATAATCTACGCCCTTTTCTGTCATTGGGGTAATAAGGGCTGTATAACATCCACTAAACATATTTATTTCTGCCTCCTTATTTTGAGATTGTATGTTATTGATGTTGGAGGATTTAAAAATTACATTGCAGTATAAGACATAATTTAGATAATGTCAAGTTTTGATCTGAAGATCGGACATGAGTTCGGACAATTTATTATCTAATTAAATTATTTAGGGAAATCCCTCTAAATCTCACTTTTCCAAAGGGAGACTTTTATGTTTCCCCCTTTGAAAAAAGTAACTCTATTAGTTTCCCTCTTTGAAAAAGGGGGATAAAGGGCATGGGCGTTAAGTTAAGGGAAAAACGTTATTTTTAATATGAGATAATGTTGTTTTTAGCCCCGAAGGGGCGCCATATTTATAGAAACGATAAACGCCAAAATACAAAGCGGAAGCGGAGCGAAATATGATGGGGAAATATGCCGCTCCTGACGGAGCTAAAAGATTTTTATTTATGTGTTTTCTATAAAT
>Ga0078972_1004584_pt1 | contig 37303 bp, 29 predicted proteins | sample YelNatPaOPGAMG01_FD_67568 | JGI IMG/M metagenome (GOLD analysis project Ga0078972, IMG submission 67568) | Hot spring thermophilic microbial communities from Obsidian Pool, Yellowstone National Park, USA - OP-RAMG-01 (SPADES assembly) (version 2) | ecosystem: Environmental > Aquatic > Thermal...
CTGGGAGGAGCGTGTGGGGTGTGGTTGGTTGTGTAAGCTACTGGGACGCCGGAGGCTCCCCCTCTCCCCAAGCTTGCGCCGTGGGAGAGGGGGCCGGGGGGTGAGGGGGAACGGCAACTGAGGGCGGGGAGTTGCCCTCACCCCTGCTCCTCTTGCATCTACGCCCCCTGCTGCTTCCCCTCGCCTCCCTCCTTGGGATCGCCGTTCCGTTTCGGCTTCTGACCATTGACTGGTCGGCAGGATGCGCGTGCCGCACAGCGGAACGCCTTACTGCAAGCACCCCTTGCGCCACTGCAGGATCGGGCGGTAGGATATGGTTGGGAGGAGCCATAGGCGCGTGAATAACAGCACCTCAACTACTAGCTTCGTCGGCCGCGGGACAACCGATCGCGCTCTGTCGCGGGTGGTGCCGCTGGCTCTTATCGCGACCGCCGTTCTTCTGGGCTGCTTTGCAGGCTTGGATAGCGCCGGATTGTTCGATCTGGATGAGGGCATCTACGGCACCGCCGCCAGGCAGATGGTGGAATCCGGTGATTGGATCACTCCCAGGGTGGGTCGCGAGCCGGTTTTCGACAAGCCGCCGCTGGCATACTGGCTTCAGGCCGTCTGCATGCGCTTCATCGGGTTCACCCCCGCTGCGGCTAGGCTTCCGTCCGCCCTCGCTGCGGTTGCAACGGGGCTGCTGCTGTGGTGGCTGGCCGCCCGACGCCTCCGCCTAACGCTGGCTTGGATGGCCCCTGTGACCTATGTGCTCTGTCCCCTCACCCTCGCCCTTGCCAGGCAGGCCACCATGGACAGCATCCTTGCTCTGTGGATGCTGCTGGCCGTCATTGGCTGGGCAGAGGGCTACGCGCGCGATCGCCGTATGTACTTGCTGTCTGCGGCTGCCATCGGGTTGGCCATCATGACCAAGGGCATCATCGGTTTCCTGCCGGGCGTGGCGTTTGTGGTGTGGCTGGCGCTTCGCCGCGACCTCCGTGCCCTCCGCGGCGTTCCTTGGTTGGCGTGTTGTGCGCTCTTGGTGGCCATGGTGGCGCCGTGGCACATCGCTATGTGGCGCGTGCATGGGCCGGTGTTCATCCGTGAGTACATAATCCACCACCACATCCAGCGCTTCCTCGGTGAGGACTTCCGCCACAACGCTCCGGTGTGGTATTACGGGCCCGTTTTGGTGCTGGCCACGTTTCCCTGGATAGCGTACATGGTGCGGCCGTGGGCCCAAGGGCTGAGGGCCAGCGCTGGCCGGGGAACACCCCACGATAGGCTGACCACCGTGTGGGCGGTGTGGCCTGCGGTTGTGATAGGCTTCTTCTCGATAAGCCGCAGCAAGCTTCCCGGCTACATACTTCCCGCCCTGCCGCCCTTGGCGCTGCTGGCGGCGTGCCGAATGGACGAGGCTTGGCAGGACAGGCGCGGCCTCAACGCCTTGGAGGCGGCGCTGCTGGCGCTCTCTGGCGCGGCGCTGGCGGCGTTTTTCGGCGTTGCCAGCTGGCTGGGCCACACGTGGCGCACCGGTAGCCACCCGCTGGTGTTCGGCCGTCCCGCGCCGGATCTGGCGGTGGAGATCGCCACGTCTATCTGGATACCGGCTGGTTTGGTGGCAGCGCTGTGCCTGGTGGGGGCGGGGGCTGTGCTGATGCGGAGCGGATGCGTGGCGTGGCAGGTTGCGGCCACTGTGGGGGTGAGCCTGGCCTTCACGTCTGTAGTGGTTGGCATAGGCCTGCCGGCATGGGCAAGGTCGGAAGTGGCGCCACTGCACGATATCGCGCGCCTCACGCTGCCAGCGCTCGATCGCGGGAAGCCGGTGCTCATCTACAGGGTGGACCGAAGGAGGCCAAGCCTTCACTTTGTGCTTGGGCATCCAGATCTGGTGCAGGAGACGTTCAGCGCCGCCACGGCACGGCGGGTGCTTGTGCGTGCCGGCGGGGGGTACCTACTGGCGGAGAGCGGTACCCCCGTGCCCCTTACGCCGCTAAGCGCCCATCTGGTTGCCTCCGCGGACGACTGGTCCCTCTGGCGTTACGATCCCGCAGCCGCGGCGCCTCGCAGGCCTGCTGTGGCGACCAGGTCGCCGTGGAGGGCTGAGGAGGCCAGGCGGCTGAACTAGAGGACGCAGTCCGCGTTGTGCGCTTCCTCTATGAAGGCAGCCGTGAGCGCTATGCAGGCCTCCACGTCGCTTGGGCTAACCGTTTCTACCGTGGTGTGCACATACCTGAGCGGCATTGATATACCCGCCACCGGCACGCCGGCCCGCACCCGTTGGATGCCGCTGGCGTCCGTCCCGCCGCGCGGCAGAATCTCCATTTGGTGGGCAATACCACGCTCTTCCGCCAGCCGCTTGAGGAACTCCACTAGCTTGGGATTGGAGATGGCGCCGCTGTCCATCACCTTGATGGCGGCGCCTTTGCCCACCTCTGTAACACGGTTCTGCTCGTCCACGCCAGGGATGTCGCCGGCGAGCGTCACATCTAGGACGAGCGCCAGGTCCGGCTCGAGGCCAAACGCCGCAGGGGCCACGAGCATGTGGCACTCCTCCTGAACCGTGCCCACGACGATCACATCCATCGCGTGAGACCTAGCCTGCCGCAGGGCCTCCAGCATCACGAAGGCGCCCAAACGATCGTCCAACGCCTTGCAGGAGATGTTGTTGCCTATCTGCAACATCTCGCGGTGCATGGAGACCGGCGTGCCGATCTCCACTTCGGCCGTGACCTGGTCTTTGGGAAGGCCGAGGTCGATGAACAGGTCCGACACCTTGGGGGCCCTCTTTCGATCCTCCTCGTCTTGGAGATGGGTTGGCTTGCCCGCGGGCATCATGGTGCCGACCAGGTCCCTGGTTTTGCCCTGCACGAGCACGCGCTGAGCCACAAGCGTACGCGGGTCGAAGCCGCCGACGTTGATGACGCGAAGGTAGCCCTTGTCGTCGATGGCGTTGACGTAGAAGCCGATCTCGTCTATGTGGGCGGCGATCATCAGGCGGCCTTTGCCCTGGCCGGGGAGTTTGCCCAACACGTTGCCAACGGCGTCCGTCTTCACCTCCGCGCCGACGGAAGCAAGTTCCCGCTTGAGAACGTCTCGGATTCGTGCCTCCCGTCCGCTGATGCCGGGCGTTTCGCACAGCTCCTTCAGGAGTTCCAGTCGCATCGATGAGTTCCACCTTTCCGTCGCTTTGCTAGTAATGCTTGTTCGTCAGGCGTGGCGCATGCGGCGCGCGTACTCTTCCATCTTATCCAGCCGCGCCAGAAACGCCTTGTGGAGGCCGTCTGCGCTCTCCCTAAGGGTTCGCTGGGAGTTGGTGAACCGGCTGAGGGCCGTGGCGCGGTCCACCTGGGAGATCCACTCGTTTGGGATGCTTCCCGCACCAGTGAGCGCGCCCGATATGCCGGCAGCCACGGAGGCCAGGCAGTCCGTATCGCGGCCGAAGTTGACGGAGGCAACGATGGCCTTGCGGGTATCGCCGCCAACCAGCCGAAACACCGCCATTCCCTTGGTGACAACCTCGTTGGCGTAGCTTTGGGCGTACGGCAGCCCGTGGCCTGCGTACACGTCGTCGAACGCCGCCCTGAGCTCGCGGAAGTCGCGGCTGCGCTCTGCCAATGCAAGCCCGCGGCGGATCTCGTCCGCCACGGGGCGAGTGGTGTTTGAGATCACGGCCTCCAACACGCTATCCACGGTGGCGCCCGGCGAGGTGGCTGCGGCAATCGCTATGCCCACTGCGGCGGCCCACTGCAGGCCGCGGCTGTTGGTGACCTGATACAGCTGACCCACTTCGAGGATATCCTGAATGGCGCCGTTGACATCCCCAGCGTTGATAAGGCCAACGGGGTGGCACGAGCGGGAGAAGCTGACCAGGCCGGCGTAGTCGCAGTAGCGGCCTAGGTCTCGGGCGGGTATGCCCGACTTGGCCATTGCCAGCAGAGTGGCCTCAAACGGCTCAGACACCATGCCAGCGGATTCGGGCTTGATGTCGCGCAGCCAGATGGCGCGAACGTCCTCGGCGGTTACGCGATCTCTCTTCTCGATGATGGCGGTGATGATGAGCTTCTGCCGCTCAACGCCGTCTTCGGTGGTGCCTGGCTCGCGTCTCCAGCCGTTGCCGTAATGCTCGTAGGGGAGGAGTTGATCGAGGGTGCCGTAGGTCGCCTCGATGCGCTGGTACGGCCATCCCTCGACGGGGGCGCCCATTGCGGAGCCGATGTGGCAGCCGGCAATGCACCCAAGGAACTTGTCGGCTAGGTTGGCCATGGGGCAACCTCCGTGCGTACGGACGTAGATAGGTCCGGGCGTGGTGGTGCTACGCGCCCGGACCGCGGATGATGGTCGTTAGGTTGGCACGAGCGTGCGGCCCAGCTTCACGGTCCTGGCTGGGCCCATGGGTGGATGATCGGGGTTTCCACCCTCTGCTTTGGGTCGGCAGGGCGGTTGACGCCGCCTTTGCAGTAGAACCTGCCGAGGGGCATATAGGCCGCGTGGGCGTCTGCGTATACGATGTTGGCGCCGTTGTGGCGGGAGAGGAGCTTCTTGCCGTCTCCGCCGTTTGCGTACTTAACGCGGTTCATGCCGCTGGGCAGCTGCACCTTGTCAGGCGCGTACTGCGAGCTGGAGTTTGGGTCTCCGGTATCGTCCCAATCGTGGAACAGAGACGCGTTGTAGCAGTCCGCGATGAGGGCGGTTTGGCTTGGCCTCGGTAGGTCGGTCTCGCTGGTGAAGTCGGCCTCGAACCTGCCGCTGTAAAGCAGGTACTCGTTGAAGCCGTAGGTGGCGTACGGGATGAGGTTTGGATCCCAGATGGTGTCGTGCGGCGAGCTGGGGCACTTGTATATGGTCCAGCTCTTCAGTTGGGGAAGAAGCTGGATCATCCAGAAGCCGTAGCTGTACTTGGCCAGGTGGGGCGGCGCCGGGTACACTGAGGTCGAAGGGTACATGTCATCCCAGTCGCTCATGTACGTATGAACGGCGATGGCGATCTGTTTGGTGTTGGAGAGGCACGCGGCTGCTCGCGCCTTCTCCCTGGCCCTGGCGAAGACAGGGAACAGAATGGCCGCCAGGATGGCGATGATGGCGATTACGACAAGCAGCTCGATGAGGGTAAAGCCGGCAACCTTTCTGTGTTCCGTCATAGTGCTATGGTCTCGTTTGGCCCTTGGCGGCGATCCAGTTGTCGTCGGTTAGCGTGCCACGCTTGCACCACTTAACGTGGCCGTCTGCAAAGCAGAAGATGGCGCCGCCCAAGTGGCGGTAGCGCACCTTGCGTGCGTACTGGTTGTCCCCCTCTTCAGGCGCCGGGTCCCTGTCGTGTATACCCCTTGCTTCGTCCTTCTGAGGAGCGATTCCGTTGAACGTCGCGCTGGCGCCCCAGTTCCACGCGCCCACCTGCGTTCCGTCTCCAAACGCAAGCGTGATGGATGGGTGGATCAGGTCGCTCATACTTAGGTAGTTGAGGTTGGTGTTGTAGCTGTAGGACCAGTTGGATCCGGCCACTGCGCTGGGACACGTGCGGATGCTCGTGACCTGGTTCCAGTCCTTGCTCTCGCCGATATAGCGAGACAGCTTGATCTGCCAGTGCGGGTAGTCCCCCCTAGCCTCGCCTGCCGGATCGCTGTACCAACCGGGTAGGTAGGTGTCGTCCCAGTCGTCCAGGTACATAAGCAAGCCTTTCCCCAACTGGCTGAGGTTGGACTGGCAGCCGGATTGCCTGCTTTTTTCCCTGGCTTGGGCGAACACGGGGAAGAGGATGGCTGCGAGGATCGCTATTATGGCGATGACGACCAGCAGCTCAATCAGCGTGAAACCCGACGCCTGGTGACGCCGCCAACCGGACGGCGCCGCCAGCAGGCGCTTGGCGTCGCGCGTAGACATGGCTTATGACCCTCCCTGGCTCGTGTTGTGTGCGACATCTTGCCTTTGGCGAACGTGGGTGCCAAAACGCCCGTTCGGCTGGAGGGGCCCCGCAAAACCGCCCCAGCTGACCATTGGTGGGCCTAAGGGGCTTGGATCGGCCGAAGCGTGGTGGCCGCGGGCGGGGACCCATGGAAGCGGGTAGGGATCGGCACCAGGTCCCCCGCTGCGTGGCTGGCCGTGTAGATCGACGCTGCTTAGCAGTGCGCGTGCCGACCGTATGGCATTGCTGACGTGTTCGGGGCGGCGCCCGTACATGCCTTCCGTCCTCGCTTTGGCTGCCGCCGCGCCACACCTGCAGGCGCTGGCGCACTCATGAGGTTGGACGCTGCGGCTAACTCGTACGTCGGCGGCACGGGCGGAGCCAAACGTCCGTGCAACCAGGCCGCCGCAGTGACATCCCTGCCCACTTACCATCATATGCTTACGGGCCTGTTTCTGTCAATCAGCGCGCGTTTGGCGAGCGCTTGCGAAGGGGGGAACAGCGGTATCAGCAGGCTCACGAATCAACCTGCCGGCCATCAGCAGGCCGTGGCGCTCGGGTTGAGCGTTGGCCGCCAGTGGGAGCTAGTGGAGGGCAGAGCCGCGCTTCTCGGGGGTGCCCTCCACGGAGCTGAAAGAAGGAGAAGCTATCCTATGATATGCGGCGGTAGTTATCCTTGGGGAAGCCGCACACGGGACACACGGTGGCTGGCATCTGCTTAAGGGTCATTCCGCATATGCCGCACACGTAGTACGCCGTCTTGGGAGCCCTTGTGTTGAGCGTCTTAGTGGCCTCCGCGTATAGCGCCTTGTGTGCCCTCTCCGTCGAGAGCGCCCGGGTGAAGCTACGTATTGCGGGGTTCGCTTCCTCCTTTTCCGCGGCCGCCAGCATGTTGGGGTACATCGTGGTGACCTCGTAGGTCTCGCCAGCTTCGGCGGTCCTCAGGTTCTCGGCGGTTGTGCCAACCTTGATCGGCGGGACCTGGAACGGCCTCAACTTAACGCCGAGCTCTTTCATCGCCTCGGCGTGGTTGCGAGCGTGGATCTTCTCGGCCGCGGATGCCGCTCTGAACAGGCTTGCCACTCCGTGATACCCCTCGGCATCTGCCTTGGCGGCGAACTTAGCATACCTTGCCGATGCCGTAGTCTCGCCCTCATAGGCCTTCTGAAGGTTGGCCGCCGTCACCCCTACTGCCATGGCGGCGGAGCTGGCCAGCCCAACCAGCAAGGCAACGAGAGCAGACGTGAGCATGTGGCGGTTAACAGACATGGTAGACCTCCTCAAGCGTTGTCGGGAAGCTGCCGGGTTGGGGCCGTTCCGTGCACGTGGAGTCACCCGCGAGGTTCGGGCTCGCGGCGGATGCCCCGGCCAACCGGCACCGCAAGTAGCTTTCCCAGGCTCGGAGGTGCCCAAACACAACCCATTACTGGCGCGGCAGCACATGGTGTTTTGGATTCGTGGTTGGCTTGGAAGGAGTGCTAAGCGCGCTAACGAACGGTTCCTTACGCACCATTGGGCGGCTGGCGGTGATGGCGTAGGCCGAGAGGGGGACTGGGGATGTACAGGGGGGAACGACGAGAGCCGGCCGTTGTGTTGCTCCTTAGCCTCGTTACGTGCGGCTTGTACGGGCTGTGGTGGCACTACAAGGTGGCTGGTGAGATCCAGGAGGCATTGGGGCGCACCGGCGAGCTGTCGCCAGGCACCGAGGTGTTGCTGATCATCATCACCTGCGGCATATAAGGAATCTACTGGTGGTACAAGTACGGCAAGCTGGTAGCGGAGCTTCGCCAACAGCGTGGGCTTCCACCCAACGACAACGCCATTCTCTACCTGTTGCTGGTGGTGTTCGCCGGGATCGGGGGGCTAATCAACCCAATGCTGATGCAGGGCGACCTGAACCGGGTGTGGGAGGCTGTCTGAGGGCCGGCCGCGTCCTCGATCTCCGGCCGTTCCGGGGCGAATGACACCTAGACGACTGCCGCTGGCTGTGTTGACGGTTGGGTTGGTGGCGGCATGGGCGCTGGGTCACCTGCAGCCGCCCGGGGTTCGCGCCTACAGCTCCATCTGCCCTTTCAGGGCCATCACGGGCATACCGTGTCCCGGCTGTGGGATGGCTCATGGCCTGATGGCCGCCGCAGATGGCAGGCTGAGGGATGCACTGGGCTACAACGCGCTTTCGCCGCTGGTGCTGCTGTGCGCCATTGGCGCCTGGGCGCTTATGGTGGTTGAGGAGCTAACCGGCCGTCGGGTGGTGGAGCGCACCATGGTGGCGGTTGGGCCGGCAAGCGCGGCACTGGCAGTTGCCGCTTTGCTATGGGGCGGTTGGCGCGCGGCCGCGGTGTTGCTGTCGCGGGGATTGGTGCTGCACTGGCCCGGGCCAATGCCGTGACCATACCTAGCGACTTCACCCAGGCCTGATAGATCCAGCGAGCTAGAGCCTGCCCTCGATGGCGTCCACCAACTCCATGGTGCGCACCGCGTCATCTAGGCTCGTGAGGGGTTTCTGACGGCTCCTCACGCAGTGGATGAAGTGGCGGTCTTCGGCGTAGTAGCCGTAGCTGAGGCGCGGGTTGGGGTGAGGGGCGGTCAGCGCCATCGGTTGCGCGACGCCGTCGGTGAACACCTCCGCCGATTCCGGCGCGCGGATGTAGGCGGATACGCCGCGGCCGTGGAGCTCAAAGCGCTCGTAGCGAGAGCCCGCAGCTCTATTGGCCGCCAGAATGCCGACCGCACCGTTGTCAAAGCGCACCAGGGCGCTGAACGAGTTTGGCCACTCCGCGTAGGCGCGATCGACGTACGCGTGCACCTCCACAGAATCGCCATCAGCGAGGTAGCGCATCGCGTCCACCACGTGGATGATGTCCGTGCGAAGGATGCTCAGGCCGTAGTAGGGCCCTTCATGGAGCATGTTCTTGTGGAACTCGGCCATCACCATGGATGGGGGGCCGGCTGCCAGCACCCTTTCTCGGGCGTTGCGGACAACATCCGCGTAGCGCCGGTTGAAGCCAACCATCCCGAAGACGCCCGATCGCCTTGCGGCCTCCGCCATCTGCCTAGTCTCCTCCGTGGTGACGCCGGGCGGCTTCTCCATGAACACCGGCTTGCCCGCCGCAAAGCAGTCCAGCACGGTGGGTGTGAGGCCCATTGGCGGCATCACCACGTAGACGGCATCTAGGTCCTGCTCTGCCAGCATGCGGCGGTGGTCAGTGTACCTTGCGGCGACTCCGTACTGGTTGGCTGTGGCGGCAAGGCGCTCCTCGTCGATGTCGCAGATGGCGGCGATGGTGACGTCGGGCATCTCCGCGAGATCTGGGTAATGCATGGCGTTGGCGAACGCCCCCGCACCGACGAACCCGACGCGCACCTCGCTCATGCTAATGCCCTCCTTGTGGCGCTACTCGGTGGCCGGCACGGCCACGCGGCTCTGCTCGGCGATGGAGCGGGCGGCATCTTCGAACTGGAGGAGGGTTTGGTCTCCGGTGGCCAGACTGCGCACTGCCACAACCCCTTCGGCCAGCTCTTGTTCGCCGATGAGGGCGGCCAATGCGGCACCCGATCGGTTTGCCTGGCGCATCTGTGCCTTGAGGCTGCGGCCGGGCTGACCCAGCTCCGCCGCAACGCCCAGGGAACGCAGGTCGGTTGCCAGGCGGACTGCCTTGCGGGCTGCTTCTGCGCCGATGGGGGCGACGAAGACGTACGGGCCCGAAAGGGGAGGCGGGTTCACCCCAAGGGCCTGCACCACCATAAGCGTGCGCTCAATGCCGCTGCCGAAACCGATTGCGGGGGTTGGCGGCCCGCCGAACTGCTCCACGAGGTAATCGTACCTGCCGCCGCCGATGATGGTATCCTGCGTGCCGAGGCCCTGTGAGTGCTTGAACTCGAACACGGTGCGGGTGTAGTAGTCCAGCCCTCGCACGAGGCGCGGGTCGATCCGATACTCCACGTTGATCTCGGTGAGCAGTGCGAGCAGCAGGGCGAAATGCTCTTTGCACTCCGGGCATAGATACGCCTCGGGCTCGGGGGCGTTCTGGGTGAGCTCCCGGCAGCGATCGACCTTGCAGTCCAGCACGCGGAGTGGATTGGCGTCCACGCGGCGCTGGCAGTCCCCGCATAGCTCTGTGTGGACCCCCTCCAGGAACCGGCGAAGGGCCTGTCTGAAGGCAGGGCGGCACTTGTTGCACCCGATGCTGTTGATGTACAGCATGGCGCCGGTGATGCCCAGGTCCTGCAGATACTGCCTACCTAGCGCTATCACCTCGGCGTCCGCGGTGGCGTCGGCAACGCCAAAGCACTCCACGCCCACCTGGTGGTGCTGCCTGTAGCGGCCGGCCTGGGGGCGTTCGTAGCGGAAGATGGGGCCCATGTAGAAGAAGCGCGCCACGGGAGATGTGGCAGCGAGGCCATGCTCGAGGTACGCTCTAACGACGGCAGGGGTGCCCTCGGGGCGGAGGGTTAGGCTGTGGCCGCCCTTGTCCTCGAACGTGTACATCTGCTTGGTGACGATATCGGAGGTCTCGCCCGCGCTTCTCGCGAAGAGCCCGGTGTCTTCGAAGATGGGGGTGCGGATCTCGCGGTAGTCGTACAGGCGGCAGACGTGACGGAACTTGCCCTCGAGCCACCGCCAGACAGCCACCTCGTCGGGCATGATGTCTTTGGTACCTCGGGGCGCAGAATAAGGCATGCTAGGTCCTCCTCAACGCCAATTCTAGAGTTGGGCGCGGATAGGTGTCAAGCAAAGCATCCGGCAGAGGGGCCGGTTCGCGGGCAACCGGGCATCCCGCGGCGGCTGCCTCTTCCTTCAGCCTGCGGCAGCGCCGCCGTGAGGGTTCGCCCGCACTTGACAATGGGTGCGCCTTTCCCCTAACCTTGGTGTGCGGGAGACGCCGCACTAGTCGGCCCACGGACCCGCGCCATTGTCCCCAGGAGTCCACGTCCCATATGGAGCATAACAGCGCTGGCCCCGTGCCGCGCGTGGTGGCTTGGGAGGTCACCAGGGCTTGTGGCCTTGCATGCGTCCACTGTCGCGCAGTTGCTCAGCCTCATCCACACCCGAATCAGCTTACCAGCGAAGAGGGCATCGCTCTTATCGACAGCATCGCCGCGTTTGCCAAACCGCTGCTCATACTCACGGGCGGAGACCCGCTCCTTCGGCCGGATGTGTTCGATCTGGCGGCCCATGCAACCGCGTCTGGCCTGCCGGTGGTCTTATCGCCGAGCGGCACGCAGGTGTCGCCGGAGACCGTGCAGCGGATAAAGGCGTCCGGGATTCGGGCGATCTCCGTAAGTATAGACGGCCCCACGGCAGAGGTGCACGACAGCTTCCGCCAGGTGCCCGGCGCGTTCGACGAGGTGGTGAGGAGCCTTGGGTACGCCAGGGATGGCGGGCTGCCGTTCCAGATCAACACCACAGTATGTCAGCACAACGTGCATTGCCTGGAGGAGATGCTGCAGTTCGTGAAGCAACAGGGAGCAGTATCATGGGACATCTTCATGCTGGTGCCAACCGGTCGCGGCAAGGTTGAGATGGAGATCACTCCGCAGCAGTATGAGGAGACCCTTGTCTTCCTCCACGCCGTCGCAACGCGCGGAGAGCTGCCGGTGAAGGTAACCTGTGCGCCCCACTACTCGCGGGTGGTGCGGCAGCGGGGCGTGCCAGACGTGGCTTCCGGCGTGTCTGGCCATCCGGCGGGCTCTCTGCCGCATGGAAAGATGGCCGGCAGACAGAGCCGCGGCGGCGCGCGGGGCTGTATGGCTGGAAACGGCTTCTGCTTCATCTCCCACGTAGGCGACGTCTGTGGTTGCGGCTACCTGCCGATCGTGGCTGGCAACGTCCGGGAGAGGCCGTTTCCGGAGATCTATCAGGAGTCGGAGTTGTTCGTTGCGCTCAGGGATGTGAGCCGTCTTGAGGGTAAGTGCGGTTACTGCGAGTACCGCGTGGTTTGCGGGGGATGCCGCGCGAGGGCCCTGACAGCGGGGAACGGCCTGATGGGAGAGGAGCCGTACTGCACTTACCAGCCCAAACTGAGCGCCTCAGGAGGACCCAATGGAGTTTGAGGAGTACGCCCCTGGCACTGTATACCTCAGGCAACTGCAAAGCGGCTTCTCGGAGCACTACGGCGAGGTGAAGATTCTACAGGCGGCGATGGGACGCATGGAGGCAGTGGAGGTACGGCAGGAGAACGCCGTGCTGGTGATACCGTGGGACAACGTTGCCTACGTTGAGTACAGCCTGGAGGGTCCGCTGGAGGGCTAGGAGCGTGAGGGCGCGTCCCGATACATCCAACGTGGATTACCTGGCGTACTGAGCCGCGTACGCCCGCGCCCGCTGAACCCTGGCGCTGTTGGAAGGGTGCGTGGCCAGGTAAGAGGCAATTCCGCTTGGCCCGTTGCCGTACCTGGCCTCTAGCTTCTGCAGGAACCGAGCCAGGCCGTAAGGATCGTAACCGGCCCGCGAGGCGTACTTCACCCCAAGCTCATCGGCCTGGTACTCATCCTTCCGGCTGAAGTGTAGGTCGTAGATGTTGCTGAACATGGACGCAAGCTGCTGCGTCCGGCCGTGGGTAAGCAGGCTCAGCGCCGCGTTCGTCCAGAACTCGCGCTCCATCATCTTCGTCTGATGGTGGGCAGAGACGTGGCCCACCTCGTGCGCTATTACGCCGGCCAGCATGCCCTGGTCGCGGCCCACGAAGTTCAGCAGGCCGCGGAACACGTAGATGTAGCCGCCGGGAAGCGATACGGCGTTCACATCCCCGGTGTTGAGTATCTTGAAATGCCAGGCTATGTCATGGCGGGGTGACTGCGCCGCGATTCGTCGACCCATCGCCTGAACGTACCGGTTCCAGCTTGGGTTGGTGTACAGCCCGTACCGAGACTCGATCTGCGCCGCTGCCTGGGCCCCAATCTGCTGTTCCTGCTTGCTGCCGATCAGCGCTGCGTTCGCACCGGCGCTGGCCACCGCTGTTACGGCGATGATGGCCAGTGCAACCGCAAGCAGGCTGTAGCGCGCCACTGCTCTCATCTGTGATTCCTTTAATGGTGGTGCATCGGGCATGCACGCACTGTAGATGACTGGCCCCCGCCCCGCATGGTTCCACGACGCCCCTCCTGCCAAGCGGCCCCCGGTCGGGCGCCAGTGAGGCGCGTCAAGGGGGCCATAATAGGCGTGCGAACTCACACGCCCCGATGGAGGTGCCTCCATGACAGAAGGCAAGCGCTATGGTTTCAGCCCGCTTCACTCCTCTACCATCGCCGTCATCTGCGGTGACGGGAGATTGGCCGCCACTGCGCTGGCGTTTCTCGCCGAACAGGGCGAGCCCAAGCCGGACCTGTTAGCGCTTCCCGGAGGCGCACTCGCCCTGGCGAGGTCGGCTGAGACGTTCCAGGACCGCCTGTATGCCCTCAAGCGACTGCGAACGCTGATCGAGGCGCATCGGTCCCAACGGCTGGTCCTGATGGCCCACACGGGCGACACCGACGAGGCGCAGTGCGCCCTAGCGCGGCTGATGCACCCTGGCGACACGCCGCAAGCCACTGGGGAGTGGGTGGTGAAGCGGCTTACGGAGGCCATGCAAGACGCGAAGGCGGAGTTTCCGGGCGTGGATGTGCAGGCGTACCTGGCGCTGGCGGAAGGCGATGGCGTCTCGTTCGTGCCGGTGGGCGTCTAGGGGCGGCACCACAGCTCCGCGTTGCGAACGAGCGCATCTGTATCCTCTGGGCTGCTGGCCCAAGAGGTGATGAGCACGCCTTGGTGCGGGATCTGCCTCAGGAAGCCCTCAATCGCGCCCGGGGCCATGCCGAGCAGCACCAGCCTTTTGCCCGCGTCCAGTATTCGCCGGTACAGCGGGAACCACACCGGGTCCGCCAGGTCTGGGTTGCCTTCGCCGGGGGTCCACTGGATGCCATCAAGCTCCGCGATGCCCAAAAGGTGGTCTAGGTGCGGGATCTGGCCGGGGCCATCCCAGTGGTAGATGGCGTGATCCAGCCGCCTGCACTGCTCGCGGAGGCTGGGGAGGACGAACTCCGCGAACATGCCCGGGGATATCATGGCGGAGAAGTCGCATTGGATGGGATACCAGCGGCTGGGGCACCAGATGCCCATCCAAGCAGATGTGCCTTCTTGGGATGGTGCGATGAGCTGATCCAGCTCGTCGTAGTAGCGGTGCCAGAGGTTGGCCAACATATCGGTAGCGCGCACCACGCGGTCCGGCTGATCCACCAAGTCAGTGAGGAGGTTCATGGTGCCGCGGAGGGAGGCTAGTATATCCAGCACGCCGCCCAGGTCGGTCATGCCGGTAATGTAGCGCCCCTTGCCGCAGGCAGCGGCGGCCGCCACCAATCGCTTAGTGGCGTTCCACCACCGGTTGTCCGGGTCGAACTGGATGGCCTCAATCTCGTCCCACTCCATGTGCGCGTTGCGGCCGAACCACACGGTGGTCTCCGCGAAGGTAGGCTCCGACCCAACGTAGGTGGCGGCGATCCCGGGTCCGATGTTCACCCAAAGGTGGGGATACGCCTCGCCGGCATAGTGGGTGGAGGCCATCCACGCCTGCGCCCTGCCGATCACCACGTCTGGGTTGAGCCATGCGTCCTGGATGGTGGCGGGCTCCGGCGGCGGCGGCATGTGGTGCCGGGGCTTGGGTAGCGGGGCGGTCACCAGCATGGCGGGGCGCGGCATATCGTCTCCGCGCCACCAGGCGGAGAGCATCTCGCGGGCCTCGGCCCAATCCTCGCGGTACAACAGCATGGTAGCGGCGTCCTCCTTTCTTCATCGAGCAGTTGCACGCCGGTTTGGTGTTATCCTGTACACCTCCACGGGTCCACGTCGGTACACCAGCGGCAGCATCGGGCCGCCCATCGCCTGGGAGAGCAGCCTGGACCAGCCGGAGCTGCCCCAAGTTGGGGCGGTCCACATCCTGTTCAACAGGATGTAACTGAAGCCGTGGGCGCGGAAGTAGGCAAGCATATCGCCGGGCGTCCTGAACCGTTCGTACGGGATCAGCGTGTGGTGACCCGGGTTAGCCCACATGTACTGCCGGTCTAGGTAGAAGCCTCTAGTCTCCTCGAATAGGAGCACCTTGGCGTCTCGCGGCGTATGCTCGTTGATCCACCGCTCGGCGGGGTACACCTCCAGCGTGCGCGACAGGTACTGCTCGGCTGGTTCAGCCCCCAGCACCACGGGCAAACCCGGCGCAACCAGCGTCCACACCAACCAGGCAAGCACCGCGGTTTGGCAGGCCAAGAGCGTTCCGAGGCCCAGCCGCAGCCATCGCCCGGCCTCGGGGACGGAGGCGGCGCCATAGCGCGCAACAACCCATGCCGCCAGCATCGCCAGCATCGGCATGATGGGCACCAGATAGCGGCTTTGTTGGCTTAGGAGGATCCACACCACGCCATAGCCAAGCGCAATCCACCCAAGCCCAGCCAACTTGCGGGCTACGGGCCTTGTCAGCGGCAGCAGCACCAGTAGGCCCAACGCAAACGGCCCCGGCGAGCCGAAAACGCCCACGCCTTTGGAGAAAAGCTCCGGGTGGAAGGTGAGGGTGTACGGCAGCATGAGGATTGCGGCCAGGCTGCGCCCCACACCGTAGCTGGCCTGCTCCTGCGCGTACATGGCGGCCGCCTGCGCGTTCCAGTTGGTCCCTCCGAAAACGGAGTAGAAGAAAGGGTACACCGGGTTGCCGGTCCATACCCAGCTTCTGACGTACCACGGAGCACCCACCGCAACGGCGGGGAGGAGGAACAGCACCAGCGCGCGTGTGCGAGCCGGCCGGGGTTGAGCGCCGCGGGCAGGCATGGCGATCCATAGGGCCAGCAGGGCCACCGGAATCATGGCGGTCATTTTGACGCCCAACGCAACCCCCGCGCAGACGCCGGCCAGCATGAGCCATCCACGAGCGTCAATCGCCCTCTGCCCCGCGTTTGCCTCGGTGCTGACCAGCCAAGCCACAACTCCGTAGGCGGCTAGGAATACGTACAGCGCCAGGGCTAGGTCGTTATACGCAACCGTGCCGCACCACGCCACCATGGGAGACGACAGGAGCAAAAGCGCTGGCAACGTCATGAGGCGCGGGCCAGTAAGCCGACGCCACAGCAACGCCACGGCCGCCGCACAGAGGGCGCCCATCAAGGTGTGGAACAGTCGCGCTGGACCCACACCTGCGAACGCCAGGCCCAGAGTATAGAGCATCTCCTGGGCAAACGGGAAGTTACTGTGGTGGTCGTAGGGGATGAAAAGCACGCGGCCGTGGCTTAGGTACACCTTTGGGACGGCCAGGTGGTAGGAGAGGCCATCCCAGTCGTTGCCGGATGGGGGAGCTGCCGCACCAAGCGCCATCAGCAGAAGCAGCAGCCCGCACGCCATTCCGATCGCCACGTCGGCGGGGCCGAGGCGCAGCCAAGCCGCAACTCCGCGCAGAAGCGTCTGCAGAAGGGGCCAGTGCTCCCTAAGGCCCACGGCCGCACACGCCGCCACGAGGGCCACCAGCACGGGTGTGCGCAGCAGCCCGACGAGGCCCACGGCTTGGACCGCGTATGCGAGGGCGCCCAGCCCCACCGCCGCGCCGAAGACAGAGACCTCCGCGCCGGTTGCGCCGCCGGGCCGAAGCCGCCTGGCCACCGCGCAACCTAGTGCCGTTGCCGCCCAAGCGGTTGCAAACAGGGCCAGCATCCGCGCTAGGCCTCCGCTCCAGAGCCAGCGGTGCCGGCCAGATGGGATGGCGCGCTGTGCTGCCCGCGCACCGGAACGTCGGCCCTCATCGGCACCAGGCGGCTGGAGATGCTCACTCCATCACCACAGCCGAGCGAGACCTCCACGTAAGCCACGTACCGACTCCAGGCGCCGGGGTGCACCAGCACCACTCCGTTCACTGCAACGGGCGTGTGCGTTTCCACGTGGCTGTGTCCCCCAAGTATGAGGTGTATGCCGGGCACCTCCTCGGCCAGCCGACGGTCGCCAGCGATGCCCAGGTGGCTGAGCACCACCACCAGGTCGGCTTGGCTCGCCACTAGGGGCACCACGTCGTTGGCCGCCCTAACCGGATCCTCGAAAAGGATGTCACACAGGTGACGGGTCCACATGCGCCTCGTGATCATCGGCACTGTAAGGCCGATGAGGCCCACGCGGACGCCGGCGGTTTCCAACACTATGTAAGGCTTCACGGGAAGCTGCCGGCGGGCGGTGACGTTGGCGGAAAGCACCGGGAACCGCGCAGGGGCGACCTTACGGGCCATCATCGCCTGCCACACATGGGCCTCGCGGTTGCCAACCGCCATCGCTTGGTATCCCAGACGGTTCATGGCGTCCAGCACGGGCTCGCGGGGGCGGTACCCGAGGTTTCCCGCGCCCAACGCGTCGCCGCCATCGACCAGCAGCGCGGCCGGCGCGTCCCGGCGCAGCCCCTCGATCACCTCTTGCGCCATGGTGGGCAACTTGCCGTGCAGATCGGAGGTGTGGAGTATGACGACTCTTTGTGACATAGGGAGCTTCAGGGCCGGCCGGCGCCTCCGGTCTCGGCCACGTACGCGCGGATGGCATCCCACCAGGTGCCTTGCGCCTTCATGATGAGCTCGATCGCCTCGCGGGCGGCGCCCTGCCCGCCAACCGACCTGGTGACCAGGTCCGCCGCCCGTTTCACTTCGGAGCACGCGTTGGCTACGGCCACCGCGAGGCCCACCACCGAGAACGCCGCCAGGTCGTTCAGGTCATCCCCAACAAAGGCCACCTCGTCGAGCTGGAGGCCGTGGCGAGCAGCAAGCTCCCGCAAAGCGGCGGGCTTGTTGGCGGCGCCCTGCACCACGTTGGAGACGCCTAGCTCTCGCATCCTGGCGTCCACTGCCGCCGAGCGCCGCCCGCTCACCACGGCTACGGCGAGTCCCGACTCGACGGCGATGCGGAACCCCATGCCGTCCAGTATGCTGAACCGCTTCAGCTCATCTCCTTCGGAGGTGAGCAGGACGGAGCCGTCGGTTAGCACGCCGTCCACGTCGAACGCAACAAGCCTGATACGTCGCGCGCGGCGTCGCCACGATACAGAGCCTCTCATCTGCACCGCGCTACAGCCTCACGATCTCGCCGGTGTCGCCGGAGCGGCTGGCGGCGAGGACAAGCGCCAACGTCTTCGCGCCCTCCTGAATGGGCGTGGTGGCCTCCCTGCCGTCGCGTATGGCCTCGAAGAGGTCAACCGCCTCCGCTCTGAACAGGTGCTTATCGGAGGAGACCACGCACTTGCTGGCCCAAGGCTTATCTGTGAAGTGGATGGTGGCGTTGTTCGGGTCGGTGAAGTAGGCGGTGAGGTTGCGGGTTACCAGCTCGTATTGGTTGATCCACTGGCCCGGGATAGCCCCGTCGGTGCCAGCGACGGTGGCGATGGCGCCGCCCCGGAACGTGATCACGGTGCCGCTGACGTCCTCGGATGTAAAGCCGTCCACATCGCGGTGGAACAGGTTGTCCATGCGGCAGAACACCGAGTCCGGCTCACCGAGGAAGAAGCGCGTTAGGTCGAACGTGTGGATGATCTGCTCCACCACCTGCCCGCCGCTCTTGGAGCGATCGCGCCACCAGGGGGAGTGGAGCGAGTTGCAGAAGTACTTGGCCACCATGAGGCCGGGCGCGCCGGCGGAGCCGTCTTGGATCATGCGCCTCACCGTGCGCGCGGCCTCCCCGAAGCGAGACATAAACCCCACCTGAGAGCGCACGCCGTGCTTGGCAACCGCGTCCACCATGCTGTTGGCTTTCTCCATCGACAACGCGATCGGCTTCTCGATGAAGATGTGGATTCCGCGCTCCGCCGCCGCCTCCACCTCATCGGTGTGGGCGAACGGCGGCAGGCAGATCCACACCACATCCAGTTCTGCCTTTTCGTACATCTCGGTGTGAGAAGAGAAGACCATGCCGTTGCCGCTGGCGTACCGCTCGTTGAACGCCTCAGCCCGGGGCAGCTCCACGTCGCAGAAGGCCACCAGCTCGGCCATCTCCGGCAAGCCTGCCAGCACGTTTGCGTGGGCGTTGGCGATGCCCCCGCAGCCGAGAATGCCTACCCTCATCCTTGTCATCCTGTTTCTCCTCCGCACGAAACCTGGCGTCAGAAGCGGCGCCCCTATCCCATCCTTACCTGCACGCGCACGGTGCTGCCGGCAGGCGCAACGGGAAGCGGGCGGTCGCGTGGCACATCCGCGCCATCCATGCGAATGCTCACAACGCCTTTCTGCACACCGTGTGGGTTCTCCACCTCAATCTCGTACGTGGCGCCGCGAAACCGTCGCTTCATCGTGAACCCACGCCACGGTGAAGGGATGCACGGGTCTATCCGAAGGCCATCTACCTCCGGCCGAACGCCCAGGATCCACTGGACGGCCGCGTGGTAGCTCCAGGCCACCGTTCCGGTTAGCCATGGCACCCGCGACTTGCCGGCGTTGCGGTTGGTCGTGGAGTAGGTGGTCTGGCAGTGCACGTACGGCTCCGATTCGCGCACCTCGGCGCGGTTGTTGTAGGCAGACGGCATGTATGCGCGGTAATACTCGTAGGCCTGGTTTCCGTTGCCCAGCATGCACTCCGCCATCACTGCCCAGCCCTGCGTGTGGCAGAATATGCCGGCGTTCTCCTTTATGCCGTGGTTGTAGATAACTCCGCCCATGACGTTGGGTGGGGTATGCGTGAAAGGCGGCGCGCTGAGCGCAATGCCGTATGGGGTGGCGAGCTGCTCCTTCACCGCGCGCATGGCGCTTCTGGCCTGCGACGGCGTGGCGGCCCCACTTATCACTGCCCACACCTGTGTGTTGATGTAGATGCGGCCCTCCGTCTCCTCTTTCGAGCCGTATCGGTGTCCGTCCTCACCGATGGCCCAAAGAAACCACTCCCCATCCCAGCAGGCCCTCTGGATGTCGGCGTCCAGCCTCTCTCGTTGGGCAAGCGCCCATGCGGCCTCGTCCGCGAGGCCTAAGCGGCTGGCGATCTCCGCGTAAACGCCGAGGCCAAACCGGAGCTGGAATGCCACCATTACGCTCTCGCCATTGTAGCCCATCTTCACGCAGTCGTTCCAGTCTGCGCGCAGGCCACACGGCAACCCGTTTGCGCCGGAACGCTGGAGGTTGAACTCCAGGGCGCGTCGGAGGTGGCCGAGCACGGTGGCTTCAGCACAATCGGCGAAGGGAAGCACCTTGGTGTAGAACGAGAGGTCGCCCGTCTCTGCCACGTACTCCGGCACGGCGTTGAAGAACCAGAGGCAGTCGTCGCTGCGGAACTCCTCGTCGGGTGGCGGTTGCTCGTGTCCGGGGCGATGGGAGAACGGCTTGATGACCGGGATGGCCCCGCCGGAGGAGACTTGGCCGGTTAGCATCAGCTCAAGCCGGTCGCGAATGCCCTCCTTCAGCAGCGGAATGGCGCCTAGGAAGTCCTGCACGGTGTCTCGGAAGCCGAGGCCGTCCCGCTCGCCGTTGTACACCAGCGACGCATGGCGCGACCAAGTGTACGTGATGAGGGCGTTGTAGGCGTTCCACACGTTCACCATGTGGTCCAGATCCGGATCTGGGGTCCGCACCTCAATGGAGCCCAGGCGGGCGTGCCAGGTGCGCCTCAGCTTCTCCAGTTCCTGCTCGCATCGTTGCGGGGTTCCGAACTCGGCAACGGTGGCTTTGCCGTGGGAGGCGGGCGTCCCCATGCCCAGCATCACGATCAGCTCCCGGGTCTCGCCGGGGGCTAGAACAAGGTCTGCCTGCAACGTGCCGCAACCGCTCTCGCCCTCCGCCATGAAGCCGGAGCACTCGCCGCGGCGCACCGCCTCCGGGTTGGCGTATGTGTTGTAGCAGCTGCCGAGGAACCGATCGCGCACCGTCTCGTACCCGACGACGGGGGCACCCACCAATGCCATCCAGGTTCGGCCGCAGCCCATCAGGTGGTTGGGATCGAAGGGGAAGTACGGGTGGGTGGACATCCCCAATATGCCGTCTTCCACGTGGGCCTTGATGATGAACGACGAATACTGCAGGTTGAGCAGGTCGTTCACTACGTTCCAGCAGCTGGCGAACTCGCAGTAGGTGAATACCGAGAGCCGACGGGTGCTAAGCGAACGGTTTGCCAGCCGCAGGCGCCAATACTCGAACGTTTGGCCCAAGGGAACGAAGTAGGTGGACTCGGATTCTATGCCGGCATACCGAGATGTGATGATGGTGTAGGCGGTGCCGTGGCGGCAGGTGGATGCGTACTGATCGAGGGGTTTACCTACCGGCTGCCACGAGGCGCTCCAGTAATCGCCGCTGTCGTTGTCGCGGATGTAGAAGTAGCGGCCTGGCTGATCCAGCGGGACTGAGTTGGGCCGCAGGCGCAAGAAGCGGCTCTCCCAAGCGCTGCCGTAGAAGCTGTAGCCGCCGGCGTTGTTGGTGATGATGGCTCCGTATTCGGTGGAACCCAGGTAGTTGCTCCAAGGCCGCGGCGTGTCGGGCCGGGTGATTACGTACTCTCGGCTCTCGTCGTCGAAGTATCCGTATTGCATGGTGGGCTCCTGCTGGCGGCTGCCAAGGACGAAGGCTTGCGGTCTCCACACTAGTTCGCCGTGTGTGGGCGGAGGCACCTCTGGAGGATGCGAGAGATGTAGGGGCAGCGCATCTTGCCGAGCTGTAAAGGGATGGAAGCGGATATCAGAGGGATGTCGCAAGAGTGGAGGCTGGCAGTGGAGCGGAGGTGGGGCGCGGAGGGAAGAGGCGTAGCGGTGAGGAGAACCAGTAGGCCTCTTGCCCTCACTGCGCAGCCCTTTGTCCCACCCCGCAAGCTTGGGGAGGGGCGGCTCCCACTCCTCACAAGCCTATGGGGCGCAGCCGCGCCTCACACACTCCTTCCAGCCCCCCTCTCACCGTAAGTGGGAGGGGGCGGCGGAGCCGGGGTGATGGCAGCTCCCTGCCCCTCAGTTGGGGGCTAGAGGTGAGGGCACACACTCCCAAAAGCCTCGCCTACTGAGGTTGCTCGCCCGATGAAGTGCGTTGGCCTTGGCAAGCGGCGACGGGCCAGCCAGGACGGGTTCCCCCGCGTGAGCAGGCGTCTCCCCGCAGGGCGACTTCGCGCCGCAACGCTTGCCAGCCCGGCCTCGTCTAAAGGGTGGCGGCGCACCAGGACGGCTCGTCCCCGGAGCGTGCCGCCGTCACTACTGTTAGAGGAGGACGTGCCGCGGATGAAGACGCTTGGAGCGATAGCCCTGGCGGCTGTTTTCGCGCTGAGTCTTGGGGCGGCGTGCGCAGCCCCTGCGCCGCGTTCCGCGCGCCAAAGCCCCGCAAGACCTGCCGCTCAGCCGGGGCCGCGCTTTGCAGCTCAACTCAACCAGCTCAACCTAACCCCCGCACAGCGCTCACAGGTTGATAAGGTGCTGTCGGACCTGCGCGCCGAGATGGCGAGCATCCGGCAGAGCACAACCGACCCACAGACGCGCCGGGAGAAGATGCGCGCCGCTACCACGGAGGCGCGCAACAAGATCTCGGCCATCCTCACGCCAGCGCAGCGGGCCAGGTGGCAGCAGCTTAGCAGGCAGGGCGGCGGCGGTTTCGAGATGCTCGCCCCGTCGACGCTTGCTAGAGAGCTGAATCTAACGGCACAGCAGCAGCAGAAGGTCCGCCCCATTCTCGAGAAGTACAGCAAGGCGATGGCGGACCTGCGCGCCTCCACCGTGCCGCCAGCCCAGCGCCGCGGAAAGATGCTCTCGCTGCGCAACGACCTCCAGGCGGACCTGGCGAAGGTCCTTACCCCACAGCAGCAGACCCGCCTTAGGAGCCTGATGGAGCGCCGGGGTGGGGGCGGGCTCGGCGTGGTGGGCAACGTCGATATGCTTGCCCGCCGCCTGAACCTCACGCCGGACCAGCGGAGGAAGGCTCAACAGCTTGTGGATCAGGCGCGCGCCGCGGCCGATAAGCTGCGCGCTCAGGCGGCCACTGGCGGCGCCAACCGCCAGCAGATCCGGCAGAAGCTGATGGACCTACGGGCCAAGACCACCGCAAGCCTGAGGTCCATCCTCACGGAGCAGCAAAGGCAGCAGTTCGACCAGATGGTGAAGCAGCAACGGGCCGGCGCACGCCCTGGTGGCGCCCGATCAGCAGGCGGGGGAACGCCTCCGGCCCCTCCGCTCTAGTCCATCAGGGCCCAGCTGGTAAGCTTCGCCCGCTCGACGCCAACGCGCCGGGCGGGCGTGGCTTGTGCCTGGCGGTCACGCAACCGGATCCAGGCCCAGGCGACGGCGGCATTCGTCCAGCATCTCGGCGGTGCGGGTGGCTCCACAACGCGTCACCCCAAGCGCCCGCACCTCCAGCAGGCGGTCCAGGGTGCGCACCCCGCCGGCCGCCTTCACTTGCACGCTGGGTGGCGAATGCTTGCGCATCAGCCGGAGGTCGTCGTCCGTCGCGCCGCCGGTGCCGTAGCCGGTGGACGTTTTCACCCAATCAACCCCTAGAGAGCCGCATATATCACACAGCTTCACCTTCTGCTCGTCGGTCAGGTAGCAGTTCTCAAAGATCACCTTCAGCTTGGCGCCACCAGCGTGCGTTGCCTCCAGCACAGAGGCTATATCTGCTTCCACGTACCCCCAGTCGCCGCTCAGCACCTTGCTGATGTTCACCACCATGTCCAGCTCTTGCCCTCCGTCGTCAAGGGCCTGCATGGCCTCCGCTACCTTTATGGCCGTGGTGTGGCCGCCATGGGGGAAACCGATCGTGGTGCTGGCCTTTACCGCACTGCCTCTCAGAAGGTGCGCGCATCGCTTGAGGTAGTAAGGCATGATGCAGACGCTGGCCACGTCATAGCGCAATGCGAGGGCGCACCCATCCTCAAGCTGGCGGTCGGTCAGGGTGGGATTGAGCAGGGAGTGATCGATCATCTTGGCGATATCCACGTACGAATAGCTCACGTTAGCCTCCCGGCCGACCGGTTGCGCGTTCCGGATGGGGGACTGGTCGGCCACAGCGTTCTGTTCGACGGAAGAGGATTGGGCGTCCTGTACGGCCGCGCCGGCATCCAGGAGGTACGCGAACTCGCTGCGATGAACGTCTGCGCAAGAGAGACGGGAATGTGCGGCACGCCGACCCTCTGGCGTCGTCGCTTGCTGCCTTCGTTCGCAGCGTCAGAGGGCAAGGAGGTGCCGCCGTTTGCCCTGAGCATGGCGCTGCTTGGGAAGGAGGCGGGCCGGGGGGCGTCGCAAAGGAAGACGAGAGCGTACGCCGCGTTGTGTGGCGTGCCGCCCTTGGTGGCCTGCCGCGTGATGGGCGGACAAGGCCTCAGACCGGATTCCCCAAGGAGAGTAGAACCATGGGTTCGCAACGTACCCGCCGCGAGTTCCTCAGGGATGCCGCCGTAACGGGTGCTGCGCTGTGGGCGGCTCGTGGGGCCTGGGCCCAAGTTAGCAAGTCGCCGAACGAGCGCATCCAGTTCGCCTGCATCGGCGTTGGCGGCAAGGGCGAAAGCGACACCGCCGACGCCGCTCGCTTCGGCGATATCGTCGCCATCTGCGACGTCGATGAGAACACCCTGAACCGCGCCGCCCAACGCTATCCCAATGCCAAGAAGTACAACGACTACCGCAAGATGCTCGAGGAGATGGAGAAGGCAATCGATGCCGTAACAGTAAGCACGCCGGACCACATGCACGCGCCCGCCGCTGGCATGGCGATGAAGATGGGCAAGCACTGCTTCTGCCAGAAGCCGCTTACCCACAGCATCTTCGAGGCGCGCCGCTTGGGCGAAATCGCCAGGCAGAAGAGGTTGGCCACCCAGATGGGCAACCAGGGCACCGCAAGCTCCGGCCTGCGCCGCTCCGCCGCCATGATCCGCGCCGGCCTGCTTGGCACGGTGACCGAGGTGCACGTGTGGACCAACCGGCCCATTTGGCCTCAGGGCATCTCCCGCCCGCCCAGCAAGCCGGTGCCTCCAACCCTCCACTGGGACCTTTGGCTTGGCGTGGCCCCCAAACGCCCCTACGCCGATGGCTACCACCCGTTTGCGTGGCGGGGCTGGTGGGACTTCGGATGCGGTGCCTTGGGCGATATGGCCTGCCATACCGTCAACATGCCGTTCATGGCCCTGGACCTGCGCAACCCAACCTCCGTGGTGGCCCAGACCTCCGGCACCAACAAGGATAGCTACCCAAGCTGGTCCATTATCACGTTCCAGTTCCCCGCCACCAAGCAGAGGCCTGGGCTCAAAATGGTCTGGTATGACGGTGGCAAGCGCCCGCCAGCGGACATGCTTGAGGGCAAGACGCAGAGCGATAGTGGTGCGCTGGTGGTTGGCACCAAAGGCAAGCTGTATTCGCCTGGCGACTACGGAGACGCGTGTGAGCTGATAGGCGTGGACCCAATAGACGTCAAGTTCGTTGAGTCGCCGGGCCACTTCGAGGAGTTCGTGCGGGCGATCAAGGGCGGCGAGCCGGCTACGTCCAACTTCCCGGATTATGCCGGGCCCCTTACGGAGACCATTCTGCTGGGCAACCTAGCGGTGTGGGCCGAGGGAAAGACCATTCATTGGGATGCCCGTCGGATGCGCGCCACCAACGCCCCCGAGGTGGAGCCGATCATCAGACCCACTTACCACAACGGCTATTCCAAGCTGTAGCCAGCTGAACGCAACCCAATCTCCGCGCCGATCCGCGTTGCCATGCCGGTGTGGCTCCGAAAAGGCAGGGGCGGAGGTGCCACCCATCCGCCCCTGCTATACGGCCGCCCAAGCGGGCAGTGCGCTCTACAGGTCAGCCGCCGTTCCGCTCCTCCATCACCCTTGACGGCGCGTCGCCCGCTCCAGCCATCCCATCCACGGCGGAACGCTGCTGATCCGCCAACGCGGCGTCTCGCCGCTCCTCCTCAAGCTCCCTCACCCTCCGCTCCAGGCCCAGGATCTTCTCCAGGTAGGCCGCACGCAGGTCGGCCAACTCCTGCCTGAGGTTGCCGTTGGCGAGGCCTGTGCCGCGTTCCGCCTTCAGGCTTGCTATCTCGGCCCTCAACGCATCGAGCTCAGCTCGCACGGCAGAAGGCGCCTCGCGAGAGCCCGGGCCAAACGCATCGGCCCACGCGCGGATCAGCCTGGGCCCGAAGATGAAGCCGAAGATTATCAGGATACTGCCCAAAGGCACCACTACCTCGGTCAGCACGGCGTTGTCACCTCCCGCAGCGCAACGATCGCGGCCGCCAAAGCCGGCCCCTGTTGCGGAGTTTCGGCCTACTTCATCAGAAGGGACGCCTGGCCCGTCCCGCTGGCTCGTTGGGCTGCGCTGCCGGCTGCTCTCGCAGGGCGCGAACGGGCGCCTGATCGGTGGGTTGGCACGCGTCGCCCTGGCGACGGCTTTCCAGCTCGCGCAGCCGCGCATCCAGGTCGATCAGCTTGTCCACGACGGCCGACCTCAGATCGGCAACCTCGCGCCTGATATCCGATAGATCGCCGGCACTGGTGCGCATCTCCCTGAGCCCGGCAACCTCGGCGCGGAGTGTCTGGAGGTCCTCAACCTCCTTGCGCAGGGATTGCACCTCTACGCTGGTGGCCGCGGCATCCCGCTGAGCGCCTTGGGCGCGTCCGAGCTCGCGGATCAGCTTTGGCAACACCACGGCGAAGAAGATGACGACGAAGAGCGGGCCGAACAGTTCCCCGTTCATTCTGGCTCCTTAGGGCCGCGCAGCGATGGCAGGAAGCCATCTGGAACGCTGAGCACAGCCATGGATTGGACGCGCAGGCCGGTTCTCCTGTTCGGTGCGGGCGGCCTATGGGTATTTGGCTCTGCGATACTCCTCTGCGAAGCTCCCGCCGTCGTACCCAGGGTCGGATGGGGCCAGCTCGGCCAGCTCAACCTGGCGATCGCCCTCCAGCCAAGAGCGCTGTGCGGCGATGGCCCACAGCTCTGGCTCCACAAGCGCGTCCGGCGACACCGGGGGCTCCTCGGTTTCGCCCGCCAGGTACGGAATCGTGGCCTCAAGCAGCGCCCGATAGAGCATGTTGGCGTCTGCCTGATACTGGTGGCAGCATTTGGGCGTAACCACCGTAGCGTAGAATGGAATCCAGCCTTCCGAGCGTCCCACCACAGCGATGCCCATCCGGCCGTCTGGCCAGCTCACGCGGATCCGCCGCTGCCCGCCCGCCGCGCCCAGGTGCTGGACGCTTACGGCTCCCGGACCCATGATGCCAGCAAGCATCGAGTAGGCGTGGATGCCGTAGTTGAACTCGTCAACGCCGCAGCCGCACATGGCCGTGTGCGGCACGTCCCGCTCCGCCTCGGGTTGCCCAAGCCACTGCCGGGTCTCCGCGCAGAACCTCAGCGAAGAGCCGCCCGTCAGGCGCGCTCCCCGCCTCACCCAGCCGCGCAGACGCACCAAGTCGCGCACGTTCCCGGCCAGCGGCTTGTCGATGAACACGGCTCTGCCAGCATCGACGAACGGCCTGGCCTTGGCAACGTGCGTGTCCCAGTCGCAGCTGTGGATGATGGCGCAATCCACGTCCGCAGCCATCTCCTCAAGCGACTGGAACACCCGTGGGATTGCGAGCGCCGCGGCGAACCGGGCGGCATATCCGGGCGGGTGCACAGAGCCGCCGTCCCAAACGCCCGCCACTGTGTGCCCCATCTGCCGCAAAATCGGTATCCAGTTCTGCGGGTGGGATGTATCCAGGTCAACAACGCCGATCCTCATCTGTGCTCCTCCCAGCGGGTGCGGCGCGCATCGTCACTCGGCTTGGCGCCACGCCGAATCGCCAGACGCCAAGCCCCAGTCGTTTCCGAAGAAGCCCGCGCCGCGCACTCCGCCGATGCCTTTGGAGAGCATCTCGGGCCCCAACACGATCCAATCGGGATACGCCGCGCCCGCGGTGAAGTACGAGAGCCTATCTGTTAGCCGCATGCCAGCGGGGCCGGTGCCGGCGACCGCTGCCACGCTGGCCACCGCGCTTCCCGGCCGCGGCCGAACGAATAGACAGGCGAGATCCGCGCCCCGCTCCTCGCGCTCGCCCACCCGAACGACGCCGCGCCGGACCTGAATGGGGCTATCCGCCAAGAGCGCCTTCCACGCCGAGTTCGTGTCGGCGTTGCCGTACAGAATCACGCCCCGATCACGATCCTCGTCTGGGCGGAACTGGGTGTCTGCCAGCACGTCCACGGATCCATTGCCCCGATACCAGAACGACTCGGCATCGAAGCGGGCTTTGGCGAAGGCCCAGGCGTTCTCCTCAGCGGTGCCGTGGGTGCCGTACACAAGCACGAATCGGTGCCGGAACGCGTCCTTGAACGGGCCGCAGCGAGCAGGCGTCTTCTGAGACGGCGACGCCGGGCCCGCCACCGCCCACTTGCCATCAGCGCCCCTGGCCAGGCGAAGCACGTCCTCAGGCGACGGCCAAGGCACGCCAGTTATGATCTGCCCATCCAACTCAACGTCAATGGGCTGGCCGGCCGGGATCTGCCCCAGTCCCAGCGCCAGCCGCGCCACGTTGGTTGTGGTGCCCACAAACCGCCTGCGGCCCGGGTCACACCGCACGCTCACGCTGCTGAGCTCCATCGAGTGGATCTGGGCCTCTATGGTGACCCAGTAGCAGCGAGCGGACACGCCCGGGCTGGCGGTGGCGAACTCCACCTGGCGCACAGCGTTGTTGGGCGGGATGGCGTGGTGGGCGAACAGATCGAACATTGGCGGCCAATCGACGCAGTCGGCGCCGGGCTCATCGGAGACATCCCACCAGTGGCCGGCGCCGGGCTGCTCGTGGTACACGAAGTCGTGGTGGAACGCGCTGAGGCGAGAGCGCATCGTGCGGGCCTCGGTCACGGGCACGTTGTCGTCCGCATCGCCGTGAAGTACATAGACTCCTTCGTTGAGGTAGTTGCGCTCCAACGCGAGCGTATCGCTTGGTGAGGCGGCCCGCTCCAGGATGCCCGCCACGCCTCCCTGCCCGCTTGGCTCTCTGCCTCCGCCGTAAGAGGCGAAGCTGATCCACCCAGCGCTGGGGCCGATGGCAGCGAAGCGGTCGGGGAACGTAACGCCAACCTGCCAGGTGCCGTGCCCGCCCATCGAATGGCCGGTGAGGTAGGTCCTGGCCGGATCCGTATGAAGGCTGCTCTGAGCAAGCGCCAGCACCTCCATGGCGTCCAGCCGGCCCCAATCCTCCCAGTCGAAGCCGTACGGCCTGCGGTTTGTTGGTGCAACCAGGTATCCCCAAGACTTGGGCTCGTAGGCATCCGCTTGGCCAATCGCCTCCACGCCCGCGCCGTGAAGGCTGAGGAAGAGCGCCGGGGCCGGGCTGCCCACGGGCGGAGGCCACGCAGGGTTCACCGCGTAATACTGCACGCTGCCGTCGATCTGGCTTCTGAAGGTGACCTTGTACGTTTGGCCGGGCTTCCTCACGCGCAGCGTCAGACTGGCGGAATCTATTGGTGTGCCGCGGCCAGGTTCGCTTGCCATCTGCAGCCTGAGCGGAACGGACTCCACCTTAGCTGGCACACGGCCGCGTATGCGGAACCCAACCTTGCGGGTGCTGAGCGGAGGCAGAGTGGGCAGCGGCACAGCGGTTGTACAGCCTCCGGGCCAAGATGCGCGAAGCACCAGCCCGGACATCGGCTTGGCGGTGGCGTTGATGGCCACCAGAGCCCCCCAACAGTCGGCGCTGCGCCCGGCGATCAGGTCTGGCAGCGTCGCGTCCGCGCCGTCCAGCATTGCGGGAGCTCGTGGGCGCACGAGGCGCACTCTTAACCTGCCCCTGCCCGCCTGGAATAGGAGGTGGTTGGTGCCTGCCCTCAGGAGCACCGGCAGGCGGACGTAACCGGTGGCGTACACGTCTCCGGCGCGCGGCTCGCCGTTGACGTACACCATTGCGTGCCCGGATGCCTCGAGGATCATCACGCGCTCGGAATCGCTTGGCACGGCCACGTAGGCATAGCCGCCCCGCAGTGCGCTTCCGCTGAACCAGCCGTCGCTGCCAACCGCCAGCGAGCGCCATTCGCGCACGGAGCCGTCCGGCAGGGCGACGGTATTGCCCTCGCGAGGGGGGCGCCAGGTCCCGGCCACAATCTGCGCCTCGATGGCATCGGTGTGCGCCGCCGAGCGCCCTGAGCGGCCCACCGGCCCAATGGCGAGGCACTGCGTTGGGGCTATCTCGCCCTGGATGGCTGGGGGGGCGGGAGCTGCTGCCAACGCAACTGCCAGCAGGGCGGGGTAGAAAAGCGGAATCATGATGGCAATACGCCTCCTTAGGCCAGAACTGAGCGTCTGTGGAACACCGATGGCGGGTCTCTGCCATGCTGATAGTTCGAGGTGCGCCAGCGATTCACATGCTTGCGGATGCAGTCGGAGTGGCCAATGCTTGGAGCCTGGCATGGGGTGGTGGCAGTGGCAACAGCTGGCCAACCGTATATGCGCTCCCTGGGCACTGCCATCGGGGAGGGTGTTCGCCAGCGGCGGGGAAGCGTCGCCCCCGGGTGAGGATGCCCGGAGGCGACGCCAACAGGCCACCTACAGCAGGGTCACCGGAACCAGCGTGCCGGTAATGGGTGGCCGGATGATGGGCAGGATCGGCTTCACCAACCCAATGGCGATGCCGAGTATCCTGGATGCATCACCCAGGTCTATCCGCCCGTCGCCCGTCACGTCGCCTAGGGCAAGCTGCTCCGGCGTTGGTTCCTGCAGCCCCACAGACACCCGCAAGGCGATTACGGCGTCCGCGACATCCACCTTGCCGCTCTTGTTCAGGTCTCCCTTAGGGAAGCCCGCAGAGAGGACGAGCATGCCATCCACCGTCGTGCAGGGCACCTGCTGCCCCGTAGCGTCGTTGAGCTGAGCCACTGTGAGCCTTATCGGATAGCTGCCAGCTGGGGCATCTGGGTCGGTGGTAAGCACGAACTCGGCGAGGCGCCCGCCAGTGGCAGCGGGCGCTGAGGATGACATCTGGACTGTGAACCTGCCATCGCCGGCGCTGAACGAGACGCGCGCGCCGGGCAGAACGGGATCAGGCATGGTGACCACGCCCGACGTAGCCCCCTCCGGCACGATGACGTCACCAAGCTCCGGAGGGAACTCAACCGAGAGCAGCGCTCGGGTGTAGCCCGTTAGTGCGGACGACGTGAGGATGGTGATCGGGATCGCGTCGCCCGCGCGCCCAGACCCGGCCTTCACGGTGATCGACCTATCGCGGTTGGCCAACAGCAGCCCGACCGTGAGGTTGGTCGAGAGGCTGTCATCCCCCAGCGTGGCGGTGATGGTGACGGCGGACGGGGCCCTGACGATCTTCGTGCTGATCGTGAAGCTGCCTTTCGTGCTGCCAGCCGGGATGAGCAGGCTATCTGGCACGGTTGCCACCAGGCTGTTACTGCTCTTCAGCGCGATGAGGGTTCCTCTGCCGGAGGCGGGTGCGTTCAGGGTAACGGTGCCGGTAACGCTGGCCCCGCCAGCCACAGCCGCGGCGCTCAGCACCAGGTCGCTCAGCATGAGCGGCGAAAGCAATGGCGTCGTTGGCGCTAACCGCACCGATGTGGCGTCCGGCGCCTGCACGGCGAACTGGATAGGGACCCCGGCCACCGGAGTCACTCCGTACGGTATCTGCGCCGTTCCATTGACAACCGTTCCCTCGCCGATGGTGATGGTGCCCTGGTCGGTCTCTTGGAAGGCGGTGACGGTGGCGCCGTCCGCGTTGCTGAAGAGCGCCGTGATGGCTTGGATCCCAAGCCGGACGCTGGTAAGGGCCACGGGTGAGATGCGGAGAGGAGGAGGCGATAGGCGCAGCTTCATCATCGGGTCGCCGAGCACGTGCCACAGGTACAGCTCGTCCTGCACATCGTAGCCGCCAATGCCGGCCGCGCCCACCTGTGTAAGGAGGTACAGCTTGCCGTGGTTCAGGATGTCCCCGAGCCGCCTTCTGGGAGTGGAGTCGCCGAAGGTGGGGATGGCATCCGGGTAGATGGCGTCCATGAAGCCCCGTAGCAGCGCCGAGTTGGGCCAACTGGGGCTGTTTCGAGTGTCACCGAGCACTCCAACGGCGCCGCCATCTGTTCTGGCGAGTATGCGCTCTGCGAAGTACGTTTGGCTTGCGCTTGTGCCGTAGTCGCCGTTGGCGGTTGGCGCGTCAAAGAAACCGCTGGCGCAGTTCACGCTGAACACCACGGGCAGAAGGTCGCCATTGTGCACCGACGTTAGGTTGCTTGTGCTGAAGCTGGGGTTGACCCATCCGTCTGGCCAGCCGTGGTCTCGGTGGATGATGAGGAAGTGACCGGCGTTGAAGGCGTTGATGATGTCCGTGGTGGAGCCGTTCCACGGGAACCCGCTGCCTGGTCCCAAGTCAGCCGGAAGTGGCGTGCCATCGCAGTACTTGCGCGGAGTGCCGCTGCCCGTGTTGATGTATATGCGTTGGGCGGTCTTTCCGTTGTTGATGAGCACGTTTCGGCAGAACTCGGCGACCTCTATGAAGGTGCGCTGGTCCCAGCCTCGCTCGCCAACATCGCTGCGATCGTACTGGAACTGGGCGGCGATGGCAGCGGACCGGTAGAAATCGAGGCCGACTGGCGGCGTTTTCTCGTACTTGATGATCTTGTCGACGATTGTGTTAGCCTCGTTCAGCGTTCTTGCGGGGATGCGGCCAACGGCGTAGCTAGGCGGTGCACCAGCCGAGTTGGGGCCGTACACGGCGTATGGATAGTCCGTGCCCGTAGTGGCGCTGCCGCCCGTGGACACGTAGAAGGTGCCCACAAGGTTGGTGCTGCCCATCAGCAACACGTAGGACGGCCGGATCATCGACACGTCATACTGGTGGTCGATGTACGCCTTGATCTGGCTGGAGGTGTCAGGGCCGGACCCGCCGCCGTCGTTCACATCGACTACCGCCACGGAGGTGCCGTCCTGCCGTCGCCATTCGGCCAGCTTGTCGGCTGCCGCCCGAAGCGACGGGTGCGTCAGGATCAGGTATTCCGAGCCGATATTGGCCGGCACGAGGGTGGATGGCAAAGTGTTGCCGATCACCGCGGTGGAGTTCAGCATCGAGCTGATCGTGAGCGAGCTGGCCTTGTCGATCGTGGAGAGGGCCCGAATCGGCACGAAGCCCAGCGGCCCTTGGATGAAGCTCACCTCAACGTCCACGGAGCTGAACGCTGTGTACCGCTTTCGGACGGGGTTGTACTGGCCGGCGGCGATCTCCAGCTGGGCCACCTGCTGATCGCGTGACCGACCGAGCAGCCGCACGGAGGCCACCTCGCTGGGGTACAGGCGGTCGAGCGCGTACAGCCGCTGATTGAGCCTGAAGGGAAGGTCCGCAAATACCTGTGGCAGCGGGGGCAACTCCAGCGGAGGGATCTGGTCAACGGGCTGTGGCTGAAACGGGACGAGGTTGAGGGAGAGCTGGTTGGCCACCTGCGTGGTGGCATTCACTGCAACCTGGGCGCCTGGAGGCACCGCAATCAGGCGGCGGAACACGGGCACAGCTGGGCTGCCCGGCGTGCCCACCTCAACGGGGACGCCGGGGACCCGCACCTCGGTGTAGGCGACCCCCGCCCGCTGAACTGGGATGAGGGTTGGCGTCTCGAACGCCACCGTGAGCCGCAGGTGAGTGGCGTCCGACTCCAGCACCGTAACGGTGGGCTCCCGCACCAGCGGTTGCCTCTGCGCAATGGCCGGCAACGGCACACATAGCCCGATTGCCAGCAGAAGAGCCAATCGGAGCGTGCAACTGACCTTCATTGTGGGACACTCCATGGCGGGCCCGGCTGATCGGGAAGGCACGGGCCTGGGCGAACATGAAGCCGCCAGCTTGCCCCATACGGAGCGAGAGCCGACCCCGATGGCTACGATCACGTAACTGCATGCGACGCCGCAGCGCTGCTATTGGTGCATGCAAACTCCATCGTTCCTGGGTTTCGCTCAGATTGAGCATCGCCAGCAAGCACGTCTCGTCACGGGGCCACGCGAGGCGAGGGCTGGTCTACCGAAGCGTGTGGTACTATTGGCGCTTGCTCGATGAGTCTCCTGCAAAGGCTGCAGAGCGCTTGCGAGAAGCGGCAGCGGGGAGCACGGAAGCAGTGGGGCCAGGAACGGACTGGACGCGTCGTTACTCGCCTGCTTGGGTGATCCGTTCGTTGTTTCCCGGGGGCGCGGAGGACAGGGGGCCTGAGCGGGGGCGAAGAAAAAGGCCCGGCCGGGGTGCGACCGGGCCCGAGAGGGAAGGTCTATGCACCAGGTCATCGCAGGGATGAGGATGAAGGATTGCTCTAACCTACCCCGCTCGCTGGTTCACTTAATATGACGCTCATCTGCCCCGGAAAGTTCCGCTTTGGAGGGCGTTTTCCGCGGGAATTTGCGATCTGCCGCTGCTGTCGGCGGAAGAAGGCTTGGTGATGCTGGGATACGGTCGGTCGTAACCCTTGGCGTCGTGCCAGAGGACGCGGTTCAGGGTATCCCAGTCGGCCGCGTCCACGTCGTTCCAGTTCAGCGCAGCGGATCGCATCGCCCACATCAGACGGTCGCCGGAGAGGGCCTTGAGCGGCGGGTTCAGCTCGTCCAGGGGCACGCGGTTTGGACGGCAGGTGTACGGCGTCAGGTCGGGCTTCTCCGCAAAGCAGTCGACCATGGGGCTGGCGGCGGAGTCGATCTGATTCATTGGCGGCAGGCCCAGGATCTGCTCGATTGTGCGCACCATGCTCACCTGGGTGTACAGCGTGCTCACCAACTTGCCTCGGCGCGTATAGGGGCTGATCACCAAGCCAACGGTGCGGTGGCCATCCACGTGGTCTACGCCGTTCTGCGCGTCGTCCTCGGTTACGAAGATCGCAGTTTGCGGCCAGAACCTGGAGTGCGACACGGCCTCCACAATCCGGCCGAGGGCGAGGTCGTTATCCGCCACGGATGCGCGCGGGGTTGGCATGCCGGGCGTGGTGCCGGAGGTGTGGTTCGCCGGCAGCGCCATGATTATGAGGTTGGGCAGGTTGCCATCGCGCTGGAACTGGGCGAACTCCTCGAGGAATTGGTCCGCGCGCCACTGGTCGCTGACTACGAGCGGGAAGCCTATGTAGCGCGGGTGCGTGTACGGCCTGAGGGGGGCGATGGTGGTGCTTGCCCTAATGGCGATCTTGTTTGTGTGCTGGGTGTAGTCGCGGTACAGCTCGCCCCAAGAGGCGAGGGGGCTAATGGACGCCTTGACCATCTCGCCGTAGTTGCGGAAGGAGAGGCCATGGCGCACGGCGTTGTCCCACAGGAAGCCGGACGGGGCGTACGCCAGGGGATCGCCTCCGTCGAAGGGATAGCTGCGCGGCCACCCCCCGAAGGAGCGCTCTATGTAGTCGGTGGCGTAGGCCTCGTCGGTCCACTGGTGGCCGTCGGCGCTCACCACGCCGCTGCAGTAGTAGTTGTCCAGCAGGACGAACTCCGACGCAAGGGCGTGGTGGTTGGGGGTGACGTCCTCGCCGTAGAATACCAGCGATTTCTCGCCGTTGCCCTTTGGCATATCGCCGAACACCTGGTCGTACGTTCGGTTCTCTTTGATTATGTAGATCACGTGTTTTATGAGCGATGGGTCGCCGATGCGTGCGGGGACGGGCACCGGTCGCCGCGACGGCGAAGACCTCTGCTCAGCGATGCGGGACGTTCCCGCAGCGTCCAGCGCCACCTTGGTCCACCGCGCGAGCATTGCCTGGCCGGGGATGCGCACGATCGACACGCTGCCTTCGGGCTGTGTCACCCTGTACTGGCTGGGGCCGGATGCGGGCGGCTTCTGCGACCGGTAGTGGCTAAGCTGGCCCTTTGCGTTGGCAACCAGAAGCGAGCGGCCATCGGCAGTTAGGGTAAGCGCGTCTGGGTACCACCCAACCGGGATGAGGCCGATGACCCGGCTGTTGAGTGCTGTGAGGCTGCCACCAGCGCGGCTGCCGAGTGACACAACTGCCACGGCGTTGTTGGTGCCGAGGGCGACGTATAGGGTACGGCCATCCTTGGAGAGGCAGATGGCGGTGGGGGCGCTGCCGAACGGGAGGTGCGCGGCTGGCTTTACGGAGATCGACTCAAGCGTTTGGTACGTCTTGGTGTCGATGACGCTGATCGTGTCGCTGGCGGCGTTGGCCACAAAGAGGCGGGTGCCGTGGGCTGCGAGGGCGAGGGCGCACGGATGCAGGCCCACCGAGACCTCGCGAACCACCTTGCCCGCACCCAGGTCCACCACGCTCACTGAGCCGGATGCCGCTGCGCCTGTATCGCGGCTGACCACCATCTGCGTCCCGGCCGTATCTGCCGTTGGGTCGCCAGCCTGCGGGATGCGGCCGCCCCAGTTGGCGACGTACGCCACGGCTCCGTCCGGCGAGGCTACCACGGCCACGGGGGCCACTCCCACGGGGATCCTGGCCGTCACCGACCCATCGTCCAGATCGACTAGCGCCAGCTCGTTGGTGCGGTTCAGGCACACGGCAGCCCTTCTGCCGCCACCGAGCAGCGCGATGCCGGCCGGCAGCTCGCCCTTGGATCTGCCGGTGGCTGCGAACGCGATGGTGTGTGGAGGGGCAGGGGGCTCCACGCCCGCAGCCACAAGCCCATCCCTGATGGTTGATGCGAAAAGCGTCTTCCCGTCCGGCGAGAAGCGGATGCCGAGGTACGAGCAGCCGCCGGAGATCGGGACGGTTCTGGTTATCGCCGCGCGGGCCACGTCAAGCAGCAGCACGGCGTTGTTTCCGAGGATGGCGAGGGTGCGGCCGTTGGGGCTGAGCGCAAGGTCGTACGCGCGGGAGGGGAAGGTAACCTGCCGACCCGCCGGGCGCACCATCTGCGACGTGGCCACCAGGTAGCCCCCGTCGCCAGTTGGGCCGAGCGGGCGCGTGTCTGCCGCACGGGTGGCGCCATCAGTGTACACTCCGAGGAGCACCGCCAGCAAGCTGGCTAGAGCAACACGGGCAGTTGCCCTTTGTGGCCGGAGACCCATCTGTACCTCCCCAGTCTTGGAGCGAAACGGAGTGCCGAAAGCGATGGCGTTTTCGCACGGCACCAATCATCCCTTCGGCGGCGGGATGCGTGTACCTCTGGCGAAGGCGTAAGGCTTGTGGTTGGTAGCCCGTAGTAAGTGGTCGTGCAGGCCGCGGCTCGCCCTACATGCGTTGGGGTAGCCCGAGGACGCCGTCTGTGCGGGCCTCCACCCTGCACGCGCCTCCCACTTTGGGGGGGAGGGGATGTAAGGGGGCGTGGTTGCCCTCATCCCTGCCGCTTGTATGATGGAAGAGGCGGTTAAGGCAGGGAGTTGCCCTCACCCCGGCTTCGCCACCCTTGCATGATGCTGGAGGCGGTTAGGGGTCGCCCTCACCCCGGCTTCGCCACCCCTCTTCCGCTAACGGGGAGAGGGGAGCTGGGAGGGGCGTGTGAGGCTGTGGTCGGTTGTGTAAGCTCCTGGGACGCCGGGGGCTCCCCCTCTCCCCAAGCTTGCGCCGTGGGAGAGGGGGCCGGGGGGTGAGGGGAAGCGAGAGGGGAGCTGGGAGGGGCGTGTGA
>Ga0078972_1004588_pt1 | contig 37278 bp, 33 predicted proteins | sample YelNatPaOPGAMG01_FD_67568 | JGI IMG/M metagenome (GOLD analysis project Ga0078972, IMG submission 67568) | Hot spring thermophilic microbial communities from Obsidian Pool, Yellowstone National Park, USA - OP-RAMG-01 (SPADES assembly) (version 2) | ecosystem: Environmental > Aquatic > Thermal...
TACCCCACATAAGTGGAATAAGGGATGGGTGTTGCTTCTTTATCCTGTCAATCATAATTGGAAAAGGAAAACCCATTAAGAGTGCTTGTGGTGCAATGAGAAGTAAGGTTATAAGAACTTTTGATAACATACTGGCAGAGAGAAGTATTTTGTTTAGATAATTTACTGTAAATAATGAGATAAGTAGAATCAGGGGAAGCAAAGAAAGAAGTATTTTTTGATATTTTTCTTTTATTTTTGAGGAGATTAAGCTACCGATTGATGAAAATAAGAGCATAGAGAATAGTACTATGCTGAATGAGTAAATAGGACGGCCGAGAAAAAGAATTAATTTTTGAATTAATGGAATTTCTACAAAAAAGTATGCATTCCCGATAAGGAAGAAGTATAGAAAACTTTTTAAAAGTTTAATGCAGCCAGTAGCTTTTTCTTTGCTGACAAGAAAGAGAGAAGGTAGAAGTATTAAAATAAAACCTGAAAGCAAAGTAAATGTAACTAGAATAATTAAAATCCCACTTCCCCATTCATTAAAGGGTAGAAATTGGAGTGATCTGGATAGGATATCTTTTAAAGTTTTTATTTTAAATATGTTGTGGTAATAGGGTCTATTGTCAGTAGTGGGTTTTATATCGAATGGAAAATCTTTTATATAGGGTATTCTTTTTTCTGAAAGAATGTTTGTGATTGTATTGAAGTTTAAATATTCACTTTCTTCGAAATATTGGTTTAACATCTCTTTTTTTAGAGTATAATGGTATAAAATATCAAATCCTAATTTCCTTGTTAGAGAAATGATGTTTTCTTTTGGAAGATTTGTTTTTGATAAGCAAAGGGTTACAGTATTATGTGAGCGAATGAAAAGTATTTTTTCCCAATACTCAGGTATACCATATCTTTCACACATCTCTATAAGAGAAGAAAAAATTTTTATTGCATCGATACCTGGATAGATTGCCCATCTTGTTAAAGAGATTATTCCATCGGAGCTCAATAAATTATACATTTCATAAATACTTTCAACTGTATAAAGATAGTTTTCATTCAAGGAAAGTATAGGGGATGTGGCATAAGAATCGTAAAGAGAAACATCTATGAGGTCAAATTTGTCAATTGAGGTTTTAAAAAATTTTTTTGCTTCTATGTTTATGATTTTTATAGAATTATTATTTGAAAATTCTCTTTCTATGAGGCTTGCAATATATTTGTTTTCCTCTATTGCGGTTATATTCGAAATACCAAAAATAATGCCACGGAGGATAGATTCTGAACCTGAAGGATTTATTAAAAGTATTTTTCTTTCAGGCTGGTTTTCAATAAAATAGAAGGGAAATGAACAGCTTTGCCATTTTAAGTATTCAAGTTCTTTTTTATCTTTTGATGAGAGAAATGTCCCGCAATGGTTTCCATCGATATATAACAGTTTTTGCTGTGGAATGTTGCCTGTAAAGATAAGTGAAAGTCCATTTACTTTTCTAAGTCCTTTTGCAGTTACAAGCTCTATTTTGCCGTAAGGGGTATCTTTTGTTAATAAAATTTTTGCTTCTGGTAAATTCAGGGCATAACTTATTGCTTTATAAGGGGAGTATGAAATTAAGTTCAGCTTTTCTGTAAGCCAGTAACAAATAAGGCTTAGAAATACTGTAATTAATAAGAATGAAAAAACCCTCTTTTTCTCCCAGATAAGAAGACAGAGAAAAAAGATAGATATGAAGGTAAAATAAATTACTGTTAAAGCCCAAAAGGGTGATAGGAAATGTAATAAAATTAATGGTAGAATTGCTCCAGAAGCTGAACCAGCCATATTAAAAAAATAAATGTTAGAGCTTTTTAATTTGAAAAGAAAGCCTGTTGCAAGGATAAGACTTCCTGTTGTAAATGGTATTACAAGAATGAGAAAATGAAAAAGAAATAGAAAGATTTGCTTTACATCCCAGATGATTTCAAGGGTATTAAGTGGCACAGCCAGATAGAGGAAAAAACTTAAAGGGATTGAAAGAGTAAAAAGAAAGGTTTCTGCGATGAAAAATTCTAGCAGGTTTTTTTCAATTTTATTTCTGATATAGCCAAGTATTACACCTGAAATTCCATTTCCAAGAAGTGCAAGACTTATAATCAATGGTGCATAACTCTGACCTTCTTTTATTGAAAATATTCTTACAAGAAGGATTTCCATTGAAATAATTATAAAAGATGTAAAGAATATGACAGAGTATACAGTAAAGTGTGATCTGTCATTCATCTTTTTTCTCTTGTCATTCCTACAAAGATAACTTTTTCAACAATACTTGTTTTTACTGTTTTTTTGTCAATTTTTTTTACTAGCAATAGTTCTTGAACTCTGAATGGTGGCCCTACAGGTATAACCATTACTCCCCCTACTTTAAGTTGTTTTATAAGCGGCGGGGGAACAAACTCTGTGGCGCAGGTTACCACAATTGCGTCGTAGGGTGCATTTTCTTCCCAGCCGTAGTAACCGTCATCCCATTTTGTATAAATGTTTGTATAGTTTAATTCCTTGAATTTTGTTTGTGCTGTTTTTAGCAAATTTGAAATTATTTCGACAGTATAAACTTCCTTTACAAGTCTTGAAAGTATTGCAGCCTGATAGCCTGATCCAGTGCCTATTTCAAGGACCTTCATATTTGGTTCTGGTTTGATAAGCTCTGTCATTAACGCAACTATATAGGGCTGGGAGATTGTCTGCCCATAACCTATTGGTAGAGGGCGATCTTCATAGGCAAGGTTTTTTATGTTGTCCGGAACAAAATAATGCCTTGGTACCTCTATGAATGCATTGAGCACATTTGTGTTTTTGATTCCCCTTCCTTCTATCTGAAACTTTACCATCTGCTCGCGAAGAATTTTATACTCATCAGCAAAAACAAAGGTTTTAAAGATTAATAATATTGCAAGAATTTTTTTCACTTTCATGATAACTCCTTTTTCTGTATAAAAATATATTAATTTAGCAAAAAATTTTGTCAAGGGGGTCTTATAAGGTTTTTGGTTTATTAGAAAATTTCCGGAGTTTCTGGGATTGCTTAACTGTTGGTTTTGTGAGATTTTGATAAAAACTTCCACCGTAGTATATTATAAATTATTGCCATTAAAGAAGTTGAAATGTGGCTGTGTTTGCCGGAAGTCTAATTTTTCCTTTCTATGACAAAAGACAAGGTTTTTATCCTATTTTTTCACAGGGTTGAATTAATTTTTCTCAAGTGGGGCAAGTGATAAGGTTTTATTTACTTCTCCTCCTAGTCAGCATAGCGTTTTCCTCAAATAAGGAACCAGTTCTAGCTAGGATGCATAACCTGCCGATAAGAGAAAATAAAGTTAAAAATATTTTTTAATTTTGTAATAATTTTTTTTTACAAAAAGTGTATTTATATATGAGATAAATTTGCTCCAAAAAACCTTTTCAAACTTGTGATATTTTATTTAGTTCGCTTTGTAAATCATTTTATAAGTAGCGGAATACGTTGTTATGCTATAAAATGATTAATTATAAACTTGCAAAGAAATTCTTTAATCTTTGCAATTCTGCCTCTGCATCATTTACAAGCTCATTAATTATTTCCTTAACAGGCTGAATTTTATTTACAAGGCCAACACTCTGTCCCGCCATTACAGAACCAAAATCTATATCACCTTCTACAGCCGCTCTTCGTAGCCCACCAATCCAGAACCTTTCAACTTCAAACTGGGCTTCTTCGTGAGTTATTTCTCCTGTTTCCATTTTCTTAAGTAATTCAAGCTGAAGTTTTCCAAATTGTTCCATTGCCTTATTTTTCAAAGCTCTTACGGGAACTACATGCAACCTCTGGTCATACTGTGGTGTAGCAATAGCATGTCTTGCTTTTGCCTTAATAAAAGCCTCTTTAAACTTTGGATGAACATTGCATTCTTCACTTACAACAAACCTTGTTCCAAGTTGAACTCCGGATGCCCCCATAAGCAAAAGATGTGCTATCATCTTACCAGTTCCAATTCCACCTGCTACAAAAACCGGAACTTCTTTGGTTTTAAAAAGAATCTGTTGTAAAAGTATCATTGTAGAAACATATCCAATATGTCCACCAGATTCACTACCTTCAAGTATTAAGGCATCACATCCAAACCTTATCAACTGTTCTGAAACTTGATCTGTTGAAGCAAAAGCAATACATTTTTTGCCTGCTTTTTTCATCCCCCTGACGTCATTAATCTTGGGAAAATTACCAGCAAATATTACAAAAGGGACCTTTTTCGACTGGACAATTTCGTAGTGTTTTCTAAAGTTAGGGGCTATTGTAATAAGGTTTACAGCAAAAGGTGTTTTAAGATTCTCGATAAACTTATCCACTTCTTTCTCAAAAAGGTCCGGATCCATATTTCCACCAGCAAGAGTAGGGAAGGCTCCATTTTCACTTATTGCTCTGGCTAAGTTCAAATCTGAAACCCAGGTCATAGCCCCGCAAATGATGGGATATTTTACTCCAAGAAACTCGCCACCCCTTGCTCCTATTTTTTCTAAAAGACTCATCTACAAACACTCCTTAATGTTAGTTATTTTGAGACTTATTAACTATACCCTAAAAAATGAGTATAATTATTTTAAACAAAAAACTTTTCTATGTCAATTTATTGGCTCGCAGAGTATTTTAGAAAATGCTATCTTTTTTTTAACCAAACTTCATACATTTTTTTAAGTGCAACATTTGCAAGATATTGATGTTACAAGGGGGATTCAATTTCCCTTCTATAAATTGTAGACTAATATTACAAAGCTACTTTTATCTTAATTTTCTCAATAATGCTTGACATAATTCTATATTGTATACTAAGGTATAGGAGGTGGGATAGTTTCTTAAAGAATATTGGTGCAGTAATAAGGGAAAAAGATATTATACTTATCAAATTGCCGAAAGTTATAGACCAGTCGCGGTAGCTGTAGTGCTGACTGAAAGTCATCATTGCCGTTACAAAAAATTTTTTCTATTTCCTTGACGAAATTTATTTTTAATGGTATATTAAAAGTGGACGGACAAGTCCGTCCGTTTTTATGAAGTCCGGAGGTCATTTATGTTGAAAAAATCACAGATTTTAATTTTGTTATTTGTGATTTTAATCACAGGTATTTATTCATGCGGGCAGAAAAAGGGGAGGGGGTTTGGCAAGGAAGAGGCTGTTAGCGTTCTTGTTGAGACAGTGAAAAAGAGAGAGGCAAAACAATTTCTTGATCTTACAGGGCAGCTTGTGGGCAGGGAGGAGGTAAAAGTTTTTTCTGATCTCCCTGGCAGAGTTGCTTCCATAAGAGTCATTGAAGGTCAATATGTTACAAAAGACAGTGTAATAGCTTACATAGATAGATCTCAGGTTGGGATGGAGTATGCATTGGCTCCTGTGAAATCCCCGATAAGTGGTTATATACTTTCGATATATGTTGTGCCGGGGCAACTTGTTGCAGCTGGAAGTGTTCCCATTGCAAGTGTGGGAAATATCCAGAACATGGATGTAATTATTTCAGTACCCGAAAAATACATAAGCGATATAAAAATCGGGCAAAAACTATTTGTAAAAGTCAGTGCTTATCCTGATGAGATATTTGAAGGAGAAATATACCGCAAAGATCTTGCCATAGATCCTGTTAGCAGAACACTTACTGTACGTGGAAAAATTTATCAGTCAAAGGGCAAGCTATTTTCAGGTATGTATGTGGATGTTTCAATACTTTTAAGGGAGGAAAGTTCAATAATAGTTGTTCCAATGAGTGCACTTGTAAAAACAGAAGACAATGAATATGCAGTTTATGTAAATGAAAATAACAGGGCAATTCTAAGAAAGGTTAAGGTTGCATTCACTTATAAGGATAATGCTGCCATATCAGATGGACTTAAAAGTGGGGAGGAAATTGTGACTTTTGGAAGGGAATTTCTAAAGGATGGAAGTCCTATCAATCCACTTAGAGAATAACGGAGGTTTTTATGTCTTTGCCAAAGGTTTCTATAGAAAGACCTGTTACAATGGTAATGGGTCTTATTGCAATAATGATACTGGGTATAGTGGCTTTAAGCAGATTACCTATAGATCAATTGCCCAATATTGAGTTTCCAGTCTTATCTGTAATTACTTCCTACGAAGGGGCATCCCCGCAGGAGGTTGAAAAGCAGGTAACGAGGATTATAGAAGCAGCTGTATCTGGTGTAAACGATATAGATCACATAGAATCAACTTCAGCAGAGGGTCAGTCTGTTGTTACAGTTTATTTCAACTGGGGTACAGACCTTGACGCAAGGGCAAGTGATATTAGAGAAAAACTTGATTTTGTAAAAAAAGCTTTGCCACAGGATGCTGGAACACCAAGTGTGTTCAAATTTTCTTCTGCTATGCTTCCTATAATGATGGTTTCAATTACAGGTATAGATGATCAGGAGGCTTTGTATACGATTGCAGATTCTCAGGTAAAAGCAAGGCTTGAACAGGTTTCAGGAGTTGCAAATGTTACTGTAGCAGGTGGTGTAAAAAAGGAAGTAAGGGTTGATGTTGATAGAAACAGGCTTCAGGCTTATGGAATAGGTATAGATACTATTACTACTTTGCTTATGGTTGAAAATCAGAATCAGGCTGGTGGATATACATACGAAGGCGTGTATAAATATATTTTAAGGACAGAAGGAGAATTCAAATCTCTTGAGGATATAAAGAATGTAATTATTGGAGTCAAGAATGGAGTTCCAGTAAGGCTGAAAGAGGTTGCGAATGTTTACTATGCTCCCAGTGAATCACAGGGTATTGTGAGGGTCAATGGCAAGCCTGCAGTAAACCTCTTTATCTATAAAGAGGCAGGAAGAAATACTGTTCAGGTTGCAAAAAATGTCAATAAAAAGCTCAAAGAGATTCAAGAAAGTTTACCGCCCGGTGTAAAACTCTCTGTGATATTTGATAATTCAAAGACAATAAATAACTCAATCAAAAATGTAAGAGACTCTGCCCTTCAGGGTGGTATACTTGCAGTTCTTATACTTTTGCTGTTTCTCTGGAATATAAGAACTGTGCTAATCATTGCGATTTCAATTCCAACCTCAATTATTACAACATTTGTGGCAATGTACTTCTTTAATGTGACGCTTAACATTGTCTCTTTAGGAGGGCTTGCTCTTGGTGTGGGAATGATGGTGGATAGTTCCATTGTGGTTCTTGAAAACATATTTTTCTACAGACAGAGAGGAATGGGGAAATACAGTGCAGCTGTAAAAGGTACTGAGGAAGTGATGCTACCGGTACTTGCTTCAACATTTACTACTGTTGCTGTGTTTTTACCCATAGTTTTTGTGCAGGGTTTTACCGCACAGATTTTCAGAGACCTTGCTTTAACAGTAACGATTTCACTTTTATCATCCCTTGTGATATCGATTACAGTTGTTCCAATGCTTGCAAGTAAATTAGTTCATATAGAAGAAAACAGGCTTTTAAAGCCGTTAGAGGACGGATTTTTGAAATACTGGAACAGGTTTGTTTCATTTTACCAGAAATGGCTTGGTAAGGCTTTAAGACATAAAAAGAAAGCTCTAACACTTATATTTGGTAGTTTTCTTGTTGTAGGAATTATTGCAACAATTATAATTGGTAAGGAGGGAATGCCACAGAGTGATGAAGGGCAGTTTAATATAAGTGTAAACTTTCCTACAGGTACAAGAATTGAATACACAGATAGACTTACAAAAGAGATAGAGAATAGAATTATAAAAGCTCTGGGTAGTGACCTTGATTCTGTTGTTACAAGGATAAACTCTCCAGGACTTTTCAGAAGCAGCGGAAATGAATATACGGCATCCATAAGGGTAGGGCTTGTAGAAAAGAGCAAAAGAAAAATTCCTACATTTAAGGCCATTGAGAAAGTAAGGACAATTCTGAAAGACTTCCCGGCAAAGGTAAATGTAAATATGTGGGGTTTTGGTGGTGGAGGTATGACAACTTCAGCGTTGACAATAGAAGTTCAGGGGGATGATCTTGAACAGAGTGATAAAATTGTTAAGAAAATAATTGAGGTTGTATCAAGAATAAAAGGTGTAAGAAATCCTCAATCCAACAGGTCTGATGCATTGCCTGAGATTGTTTTAAGGATCAATAGAGAAATTGCTGCAAAATTAGGTTTAAATGCCTATAACCTCAGTCAGGTAATAAAAACGGCATTTGGTGGCAAGACAGCCACTCAGATGAGAGTTGAGGGAGATCAATTTGATATAGTAGTTCAGCTAAAAGAAGAAAACAGGATGAGTATTGAGGATGTGTTAAATATGCAAATTCCATCTCCTGTTGGTAAGTTGATTCCACTTTCTTCTATAGTTAACGAAGTTAAGGGGACAGGTCCTATAGCAATTTATCGAAAAAACAATAGAAGGATGGTAACCATTTCACTTGACAGTTATGGAAGAACTCCGGATGTCCTTACAAGAGAAATTAAGGCAGCAATAAAAAAAGAGGTTTTTATACCGAAAGGTTTTACAATAGAATATGGTGGGTCTTACAAAGATATGCAGGAATCTTTCCAGCAGCTTTCACTGGCTTTACTTCTTGCTGTGATACTTATTTATGCCATTATGGCATCCCAGTTTGAATCTTACATTGCTCCTTTCGTTATAATGTTTACGGTGCCATTTGGATATGTGGGTTCTGTGCTGTTTTTACTTCTTTTTGGAAAGACACTTAGCACAGTGTCATTTATAGGTGTGGTGATACTTGCTGGAATAGTTGTGAATAATGGTATTATACTTATAAGCTTTATGAATGACATGCTAAAGGAGGGCAAGGAACCCGATGAGGTTGCTATGGAAGCAGGAGTAAGAAGAATTCGTCCGATAGCAATGACAGTTTTAACTACAATACTTGGGCTTATTCCAATGGCAATTGGTCTTGGTGAGGGAGCAGAACTTTACTCACCTCTGGCTCTTTCAATACTCGGTGGACTATTGATTTCAACACTTATAACACTCGTAGCCATACCGGTTATATACTCAGCTCTAAGAAAGAGAATACCTATCAAAATTCATACAGATTGAAATCTTTTTATCTGAAGGGGAGTAAAATTACTCCCTTTCAGATAGAAATAATAACCTTTTAAAAAATTTTTTTTTATTTTTTCACTAATTTTATTTTCTTAAGGTAATAATAATTAAGAAAATATAAGCTATATAGCAAGAAAAATGGTTCTCTAAAGTGTAATTTTGTAAAGAACGAAAAATAAAAAGTCGAATTAAACATTTTAGGAATACCTCCATATATGGGTTATAGGCATTTATTTCTACGCCGAGGTATTGCGCTGGTAGAGAATTTAAGTGAGAGCCAACTCTTTTAAAGTTATACAGGAAGGCATAGGTGAAAGTGTAAGTGTTCCCATGTAAAACAATGAGTTTTTCTTTACCATAGTGGTAAAGGTCAGTGGAATTACATTTAGGGCAAGAAATTTTTTTTCCATGGAAAACCTCCTTGAGAGGGATTTTTTAGGTATTCCTCTTGGGAGTTGTCTCCCAAGAGGAATCAGTGTGAATGGATATATTTCATATAAAAGATACTTTACAGAACCAAGAAATGCAGGAGGCATTTCGCCCCGAGCACATGAGGCAGGAGGCCGAATGTGCGAGGGTAGATTTTCCGTGCCCTTCCCCTGAGCAAGACCTGAGGAAAGGAAAGATGATGACAATGACCCTCTACCCTCCACAGCGAGATTTTTGCATTGTAGCACTGGCGCAGCCAGTGCTACTTCACCTTCTTGCAACAAACCTTCCGATAAAAACAGAAAGCTCAAAAAGCAAATAAAGCGGAATCCCAATCAAAAACATCGAAAGAACATCCGGTGGTGAAAGAATCGCCGCTATTATTGCTATTGCCAATATAATATATTTTCTAAAAAAGACAAGTTTTTCTACCTTTAAAACCCCAAGCTTCATAAGTACAATCAAAATCAATGGTAGCTGAAATATAAGCCCACAGGCAAAAAGCAAACCCACAAAAAGATCATAGTACTCCATTACACTCCATAGAAACTTAAAAGAATCCCCTATTCCAAAACTCACAAAAAATCTAAACGCGGCCGGGGCCATATAAAAGTATGAAAACAAAATTCCTGTTATAAAAATAAAAGGAATTAGAACAAAAGATAAAGCAAAAAGTCTTCTTTCTTTTTTCTTAAGACCCGGATAAATAAAAGACCCAATTTGAAAAAGCCCAAATGGCACTGTAAGTACAAAGCCCGAATAAAAAGAGATTTTAATATACACAAGCATTTTTTCGTATGGCTTAAAATAATTCAATGTCACAGGAAGTCCTTGAATTGGCCTTTGAAGAATTTGAAGGATTTTATCGATAAAAAAGAAAGAAAAAAAAGAAGCAACGACAAGGAAGACTATAACTGTTAGTATCTTTATCCTGAAAATTTCAAGATGGTCCCAATAGCTTAGAGCCTTACCGCCCGACATTCTTAGCGCTTACCCTTCCGCTTTCTGGACTTTATGTTTTCTTCAGAAAGAGGCTCGTTCATTCCTTTCTTAAATTCCTGAATACCTTTACCCAGAGCCCTTCCAATTTCCGGAATCCTGTGTGCACCAAAGATAAGCAATGCTATAATAAGAATAACTACAAGCTCTCCCCAGCCAATACCCATAACACACCTTCTCTTTTATTCATGTTCAAAATACACTTACAAGCACTGTCTGGTATAGTAAAGCCACCTTGAAATTTTGTCAAAAATAATTTATCTCCATCTTTAAACCGTATCTATCTACTTCTATTTCCGCAGGAATCTTCTTATATCTTCCTTTTGCCAATCTTGCAAGAATAGCCCCACAGCATGCATCTATTATATCATCTTCTTTTACTTCTCTTTTATTCATTGAGAAAAAAATATTTTCAAGGCCTTCTTTTATTCCGTTCAAATATACTGCCAATATCTTAATTCTTTCATTCCTTCCTTCTAATGTCCTCTTGCTATAGATAAGAGGCTTTTCTCCATTCAAAAAATAAAATGAAAGCTCGGGATGAAATTCCTTTAATATTCCCCTATATTCTAGGTTATCCCTTAAGAAAAAATTAACACTCTTCACCTTGTTTTTAATAAAAAAGGACTGTTTTTGTAATCCCTTACCAGTAATATTAAAGTATTTAAGATTTGCCTCTTTATAATTCTCTATTTCCAATATTTCCCATGTGGGCGGGTTAAATATACTAGAACTCCTGGGAAAACCAAGTAATCTTCTTGCCTCTATATCACACAATCTTATTGTCTTCTGACTATCAGGTAATCCAACAGGAATATCAATAAGGTAATAGCCTTGTCCAAAGCTTTCGATAATATTTCTAATACTTTCTAATTCAAATAATTTCATTTTTATTTCATCTTCTTCATCAACTGAAACGGCAACCCAACCCTTACTGCAACCATCTATACCCACATAGTTCATAAATCTATTCTCTAAAAACAAAAAATACCGCTCCCAGAATACATAAGGCCGCCCATAGATAGTTAAGGGACAATTTGTCCTTCATATAAAAGAGGGTGAAAGGTATAAAGACAGAAAGGGTAATCACCTCCTGAAGTATTTTAAGCTGGCCTAAATTCAAAACCCCATAGCCAATCCTGTTAGCAGGTACCTGAATTAAATATTCAAAAAAGGCTATACCCCAGCTTGCAATAGCTGCAATATACCATTGTGCACTCTTAAGATTTTTAAGATGAGAATACCATGCAAAAGTCATAAAAACATTACTGCAGATTAGAAGTAAAATCGTAAGAAATACTCGACTACTCATTTAATTAAGTGCTCAACCTCATCTGTATATTTAAGCTATAATTATAGCATTTCTTTTACGGACAGTCAAAAAAGCGATTATAATATTATCTGAACATCAAGGGCAAGATTCTGCTGTGGCAAACTACCCGGGAGTGGCCCAAGTTCTTCAGTAAAGTAAGCAATATTTATAGTAACAAAAGGAAGCACAAATCCCAATCCTGCTGTTGGATAGCCTTTGTAAATTCCTCCCCTGATCTTTAGAAATGTAAACATAGTGGTTTCTGCACCTATTCTCACCTTAAGAAAGAAATTTTCACTCCACTCTGTAATATTTGCAAGATCCATATAAAAAGAAAGATCAGAAATAAAATACTTTGGAAGAACATCATGCAATGTATAGCTTCCGCCAATGTCCATCTGAAAGCCCCAGTAAGTGGGTTCATATTTATTTGTACTATTCTCAATGGGCTTGAAATTTGCATCGTATTCTCTCCAGAAAAAACTGGTATTAAACCAGTCTCTTAAGACAAGCCCGAAAGCCCAGTCCTCGCTTTTTATCATAAATCCAAAATCGGAACCTATAGCCTGTCCCATAAGAAAACCCTTCTGAAAGCTAAGCAAACTTAAACCCATGTCATAAGCCTCTATAATACTCATTCTGTGATCTTCCACCTTAAAGCGATTTATAAACTTTATACTAAGGCCACCATAGCCTTTTATAAACTTACCAAGAAAAACAGGAAGGGGAAATTCAAATCCAAAACCGGTAAGACAACCAACATCCATATAACTACCAAAATCAACATAAGGTAATCCTGGAGATTGTTTTACAACCATAGAGGTAAGAATATCGTTATACAAAAGAAAGCCAATGCTATCATAAATATAACCAATAGCAAGCGGTCCTGTAACCCCAACCATAGCACGAAGATTGAGAAGCGTTTTCCATTGTTCCGAAGAAAGTGCAGAGAGATCCCCTCCGCTCCTGGAAAGAGTATCATAAATGGTATAAAATTGATACCAGTCATAATTAATCGAAGCACCTATTTTTAATAAAGAAACAGTTAAATCCTTGTATAAGGCAAAGGCTGCAGGATTCATAAAAAGCATTCCAAAATTCGCATGGCTTGTTAACCCGGCCCCTCCCTTTCCCATAATATCAAGTGGATAATTTATCTTTCTCTCTGTAGAACGAGAATCCATCCTTGAAAATAAAAATATAAGCATTAACAAAGATAAAACTGCCAATATTTTTGTCTTCATATTTTTATCCTGAAATCTATAAGCCAAAGTAGTTACTGACATATTGATTAACATCCCCAGCAGCAGGCATAAGGTTCGTAAGCTCTGCAGGTGTAGAAATTCCCGCCTGAATTAAATTGTTTGTAAAAAGAGTAAAGTCGCTTACTGTATATCCCGCCAGCGCTATATCATTTGTAACAGGGGGTTCTCCGGTATAGATACTATTTACCAGAGCAAAGTATACTGCTGGAGTCAAAAGATTTGTTATCATATATGCATTGGTTAGAGAAAAAATACTTATTGAATTAAAAGTAGTATTCTGCAGGTTGGAAATAGCCAGAGTAACATCCTCTCCTGCGGTAATCAATCCTTCAGAAATCTTATCTAACTCTTCTTTCGCCTCTGTAGAAGTCAGGGAATTTTTTACATTGTTAAGGCTATTAGTGGATCTTGCGATACTCGCATCAAAATAGTCAAGTCTATCATTTACAGTTCTTATAATTGCGGAGAGCTTTATGTACAAAAATAAATTAAAAGATGAGGTGTTGGTACTTGAATTTATCATATTTGTAACTGCCGGACTTATGGTTGGCGTGAAATCACTGGCAATAATAAGGAAGTCGTTTGTATCATACTCAACATCCCCATCATTATCAGTGTCGGCTACATAAAAAACGCTATGCACAGTATTAAATAAAAAGAAATTAAAATTAATATTCACATCATCATATGGAATAACTCCATCTGCCTCATTATTCACTATTCTGTAGAGATTTCTTTGAATATAGCTACTGACATCGTAAAGCCTGTTTTTTAATCCATCATAATTAGTATGCATAATTGCCAGAACAAAGTTAGTTACACTTAGCTTCATACCGAGATAGGCTGTGCAGCTACCTTCAATAGCAAGGGAATTATCCGAATCAAGCGAAAGCACCTTTGTATAAGCCTTAAAGGCATTTTCATAATCAAGATTATAAAGATATGTATCCCCCATTGCCAGTAATGTGTTAACATCATTCACATTATCTACATTTGATGGATTAAAACCAGAAAATATATTAAGAGCACAGGAATAAAAGAGTAAGATAAAGGAAATGAAAACAAAAACACCTATTACTTTTATCCTCATAAAACCCTCCAGAAACAATCGGTTTTTTACCTCTAAAACTATAAAATTTAGCATCTCTACTAAATTATACCATAAAAAATAGCGAAAACAGGAAAAAAGCAGGATATATTTTCAATACTTTAAAAAAACAGGCCAAAAAAATTAGTAGGAATAATTTTACTACTAAATAAAAAAATACCTCAAAACTATTGACATAATCAAAAAAAAAAGAGATAATCTAAACAATTAGGAAAAATTATGTAGCTTTAGTTGATAAATGGTGAGGGGAATCAGATGGAGCTTGCAGAGCTATTAAAGCCTTACTTGAATAAAAAAATAGGTGTACTGATGGGAGGACTCTCTTCAGAGAGGGAAATTTCTCTAAGGTCCGGTGAGAATGTTTACAATACCCTCCTTAAAATGGGACTGAATGCTATAAAAATAGATGTAGGTCCTGATATCTGGGAAGAATTAAGAAGATACAAAATTGATATTGCCTTTAATGTTCTACATGGCAAATTTGGTGAGGATGGAACAATTCAAGGGCTCCTTGAAATTATGGGAATTCCCTACACAGGCTCCGGGGTTCTGGGAAGTGCTATAGCCATGAATAAATTAATAACAAAAAAGATACTGAAACAAAGCTCCATACCGGTTCCTTCCTATGTTCCTATAGACTTCAAAGAAGTAGATAAAACCATTAATACTATAGAATCACAGCTTGGATATCCCTTTGTACTTAAGCCCAATAACGAAGGATCCAGTATAGGGGTAAAGCTTATAAAAGATAGGAGTAATCTTGATTCCATAATTGACCACTACAAAAGTAATTATCCCGATTGCTTTGCTGAACAGTATATAAATGGACGAGAGATCACAATTGGCGTTGTGGGCAATAAAGAGGAAATTTTCATTCTCCCAATTATGGGCTTAAAACCTAAGAACGAATTTTATGACTTCCATGCAAAATACACAAAGGGTATGACAGACTTTGAGTTGCCCGCCAAAATAAATTCCGAAAAGGAGAGAATAATAAAAGAATATACAATAAAAGCCTTCCGGGAATTGCATTTAAACGGCGTAGTAAGATTTGATGTAATGCTGGATATGGAAGACAATCCATTTTTCCTGGAGGCAAACACCTTGCCCGGAATGACCGAAACAAGCGATATACCGGCAATGGCAAGGGCTGCAAATTGCTATGAGGAAATTATTATAAAAATTCTCGATAGTTCTATAAAGTAGGCTGAAAAATGGGTAGATTTATATCCTCTATTATAATTTTTTCTTTCTTTAGCGCTTTACTTTTTGGAATACACTATGGGGCATATTATCTTCTAACCCGACAGAATAAGCTTGTAGTAACCAATGTTTTTATAAAGGGAAACAATTTTGTTTCAGCAGAACAAATCAAGAAAGCCTGTGGTTTTGGTTCTTCAACAGGAATATTCGATTTTAATCTTACCGATGCTGCCAGTTCTATAAAAGAAAATCCACTTATTGAAGATGTGGAAATCAATCGTTTCCCCCCAGATATTGTTTTGATTAAAGTAAAAGAGAGAACCCCTCTATCTGTTGTTGTGGATAGTGGTAAAAATGCATACCTCACAGACAAAAATGGATATGTGATATCTAAAGGATATTTAGCAGGGATTCCCGTTATCTATCTTGACTATCCGGTAAGGTATGAAAAAAATTCAATCAATGATGATTTTGTAAAAATACTTCTCAAGAAGCTGGAAGAATTTAAAGGAACAAAGGAAATCAGGCAAATTCAAGTTAAAAGAAAAGAAGGAATATATATAGTGATAAAAGGACTCGAAAAGGTCCTATTCTTTATAGGCAAAAATATACCTGACAATACATTATTTAATAGAATTGAAAGCATAGCAATGCGAATTAGAAAAGAAAACATAAACACCCGGTTTATCTATGTAAGTAAGGAAAATGCCATAGGCTATAAATAATCAGAAATGATTTAAAATAAGGAGGAAGACATTGGAGCCGAGAGTCGTTGTAGGACTGGATATCGGTACAACCAAGGTCTGCACCGTTATAGCTAAGATAAGTGAAAATAATGATCTAGAGATAATGGGAGTTGGATTAGCTCCATCAAAGGGCTTGAGAAAAGGTGTTGTTATTAATATTGATAGTACTGCCTCTTCTATTGCAGCCTCTGTAGAAAAGGCCGAAATTCAAGCAGGATTTGAGGTAAAAGGTGTTTATATAGGAATATCTGGGGGCCATGTAGAAGGAATAAACAGCAAGGGAGTAATAGCTGTATCGGATAAAAACAAGGAAATAACAGAAGCGGATGTTCGCAGGGTTATTGATGCTGCTACCGCCATTGTAATCCCGGTGGATAGAGAAGTTATCCACATTATACCCCAGGAATTCATTGTGGATGATCAGGATGGAATCAAGGACCCTGTCGGCATGTCTGGAATTCGGTTAGAGGCGGTGGTAAATATCATCACTGCTGCTGCTACTTCTGTTAACAACATCGTCAAGAGTGTTAACAAGGCGGGTTTTGAAGCCCTTGACATTGTTCTAGAACCCCTTGCCTCTGCTCAGGCAATACTTACAGAAGAAGAAAAAGAGCTGGGGGTTGTTCTTGTTGACATTGGAGGTGGCACAAGCGACTATGTTATATTCGAACATGGAAGCTCAAGACAAAGCGGTATTTTATCAATTGGAGGAAACCATATAACAAACGATATAGCTTTTGGTCTTAAAACCCCCATTCTTGCTGCTGAGGAAATTAAAAGAAAATATGGTGTTGCAATAGCAGAATATGTGGACAAGAATGAAGAAATTGAGGTGCCCGGACTTGGTGGAAGGGAACCAAAAATAGAAAAGAGAAGAAATCTTGCAGAGATAATTGAACCTCGTATTGAGGAAATCTTGTCTCTTGTAAATCAGGAGATTGAAAAAACCGGTAAAAAGGATTATCTGGCAGCGGGTGTTGTACTAACCGGTGGGGTAGCTCTTACACCATATATTGTCGAAAAAGCGGGCGAAGTGTTTAATTTGCCCGTAAGAATAGGAAGGCCTCTTGGAGTTAAAGGGCTTAAGGATATTGTGGATAGCCCGATTTATTCTACAGCTGTTGGTCTTACACTCTACGCTCAGGATAATTTGCCAAGGCTTGGACCAACTAACTCAAGAGATGATGAAAAGAACTTTAAATCTATAGTTGAGAGAATAAGGGAATGGTTTAATGAGTTTTTCTAGTGTACTCATTCAACCTGTTTGCTATTCTTCCGATGTAAAGATAAGGGAATAGCTTTTCTATAAAGTTTTTATTGGGAGGGATTTTTATGGTTTTTGAAAGGTATGATTCCGGCGAAGATCGGTTTGATGGTACATCCAGCAATTCAGAAGAAACCTTAACAAAGATTAAGGTTATAGGTATTGGAGGAGCTGGATGCAATGCCATCAATCGTATGATCGAGGACGGAATAAGCAATGTTGAGTTTGTCGCGGTTAATACTGACCTTCAGGTTTTAAAGAACTCTCTGGCTAAGAAAACTCTTCAGATTGGTGCAAGATCTACCCGTGGGCTTGGTGCAGGAGCAAAACCGGAAGTTGGAGAAAAAGCCGCTCAGGAAGATATTGAGGAAATCCGTGCTCTTCTCGATAAAACCAATATGGTCTTTATAACCGCAGGCATGGGCGGTGGAACAGGAACAGGTGCGGCGCCCATTTTTGCTAAGGTTGCAAAAGAGATTGGTGCACTAACAGTAGCGGTTGTTACCATACCTTTTGACTTTGAAGGGAAAAAACGAATAGAAATAGCCTATCAGGGAATTGCAAAACTAAAAGAGCATGTTGATACAATGCTTGTAATATCAAACTCCCGTATATTCAAAGTTATTGAACGTAAAGCGGGAGTAAAACAGGCTTTTCATAAGATTGATGAGGTATTAAAACAGGCCGTTCAGGGAATATCAAGTATCATCACAGATGTTGGTATTATCAATGTCGACTTTGCTGATGTTAAAACTGTGCTTTCAAACCGTGGAGAAGCTATTATGGGCATAGGTATTGGACAGGGTGAAAACCGTGCCATAGAAGCCGCAAGGAATGCCCTTGAAAACCCGTTGATAGAAAACTCTTCCTTCAAAAATGCAGGAGCTATGCTTGTAAATATTATTGGGGGCCCTGATTTTGGAATGGTAGAATACGATGAAGCAGCAAAAACTATAGCTGAATACTGTCGCCCCGATGCAGAAATCATTATCGGACTTAATGTTGATAATTCCTTGAAAGATAAGGTAAAAATCATAATCATAGCAACAGACTTCACTCATACCTCATCATCAGATGAAGAAATTCCTTTACCAGCAGAAAGTATCTTTGAGGAAAGAAAGGTTCTTTCTTTATCAGAAATAAGACAGGAAAGAAACAGAATCAAGACACCTGGCGGAGAGGGTGCGAAAAGCATTCATAGAGTTGTTGAAAGTACAATGGACGATTTTGAAACCCCTGCTTTTTTACGTAGAAGAAAGATGGGGTAATATCTAACAGCCTTTTATTCTATTCTGGAATAAAATAGAATTTACTCCACATATAGAGACTGCTATGGCATCGGAAATATCATCGGGTGATGGAGCCTCAGAAAGATTCAGGAGGGTTTTAACAGCTTTCTGTATCTGTGACTTGGAAGAGCGTCCATATCCTGTTATTGCCATTTTTACCTGAAGGGGAGTAAATTCAAAAAGTGGAATTTTATTAAGGGCCGAAAGAAGAATAATAATCCCCCGGATTTCGCTTATTACCAAAGCTGTTTTTACATTCTTTGCAAAAATAAGCGATTCTACTGCAATGTAGTCAGGTTTTACCCTGTCGAGTAAAGTTTCCAGATCTCTATATATCTGAAGAAAGCGAATCTCTTTAGACTCTTCTTTTTTTGTAGTTATAAGACCGTATGAAAGTATTGTTAGATTGTTTTTTTCAGATTTTATAAAACTGTATCCTAACTTTTCGATTCCAGGATCAATGCCAAGAACAACCATTCTATCTTCCTCTGTTCACAAAGGCTTTAAGTGTCTCTTCAACAATATACTCTGCGACTTCTTTTTTAGTACTATCCATCCTCTCTCCAACTTTTCCATCTCTTGAATACAGAATTATGCTATTCCTATCGCTACCCATAGGATTATATTGTGGGGTAAGTGGATTAAGTACAATAAAATTCAATCCCTTTTCCTTTAGTTTTTTTATAGCATTAGCCTCAAAATCCTGAGTTTCCAGAGCGAACCCAACAATAAACTTTTCTTTAAATTCTTTTCTTATCTCCTTAACAATGTCAGGATTTGATGTTACTTTTATTTCCTTTAATTCTCCACTTTTTATCTTTCTTTCAGAATAGTCAAGTGCCCTGAAATCCGCAGGGGCGGCCACCATATAAAGCCCATCGAATGATTGTAAATTCTTTTTCAGTACCTCAAGCATTTCTCTTGCTGACTCCACACAAATAGAAGAAATATAATCTGGAGCAGTTATGCTAGTATTAGCTCTAACTATTAAAACATCCGCCCCTTTTTTGAAAAGATAGGTGGCAATTTCAAAAGCCATTTTTCCAGAAGAAAAATTGGAAATATACCTTACCGGATCTATCCTCTCAATAGTACCACCAGCGGTTACAATAAACTTAAGACCTTTAAGAGGTTCTTCAATATCCCTGTCAATTAAGCCAACTATAGCTTCTTCTGATGGTAATCTTCCTCTTCCACTATATCCACATGCAAGCTCGCCAGATGCAGGCTCAACCACTTTAAAATTTAATCTTCTAAGTTTATTTAAATTCTCCTGTGTAGCCTGATTTTCATACATCTTTACATTCATGGCAGGAAAAACTATCTTTTTCCCTTCAAAGGCTAAAACAACTGATGTCAAAAGATTATCCGCTATACCATTTGCAACCTTTGCTATAGTATTTGCTGTAGCAGGAATCAGGACAAGTAGATCCGCCCAATCTCCAAGCCTTATGTGAGCAAGTGGATCTTTTATGCTAAAATCTTCAATATATACATCTTCCTCCGTAACAGTTTTAAAAATAATCGGACTTACCATCCTTGTTGCGTTTGGTGTCATAACAACCCTAATAGTATGTCCTTTTTTTCTTAACATCCGTATGATTGTTGGTATTTTATAAATTGAAATGCCTGCACTTATTCCGAAAAGTATCTTCATGACACTTTACTCTTCACTTTCTTCCATTTCAGCAGAACAAAATAGCTATTATCCTTTACAACCATGCTATAAATTTCTCCATAATCGTCAACATAAAATCCAAAATTAGGATAATTATCGGAAATTATCGGTGCATAATACACTTCCTGTGAATTTAAAGAGGAAGCAATATCTATAAATCTGAAGCGAACCCCATTGAATCTTTCATCATAAGAATAAAGAACAAGAATATCGTCCCTCGTAATTTTAATAAACTGGTCTATATATTTTCTGGACTGAAAAATATTTTTAGTTATAGAATTTTGTAGCACACTATAAACATCAAGCGAATGATAAACCTCATCCGGAGTACCTACAGGCGTATTTTTCTTTTGCACAATATAATAGTCGCTGTAAATCATCAGTCTTTCGTCATTCTTAAGATTATATATATCAGAAACCCTTCCTGCAAAAACCTTATCGCCTTTTATATTTGTACTTGATATATATCTTGTGTTAAATTCAAAATTAAGCTCCCCGGAAGAAGAAAATCGTTTTACTATCCAGATTTCCCTTCCACCTTCATAATACTTATAATATGCATACAGGTTGTCAAACAAATCAACCTCTATCCTCAAGGGATAGCTCATAGGCTCAGAGTGTATTCCCTTCTCACCAATAGAGTATATAAATCTACCATCGGGTGAAAACTTAAAGATGTAAAAGTTATTATAGCCCTCCTCACTGTTGGTATCAACAAAGTTTACATCTTCGTTATATTCCTCCATATTAAGATTTGTATAAGTCTTTCTCTCTATATTAGAAATTGAAGCCACAACATAGATTTCTCCATACTTGTTAACAGCTACCTGGAACGGTGTATCAAATTTGTATCCTTCTCCCGATGAAAGAATAATTAAATTAGTTCCGGTATCTTTCGATATATTAAAAACAGATACCCTTTTATTGTATTTATCCGCTATGTAAAGCTTGTTCTTAAAAATCTGTATTGATGTAGGAATATCCAGATAATCGCTGATCTTTATTTCCTGAGAATTGCTAAAATTCTCTTTTAGTAAAGGAATATTACTACCTATCTCATTTAACCCTGTACCGAGTGGTGCATGAAAGAACACCTCATACCTCATGAAATTCGGGCGGTTGGTACAACCTTCATAGATAAATATCAATAGTGTTACCAGAGCTATTTTCAAAATAGATATATTTTTCATTTTATTTACCTGCATTTTAAATATTCGAATAATATTCTTTCGCCAATCGATTTAAAACATCCACCCCCATCTTAAGTACATCATCTGGAGCAGCAAAAGATATGCGAAAGTGCGTATTTTTTTCCGAAAAAACATTCCCGGGAATAATAAGAACCTTATTTTGAATCGCTTTCTCCACGAAAGAGGAAGCGTCCCCTTTTTTCAATCCAGGAAACACATAGAAAGCACCCGAAGGTTTTACAATATTAAAATTTTCCTTAAGCCCCTCATATATAATATCCCTTTTTCTTCTGTAGCTTTCCCTGAACATAGAAGTATCCATATCAAGAGCTGCAACTGCGGCATATTGAAAGGGAGCAGGAGCACAAACAAAAGAATATTGCTGAATCTTAATCATCTCTCTGATCAAATCCCTATTTCCAACAGCATAGCCCACCCTCCAGCCTGTCATGGCATATGTCTTTGAAAAACCTCCAAGAATAAGCACATTGTCATACAAAGTAATCGGGCTTAAGAAAGAAGAATCATATACAAAGCCATCATAAATTTCGTCAGAAATAACAAGTATATTCTTCTCCTTCGCTATACTAATAATAGTTTTCATATCCTCCTCTGTATAAACATAACCCGTAGGATTAGCAGGGCTATTTACAATAATAGCCTTTGTTTTCGAGGTAATTGCTTTTCTAAGTATATCCTTGTTTATCCTGAAATCGGGATAGGTATCCACAATTACTGGCTTTGCATCGATAAGATTAACAAGATGTTTATACATCACAAAATAAGGGTCAAAAACAATAACCTCATCTCCGGCATCCAGAATGGAAATTAAAGCAAGAAAAAGCCCACCCGAGGTACCGGATGTAATAATAACCTCATCCTGCTCAAAACGATGTCCTTTTGTTTTCTCTACATAATTCAAAACCTTTTCTCTCAGCTCTCCAATACCCTGCGTTAAAGTATATTTGTTAAAACCTTTCTTAATCGCTTCTATAGCCACCTGCTTGAGTTCTTCAGGCACATCATAATCCGGCTGCCCGATGCTTAAATTAATTGGGTCCTCTATCTTTGCTGCAAGCTCAAAAACCTTCCTTATTCCGGAAGAATCCACCCTTTTTGCCCTGTTTGAAATCATAACCACACCTCTTTAATAGGTATTATTGTATTCTACTTCTTCAATAAAATCAAACACCAATATTATAATTTGCATTTTTATATTTTTCCAGCCAACCCCTAGTAATTCACCCTGGAGATTGACTGAAAATTTTTTTACTATAAACTATAATTGTAACTATTTCGATTTTTAAATTCATCAGGAGGACTTTTATGGAAGAAAAAAAGCTTACCATAGGATTGTTTAATGACTCTTTTCCACCTTTTATGGATGGAGTAGCAAATACTGTTTATAATTATGCACGATGCCTGAACAAGCTCAATACAAATCCTGTGGTTTTTACCCCGGCAGTACCGGGTTATATTGATAGAGAAGACTTTGAAGTAATCCGCTACTTCTCTCTTCCCATGCCAAGAAGATCAACATACAGGCTTGGAATCTCAAGACTTGACTTCAGTCTGCCAAAAAAAATAAAAGATATACATTTTGATATTCTTCACGCGCATTCTCCCTTCAGTGCCGGTCGTCTTGCTCTACGAATCGCAAAAAAGAAAAGAGTACCATTAATTGCAACATTTCATTCAAAGTTCTATGACGACTTCTACCAGGAAACTCATTCAAGATTGATTTCAAAAGCAATGCTTTCCGTTGTTATAAATTTCTTTAATCAATGTGATCTCGTATGGGCTGTTAATAATGCTACTGCAGAAACACTAAGAAGTTATGGATTCAAAAAAAAGATAGAAGTTGCATACAATGGTTCAGACTTTATTCCTCCTGATGAAAATGAAAAAGAAAGATTAAGAAGGATAGTAAACGAAAAGTATAAAATAGAACCGGATATTCCATTACTCCTATTTGTAGGACAACATATATGGCAGAAGAATGTAAGAACAATAATAGAAGCCCTTGATATAATAAAGAAGAAAAATATAAGGTTCAAAATGATTTTTGTAGGAAAGGGTGATGCAGAAGAGGACATGAGAAAAATGGTGCAAAATCTTAATCTTGTTGAAGATGTTATTTTTGCTGGCTTTATGTCTGATAGGGAGATGCTAAAAGCCATATATTCTCGCTCAAGTCTTTTTCTATTTCCATCAATCTATGACAATGCACCTATTGTCTTACAGGAGGCTGCTGCATGCGAATGCCCTGGGGTACTGGTAGAAGGAAGCAATGCCTCGGAGGGCGTAAAGGATGGATACAATGGATTTTTAATAAATAATTCAAAAGAATCCCTTGCAGAAAAGGTAATACTTGCAATAAAAAATAAAGAGCTCCTTAAGGAAGTTGGCAGAAATGCCAGAAATACAATCTTTAAGCCATGGGAAAAGGTGCTTGCTGAAATAAAAGAACGATATATAGAAATTATAAAAAATTGGAGATGAGGGGATTCGAACCCCCGACCCCTGCGTTGCGAACGCAATGCTCTCCCACTGAGCTACATCCCCGGGTACCCACTTTGAGTGAAATTATTTTAAATTTAAAGGGAAGATTAGTCAATTTTATATAACCCTTCCTATGATTCCCTTTAAATATTCCGACTCGGGATAGGATAATAAAATGGGATGATCCGGTGACTGGTGAAGGGTATGAAGAACCTGAACCTCTCGATGAGCATCGATACCAGCCCAGGAAATCATTAACTTAAAGTCCTCAATGCTTATACCTCCCGAGCAGGAAAAGCTAATCAGAAAGCCTCCGGGCTTAATAAGCTTTAATGCAAGAAGGTTTATATCCTTATAAGCACGAAGGGCTTTATCCTTATGAAGATGTGTAGGAGCAAGTTTTGGCGGGTCAAGTATTACTATATCAAACTTTCTTCCGATATCTCGAAACTTCCTTAGAGCAGCAAATGCATCCCCTTCGATTAATTCACATTTTTCAAAAGGCAATCTGTTCAATTCAATATTTCTTTTAAGAAAATTCAATGCTATTGAAGAGGAATCTATTGAAACAACCGACTTTGCATTGTTATTCAGTGCATTAAGTGTAAATCCCCCTGTATAGCAGAAGCAATCCAGTACATCCATTTCTTCACAGTATTTACCAGCTATCAGGCGATTCTTCCTTTGATCAGTATAAAAACCTGTTTTCTGTCCTTCCTTAACATTCACATAGTACTTAATTCCATTTTCATTCACTATTATTTCTTCCGGAAAATCTCTCCCGCTTATAATGCCCTTAACAGAGTGCAATCCTTCGAGACTTCGCACATCAGCATCACTCTTTTCATAAATAGCCACGGGGGATATTAACTCATCTAAAATTTCTGCAATCTCCATTTTAATTAAATCAATACCCGCGGTAAGAGCCTGCAAAACTAAATAATCACCATACCTATCCACAATAAGACCCGGAAGGCCATCTGCCTCTGCATATATAAGTCGTAGTGCATTGGTATTATTTATAAAAGATCTATTTTTAATCGCAATCTCAATTTTCTTCTTCCACCAATTTCTGTCAATACAAATCTCTTTATTCCACTCCAGGATTCTTGCTCTTATATTTGAATCTGGATTATAGTATGCAAATGCAAGAAAACTTCCCTTATAATCCTGAATCTCTACAATCTCTCCGGGAATAATATCTTTGTCCAATTCAAATAGAGAAGTCTCTTCAAATGCACTTTTAAAAACCCAGGGATGATGGTGAAGAATAGACTTTTCTTTTCCGTATTTAACGCGAATAAATTTCATTATTTTCGAAAGGTATCATTTAAAATTGAAAGTCTCAAGGAATTTTGTAGAATAATTACCCTTTTGGAAGTCAGGATTTTCCAGAAGCTTCTCATAAAAAGGCACTGTTGTCTTAATTCCTGTTGCTCTGAATTCTTGCAAAGCCCTTCTCATCCTTGCAAGCGCCTCTTCTCTAGTTCTACCCCAGGTAATCATCTTTGCTAAAAGTGAATCATAATACTTTGGAATTTCATAGCCCGCATATCCATGAGTATCCACACGAACTCCAGGACCACCGGGAATATGAAAATGCTCTATTTTTCCGGGGCTTGGCATAAAATTCATAAATGGATCCTCTGCATTAATTCTACATTCTATAGCATTTCCACTAAATTTTACATCCTCCTGTTTAAAGGAAAGCCTTTCTCCCATATGCACCTTTATCTGTTCCTTTACTATATCAATATTCGTTACAAACTCTGTAACAGGATGTTCCACCTGAATTCTTGTGTTCACTTCCATAAAATAGAATTTTCCATCAGAATCATAAAGAAACTCCATTGTACCTACGCCAACATACCCCACCTTTTTTACACCCTTCTTTGCAGCCTCTCCCATTGCCTCACGAATAGCAGGAGTAATAGCAGGGCTAGGAGATTCCTCAACAAGCTTCTGGTGTCTTCGTTGTATTGAACAATCCCTTTCTCCAAGATGTACAACATTCCCAAATGTATCTGCAATAAATTGAATCTCTATATGTCTTGGATTCTGCAAATACTTTTCTACATAAACCTCTGGATTACCAAACGCCGCCTTTGCTTCTCCCTCTGCAATTGGTATAATATTTACAAGCTCTTCATCGGACCATGCCACACGCATTCCCTTTCCACCACCACCAGCGGCAGCCTTCACAATAACAGGATATCCCGCACTCCTGGCAAACTCTACCGCCTCTTCTGGCTTATTAATAATCCCTGTACCAGGAGTAATTGGAACTCCAACCTCAGCCATAGTTTTACGTGCTGTAGCTTTGTGTCCCAGAAGATCTATTACTTCCGGGGATGGACCAATAAAAGTAATTTTATGATCCTTACAGATACTCGAAAATTTTGAATTCTCTGCAAGAAAACCATAGCCAGGATGAATTGCATCAGCATCAGTTATTTCAGCAGCGCTTATTATAGAAAGAATATTCAAATAGCTATCTTTTGATGGTGCAGGTCCTATACAAACATCCTGATCGGAAAGCTTTGTATGAAGACATTCCTCATCAGCCTCAGAATGAACAGAGACAGTAGGTATTCCAAGCTCTTTTGCGGCTCGAATAACCCTGACAGCTATCTCACCTCTATTTGCAACCAGAATCTTCTTAAACATTCCTGCCTCCCTATTCTACTATCTCAAACCGCATAATCGGTTGACCATACTCTATTGGCTGTCCCTCTTCTATTAGAATCTCTTTAACCTTTCCATCAACCTGTACCTTTAAATCTTGAAGTACTCCAAGAACCCTTACATGTCCAACTATTCCGCCTTTCTTTACAACATCCCGGAGTTTAATATAATTTTCGCCTGTTTTCGGGTTGATTCTCGTAAAGAAACCAATATATGGTGAACAAAGCTCAAATACGCTTTGTTTCTTTTCTTCAGCTTTCTGAGTTTGCGGTAAACTAATAGAAGTCGTTTCAGGAGTTATTGTTTTTCCTGCTTGAACCTTAGGTCTTTTAAAATCTTCCATAACAACCTTTACAGAATCCTTTCCATGCCTTATCTCTATCTCCTCAATATCTTCATCAGAAAAGACGCAGCATAATTTTTTAATTTCTTTTACATCTATCATCTTTTTTCTCCCTATTTAACTCTTTCTATATAGCGATCATCCCTTGTATCAATACGAATCTTTTCACCAACTCCAACAAACAAAGGAACCTGAACAACAGCGCCGGTTTCAAGCGTTGCAGGTTTTGAGCCACCACTTACAGTATCGCCTCTTAAACCCGGATCCGTTTCAGTTACAACAAGTTCAACAAACATAGGAGGTTCAACACCTATAATTTCATCCTCGAAAACCTTCAATGTGCATATCATTTCATTCTTTAAGTATTTGCTCGTTTCTCCAACAATCTCCTCAGGTACATGATACTGTTCGTATGTTTCATTATCCATAAACACATAATTATTATCTTCTTTATAGAGAAGCTGTACCTCTTTACTATCAATAAAAACATCCTCAAGCATTTCACCCGCACGGAAGGTTTTTTCTATAACAGTATCCTTTCTGACATTTCGCAGCCTCGTACGTACAATAGCACCTCCCTTACCGGGTTTATGATGTTGAAACCATAAAACATAATAAAGCTCATCATCGATTTTAAGAACAACACCCTTCCTTAAATCATTCGAAGAAATCATACTTCCTCCAATATCTAAAGCAAATTACAAATCATAATCACTCTGCGTCAGCACTTCATATCCATGGGGCTTTACAAGAACCATATCCTCAAGCCTTATACCACCCATTCCTGGGATATAAATACCCGGCTCCACAGTAAATACCATACCCTCTTCAAGAATCGTATCCTCCGAAGAGCTTATAGCTGGCAACTCATGAACCTGGAGCCCTACTCCATGCCCTGTTGAGTGATTAAAGTAAGCCCCATAGCCGTTTTTTTCTATTACAGAAAAAGCCCTTTCATGCACTTCCCTGGCAAAAACTCCTGGTTTAATAAAAGCCTCCGCTTCCTTAAGGGCTTCCTTCACCACCTTATGAATTTCCTTTATTTTCAAATCAATTATTTTACCAGAATAATAGCATCTTGTAAAGTCTGAGGCATATCCATCTTTAAAAACCCCAAAATCAAGAATAATAACCTCATTATCCATTATCTGTTTATCTGATGCGCTTCCATGCGGTAAAGCCCCACGAAAACCTGAAGCCACGATAGTTTCAAAAGCCATCCTCTTTGCCCCTTGTTTCTTTAAAAAATACTCAAGCTCTGTCGCTATTTCAAATTCCTTTTTTCCGATTTCAATAATCCTTAAAATATAGTGATAACCAAGCTCGGTTAGAAGAAGATTTTGCCTTATTATTTCTATTTCAAGAGGATCCTTTACACTACGCATTTTCTTTATGAAATCAGAATCTTCTATGGAAAGAGGTGTTTTACCCATCTCTTTTTGTAATTTTTCAAAAAAATCTACAGTTATATCCTTCTTAGATAAAAGAAGTTTTTCTATATTAAAATCCTTAAGAAGAGTTGCAAGGATTTGAATAAGTCTTCTATTTGGTTTAATCTCTTCTATTGAAACAGCAACCTTATTCTCTATCTTTGCCTGCTCTATATATCGCCCATCAGTAATAAAATAAGTGGCGTTGTTTAAAATAAGGAGATATGCCCCATCCCCTGTGAAGCCTGTGAGATAAAATACTTCTTCAGGAAGGCTTATAAAAAAAACTTGCTTCTCAGTTAGAGAATCCCGAATCCTTTTCAACCTTCTTTCAAAATAATTAATCATAGAAATCAATCTCGCATATACATCGTGTCATCACTCAAACTTTCTTCGGCTTCTTTCATCTTATTTTCATAATTCTGTATATCTGAATCCAGATTATCCAGAAGTCCGCTATCCTTTGAAAAAAGCCCCTTATATATTCCCATTAAAACCTGGTATTTTCTGGTAACCTCATTAATCAATGAATCTAATTTATTAATTTCTATCATAAGCTTTTTTTCTCTTGTAGAAATTTCCTTTTTAGTTTCAGGCTTTACCCCCACCTTTTCATATGGAATTTCCTCTTTTCCCTTTTCAACTATAGCAGGCTTTTCCCCGGTTACCTGTGTAGCAGGTGTTTCAACATAGTTTATATTAAAATTGGTTTCTGCCTCAACCATTTTTTGCTCACCATTAATTATGCCTGTTGCCCTTACCCTGACCTTAAAATTACCACCAACACTTCCTGAGATCAGGTGCCACTTAAAACTCATCATCCTCGATGAAATAGATTGGGAAAAGGTTTTAACATTTGTTTCTCCTTTAATTAAACCAAAACCCTCTGGAGGAAGTATTTCCAATCTTAAATTTTCCAATGGATAGGGAAAACTATTCGCCAATCTTACATCTACCGGTATTGGTGGCTTTTCAACTTTTTCCGGAATATTTATCGATATCTGCAAATTTTCCCCTATCGAAGATTCCGCACTATACATACCATACATCAGGGATATTGTGACCGACTGATTAGCTTCAACCTTAACAGGATCATAATAGAGCGCCACAGCTCCATCGAATTTAGAAGTTCCTCTTCTCCTAAAGTCTCTTGTTGAATTAACAGGAAAATCCCACTTATTCTCATAAAAACGATCCCACGAAGCAAAGACAATCCTTGTGGGTTTGGTAACTTCCAGACCGCGTAAAATTCCCTGTGAGCGAACAATCGGGTTTGTATAATCATCAAAACAATACCAGAAGGATGGTATTGCATCATCCGAAAGGGTTGTCTCCCTGTCTATTATATTTTTATCCGGTAATCCATAAGCCTTTGGATCATTTTCACCCAGAAGCGTGTCTAAAAGTACCCTTAAACCAATATTCACATCCTTTTTACCCTTATTCAATATCCTGTATGTAACCTTCATCATATCATCACGCCCGGAGGCTGTAGCGGTGATAATTGAAACCTCCTGAACTATATTTATATTTCTTATCCTCCATTCAGTAATAATTTTTTCCCCATCCCTGTATGGTCTCTTTATAAATGAACCATCCTCCCCTCCAAAGATAAAGTTCTCATCATTAATTAACACTGTTGTAAAAGAGGTTGGAGGTAACTTATCGTACAAAAGACATTTATTATCATCAAAGCTAATATCAGGTTCCCCACCCGTAGTACTGAGAGAGAAACGGGCAGTATCTGAGTCAACCTTTATTGAAATAAAGTGATTTGACACCTCAATCCATGAACCATATGCCTTATAAAAAATAACGGAAAGTAAGAAGACTAAAATTGTTTTTATTTTCATCTACTATTACTCCTGCTCTTCTCTGAGTCTTGCAAGGGCTTCTACCTTTAATGATTTTATTTCAAGAAGCCTTTGTTTAATCTGAAGAAGCCTTGAAATCTTTTCAAGGATTTCTTTTTCCTGTGCCATGCGCCTATTGTTTTCCTTTAGAGTTTCTATCTCATCCACTTTTTCTGTTTTCCTGGATGTATCCCTTGAATACTGTTCCTGCATAGTATTATTTATAGATTCAATAGAATTTCTAATTTCGTAAGAAAATGGGCTTGATGGATACTCAGTCAATATGAGTTGATAAAGTTGCAATGCTTTAAAATTATCACCTTTAGCAGCGTAACCTCTTGCCATCCAGAAAAGGCTGCTGTCTGCAAGATGTTCTTTATTACCAAAGCGGGTATAATAATCATTCAGCATTGCAATGCCCTCTTCGTTTCTTCCAGCAATAATCAATGTCCTCCCAAGTTTATACATAGAGCGAGAATAAATATCCTCATCGTAAAATTGAGTAACAATTTTTTTATAGCAATCTATTGCCTTTTCATAATTACGTTGAATAAAAAATATATCTGCAAGAAAATAGTACGATCTTGCCTTATAGGCATCATAATTATAAAAACGGGATGAAGGAAGAGAAATTATTATATTAAAATTTGACTCTGCCCTGACAAGATCGTGGTTGGCTAAAAATGAAACACCTTTAAGATAGATAGCTTTCACCTCACCGAGATCCATTGAATGAAGATAAACCGGAAAAAAGAAAAGTAAAATTAAAAATATCTTTCCAGACTTCATAATCTTATATTAAACCTTTTTTTCTATAAAATCAATAATAGCTATAAGCCCCAGCTCATAGGACATTTTTCCAAATCCAGCTATTATTCCTATCGCAATATCAGACAAATATGAGTGATGCCTGAAGTTTTCTCTTCCAAATATGTTTGACAGATGAACCTCAACAAAAGGTATCTTTACAGAAAGTATGGCATCCCTCAGGGCAATAGAAGTATGAGTAAAAGCCCCGGCATTAAGTATAAGCCCTTTTGCTTTCCTGCCTTCGCTCTGTATAAAATCTATAAGCTCTCCCTCATGATTGGATTGAAAGCTTTTTAGTGCATAATTCTTTTCCTTCGCTTTTTTCTCCAGATTGGAAACTATCTCTGTTAAAGAAGTTTCTCCATACTTTTCAACTTCACGAATCCCTAGCATATTTAAATTGGGACCATTTACAAGAAGAATACTTTCCATAAAAACTCCCAAATTTATTTTCTAATAGCAAAGCTAGCTTTGCCTGTAACTTTTACCAGATATGGTTTATCAATATTTTTTACACCTTTTAGTAAGCCTAAAAAATCTGCCACAAAAATATTCTCAAATTTATTACTGTAATCTTTTATAATAACATTCAGAAAATTAGGGGATACATTACCTACAACCACATAATTTTTTATATCACTATCATTACAAAGGGAGCTATAAAAAGCCGCAGCATCAGAAAAATTATTATAAATTAATATGAGATTTAAATTCTTGTATCTTACAGAGCAAATTCCATTTCTGGAAATAGAAAAATTCTCACCCCATATAGATAAATCAAACATAGGTAAAATAATGGTTGAACCAAGAATCTTTTTGTTTCTCTTATAATATGGTACAAAGATGTTTTCCAGAACCTTTTTTTCTCTGGATAAAAGTATCAGAAAATGAGGGCTCTTATCCCAGGATAAATCCTGCTCAATCGAAGCAATACCAAATTCAAATTCAAAATTCTCTCCATAAGGCATGGTCTTTATTATAGATTCCTCTTCTCTCCTGAACTCCGGGGATTCGATAGAAAACCGATAAATAGCACTCTCCTCAAGATTCTCAAAAATCATCTTATGAAAATATGTTAAATTTCTATTTTCTCTGAGCCAGTCAATTTCCCCAACCATAGAAAAACGCACGGATGTCTTCTGTTTATCCTTTGTAGAATAATATAATGAAACTCCTTTAAAATTATTACCTGCTGGAAGAAAGAATGGCCCAAAAGTGTCAAAGCTTTCTCCTTTGCTGCTGGATTTTATTAAAGTATTTACATCCCTCGAACATCCAATAAGACAAAAAATAGCAAGAAAAATGCAAATCCTATACATTCATAACCTCTTCGTTTATTTATCGGAATAACTTTTTAATCTGTAAAGCTTTAAATTGCACAAAGGTATTATTACACCCTAAGCATGCCCCGAGCGAAGTCGAGGGAAAAGAATCGCCGACACCGCTTTATCGGCCAATTCTTCCTCTATACCAATGGTGTTAACCTTAATACTTTGTTCATACCTTGCCTATTTACTATATGGCTTTTTCATCATCACTTCCTGTGCTGATTCAAAAGCCCCGCTGGAATCCATTCCAGCGTTGTAAACCTTTCTTTTATGTAATAGCGGTTAACACGCTTTATCTATAATCAATGCTTCCTCTAAACACAAATTACTATAACCATGGCGCGGTGTCGGTTTTTCTATTTTTTCTTTTTTTTATTTCCTCTACCTACATAATCCCCGCTGTGGTTTTACTTCCGGTCATTGTCATCATCTTTCCGTCGAATGTCTTGCAATTTGCACCTACAGGAAAATCCTACCCACCTTTACGCCAAGAAATGCAGGATGCATTTCGCCCCGAGCACATGAGGCACGACGCCGAATGTGCGAGGGTAGATTTTCCGTGCTCTTACTTCTGAGCAAGACCTGAGGAAAGGAAAGATGATGACAATGACCATCTACCCTCCACAGCGGGGTTTTTTGTGTGTAGCACTGGCGCAGCCAGTGCTACTTCTAAGCCTCTCCTTCACAGGTATTACTTAGGCTTTGTCACGCTACAGTTTATACCCTCGGGTCACTTACCTTAAAATACCTTGAAAAACTTTCTAAAAGCTTCTCTATTTCACTCGGAGTCTTATTGGGATCCGGTTTTATAAGACAGTACAAAATATTTGTTTCCTTTACAAAAGCTATATGACGAAGTCTTTCAATTTCAATTGAATTCTTAACAATCTCCAATAAACTATTAATATCTCCCTCATCTTCGCATAGATAATAAAATTTTCTGAAATTAAATTCTTTAAATTCCTTCCTCTTAAGTTTCTCTTTAATTCCAGCTCCAAAGAGATAGTAAAACCTCTTTACAATATGAGCATCCCTTTGAATCTTAAACTTTGGTCTTATGATAATATAAAGTCTATCACCTTTAGTTATAGCATAAGATACAGGAAACCAGAAAAAGCTTTGTCTTGACAGGAGTGTAAGTGTGATCTCTATTTTATTTAAAAATTTATCCATTATATCATATTCTGCTTTAAAGCCTGCATACCCTCCTATCCAGGTATAAAGCTGGTTTTTTATTTTAAGTTTTGACTCAAAACCTTTTGCATATGCCTGCATAAGAGCTAAATTAATCTTCCTTCCTTTGTAAAACTGAAGCATGGCAACCCCGGAAAGAACAATAACAACAAAAAGAACTTCTCCCGATATATTAATCATCCTGCACCTCTTTTAAATAATTTTCATAAAACTTAAAAAGCTTATCCAATCCCTGTGGAGAGATCTTAACCAGCGGAATTTCTTTTACTGTCAAACCTGAAAAATCCTTTCTCAACTTATCCACAACCCTTTTCTGTTCCTTCATTTTCTCTATAAGCTCCTTCGGAACATTTCTGAACATCATGCATCTATTAATAAAAACCTTTCCGGGTTTTATACTGAACTTTTTCAGAAATTCTAAAATTCTTTCTGTCTCAAAAAGAGCTATGTTCTCCGGTACGGTCACTATATTCACGGTACAGTTATCGGAAGACAGAAAATCTCTTAATTCAATCATTTCACCTTTATAATCGTAAAGCTCCCTCATTACTGGATCATCATTTTCTTCACTATACCTCTTCTTTAAGGAAAAGGATGCAAAATGTATGTTATTTAACATTTTCCTTCTTGAGAGTATCTTTCTTCTTAATTCAATAAGCCTTTCTGTCCATACTATTGAAACCTCTGGTATGCCAAGAATTCTCAAAGTTATACCTGTAGGTGGGGTATCAAAGACAATGACATCATATTCCTTAGAATTAATATAACTCTTTATCACTTCAACTATAGCATACTCCTCCATCCCCGGCGCATTTTTAAGTATGTCAAAATATCTATCGATATTCAAGACTGAAAAATATCTAAATGTACTCCTCATTCTATTAGAAAGCTCTGAAAGGTATTTCCGTATAGTTTTTTCAATATTAATCTCTACTGCATAAAAGTTTTTTGATATTTTCAAAACTCTATCTGATATTTTTAAATTTAAGGCATCCCCAAGATTATGCGCCGGATCAAGAGAGATAACAAGAGTCTTATAATTATTCTTTGAAATGCCAAGCCCGAAAGCTGCAGACAAAGTAGTCTTACCTGTACCTCCCTTGCCTACAAAAAAATAAACCTTCAAATTCCTCTCCTAATCAATATCGAACCTGCTGATAGTTTGAACAAACATATCATCAAGAAAAGTTGTTTTTTTACTCATAATTTTTAATTCATTTTGCATATAGGGAAGGATGCGTAAAACAAGACCAGCCGGAGGAGAAGGCATTCCAGAAAAAAGCCCCATTACAATAAGCGTAAATATATTCTCATAATCATCAAGCTCATTCTTTATAGCAAAAGTTGCCCTGTCTTTTATTCCTTTTTTAAATCCTGTTAAAAATTCTCTAACTACCTCAATACATTTTCCCATTAAAATTATACTCTTTAAGATTCTTCCTTATACTCTTTACCAAAAGATCTAAAGAAATTAAAAACAAGCAGCAAATCAAGAACAAGCATAACAACAACAAAACCACCAAGAATCCCTCTTATTGAAACATCAGAGGCTGGAATAACCTTTATCAAATACCATATCAATCCTGCAAAAACTGTAATCCACAAGAAAATGGCAGGGATAAGAACTGCTGCAAGAATCCCACCGCTAACCTTTTGAACCCTCTTTGCCCAGTTTGCGGCCGTCAGCATTGCAATCGAAGCAAGAAGCTGGTTTGCACCTGCAAATCCCGCCCAAAGTGCCGTATAGGCATTTCCACCTTTCATGATTAGATAAAGCCCAGCTGCAGCGGCAATTATAGAACCCACCCACCTGTTTGTGATAATTCTATGTAAGCCCTTTGAAAAACTTTTAAGTGGGTCAAATATTTCCTGCCAGGCATACCTTGCAAGGCGGTTTGTTGTATCAAGAGTTGTCAGTATAAAGGCAGATGCCCATAGACCTCCGAAGGTTGCACCAATTTTTACAGGAATACCGAGAGTATTAAGCATTTGACCAAAGGACTTTGTAAAAATACCAAGAGCTCCACCAATACCTATATCCTTATGATTTATAATTGCAGCACCTATTGAACCAAAGGTAATTGGATCCGATTTCACCTTTGCAAGATCAAACCCTGCAGAGGCAATTTTTTCAGAAACACTTTCAAAGATTCCAATGCCAAATGCTGCAATTGAAGCAATAACAATTGTTGAAAGCATCCCCTCCATAAACATCGATCCACATCCCACAAACATACCGCTTAATTCGTTATCAAGTTGTTTGGACGATGTACCGGAGGCAACAATTGAATGAAATCCAGAAAGAGCCCCACAGGCTATAACAAGTGGAACGGTTGGCCAGAATGGAGAAGGTTGATTTGCAATTACATTTGCAGAAAAGCTTGTAAAAATTGGCCAGCTAAATCCCCTAAATGCGAAGAATGCGGCTATAGAGCCTAAAATCACTCCACCCCAGAGAATATATGAATTAAGATAGTCTCTCGGCTGAAGTAAAAACCATACCGGAAGAGCCGCAGCAAAAATAATATAAACAAACTGAAGCCAGTAAAGTGTATTTATATCGGGAATACTAATAAACGGCTTCCAGAAACCTATTACAATAGATAGAAGTGTCAGGGCAACACCTACGACTGAAGAAAGCCAGAAGGGTAATCTTGTTTTGTAAAGAAGCTGCCCTTCAATAACAGCGGCAATCATAAAAAGAGTAGAGGCTGTAAGAATCTCGGGGCTTTTTGAAGCAAGTAGTCCAAAAACTCCCATAAAGGCAGCTATAATAAGAATCATTGCAAAGTAAACATAAAGTTCAAATATAAACTTTGTCTGCTTACCCATAAGATGCCCTGCTGTCCATTGAATCGATCTTCCATCATAGCGGACCGATGCCATTAAAGAAAGATAGTCATGAACAGCACCTATAAAAAGATTGCCAACCCATACCCAGAGTAATGCAGGAAGCCATCCCCAGACAATGGCAATTGCAGGACCAACAATTGGACCCGCTCCAGCGATTGAAGCAAAATGATGACCAAATAACACAAATTTATTTGCAGGTACATAATCAATATTATCGCGGAGTCTCACCGCCGGCGTAGGCTTTTTCACATCAGGTTTAACAACGCTTCTTTCAAGTGTTTTACCATAAGTAAAATAAGCTACCACATAAAAAACTGCTCCAATCAAAACAATCAATGCTGTCATTTTTCTATCTACCTCCTACCTTCTTATTATTTCGTATTGTTCAAAACTTTTATACCAAAATAACAGATTATCCTCTTCCCGGAGGCGACATTCGCGAATGTCGCTTCTGGGATGGATAAAACATTTTTCTACATTCTTAGATACTGCTATCTATTTTCTTAAAATAAACCAACGTTCACTTTCTTTCGACCGCGCAAAAAAAAACAGTTTACTGCTTTTTGCAGGAAAAGCAGGGGAAAACCTTCTTACTTTCTTTCTCAACGATGAGAAAGAAAGTAAAACCTCATGTTCACTTTCTTTTGAACGGCCAAAAGAAAGTGAACCGAAAGAAAAGCCGTCGGCGTTGCTTTATCGGCCAGTTCTTCCTCTATACCAATGGTGTTAACCTCAATACTTTATTTACTCCTT
>Ga0078972_1004589_pt1 | contig 37277 bp, 34 predicted proteins | sample YelNatPaOPGAMG01_FD_67568 | JGI IMG/M metagenome (GOLD analysis project Ga0078972, IMG submission 67568) | Hot spring thermophilic microbial communities from Obsidian Pool, Yellowstone National Park, USA - OP-RAMG-01 (SPADES assembly) (version 2) | ecosystem: Environmental > Aquatic > Thermal...
ATGGATTTAGGGCAATGGCAAGAACTCTAATCCATGAAAAGCTTGGATATCCTCCTGAAATTATAGAACATCAGCTGGGTCACAAAGTTCCTGACATGCTTGGTGACGCATACAATAGAACTAGGTTTTATAACGAAAGAAAAAAGATGTTACAGGCCTGGGCTGACTATCTCTGGAGTCTTAAAAACAGATCCAAAGGGAGTTTCAAAGATATTAAATAAACTTCTTTCATGCTCAAGTTTTAGGACAAGGTCTCTTATCTTTTGTTTGTCCATGCCCGCAATATATGCTTTAAGTACCGCATCAACTTCTTCCTCTATCCAGAGTGATGCTCTTCCGACCTTTATTGGTTTTGGAAATAGCCCTTCTCCTATCATCTTATAAAGATTGGATTTGCGCAGACCTACTTTGTTTAGTACATCTCTACTTCTTAGACATCTCATGTATCTGTATTACTTCCTTTTCTACCTGTTTATAACTATATCTTTAGTAAATGTTGCTGTTGCCCCTGCATCATCTTTTACTGTTAATGTTACAGTATACGTTCCCCCTTCAGTAACAGTTACTAGTACGTCTTTTCTATTAATTCTTAACCAATCCCATAAATTCCAGTTCCATTCAACTACTACTCCATCAGCATCTACACAATTACTCTTTAACTCTACTGTTTTGTACCTTGGTTTATCTTCATACGTTATATTGCACACCGGAACCTGATTTTCGAATGCTTGTACTGTTGTTTCGCCATATCCTTCTTTTCCATTATTTGTAGTTATTCTTAACCCTATATTATATGTTCCAGGCTCTTCAACTCTATAAACCAATATCTTTCTCCCTTCGACCTGTTCACCATTTACTGTCCACATGTATCCATTAATTCTGTCTTTTGGGTGCCCGCCCGTTATATTAGCTTTTACTATGAGAGTAAACGGAACTCTCTTATACTTATTTGTAAATATGGAGCTCAACACAACATTATAAGGCGGTGGATCATATGTTGATATAGTTGCGCTTGCATACCTTACATTCCCTCTGGAATCTCTCGCAGTTAAATTTACTGTATATTGACCTGGCACTGTATAGTTATGAGTCACAATCCCTCTATTAGTAGTCATACTCTCCCCGTCTCCAAAATCCCATTCGTATGTATAGCTTACTAAAGATAATAGTGGACCACTAGGTACAGCCCCAAATACCGCTGTAAAAGGTACATATCCAACCGAACTACCGTATACCTTAGCAGTAAATTGAGGGAATGTATAGGTTCTAACTATTACAGTCTTTTCAGCTTCAGCAACTTCACTTGGTAACTCAAATCCATCATACCATACACGGACCTTTATAATTGCTGTCCCATCTACAGTAAATACATAGTCTATTTTATTTGTATCGTATCTTTCTGTCCCATCAGGCAGTGTCCACTTAACCTTTACGTTATGCTGTGTGTCTTGACTCATAATAGACACTTCATATGTGTAAGTATCACCCGCTAAGACAGCTCCCGCCCCTTTAAGAGAAATAACAGGTTTCTTCATAGTGTATACAATTACTGTCTGAGTTACTGTTTTTACACCATCAGGGTCTGTTTCGTATCCTTCTATTATCCCTGTTGCTTTTACAGTATGCACTCCTTCCTGGCTAAATACTACATCTACTGAAGAAGCATTATAACTTTGACCATCTACTTCAAGATAAACATTTACATTTCCAAATTGAGAACTGCCTTTAGCAGTGTATGTTACTGTAGTGTTCCGTAACGTGCTTGTAGGACCTGTCAAACTAACATCTGGTGGATATATCCCATTTATTGTTATCCTTGCTTGTTTTGTAGCAGCCAAAGATGAATCTTCGTTCAAACTTACTGTTACTATTACTGTGCTATTACCAATAACACCTGATTTTACTGTTGCCTGGGTTCCGCTTTGGCTAACTATATCTCCAGGAGATATGCTCCAGCTATATCTCAATGTCCCCCACGGCGAAGTGGCATTGACTGTGCATGTTCCTTCTTTGTTTCTCCATAGGTTTGAAGGGCAGTCCAAACTATTGATTATAGGGACAGAACTCAATACTGTTATCGTCTCTTTGTATGTTTTTCTCACATTAGGAAAGTCCTTTAACCTAACCTCTACTGATATTTCATTTGCACCACTTTGATAAAACATTCCTAATGCTTCATTGTAGCTTGTAGGCGAAAATGTACCTGTAGGTGTCGTCCACCCTGTTATTTCGTAATCACTTCCTTGAGTCGTTATATCTGCTGTACATACTGTACTTTTCTTTTGATAAACTTGCCCATTGGTATCACGGTCCTTGCACGTTATGCCATTTATACTTAACACCAATGGCAATACGTTTATATTTATGTTCTGCTCAGTGTTATAATTTGTGCTATCTTGAATCTCAGCTCTTACTTTTACTACCTTCTCTCCTGAATCTGATATATTTGCAGTGATGTTTTGACCTACATAAGTCTTCCCTTCTATTGTCCACACATAATTTATATTCCCCCAACTTGAGCTTGCAGATGCTTCACAGGTAAAATCTATGTTTTGATATATCGGGGATGAACAACTTGCACTGTTTATCGATATTGTTGTCTGTGCAACATTTACATTCAATGTTTTCGTTACTGAATTAGAAGGACTTTCCTCAGTCGCAACTACTACACTTATAGTCTTCTGCCCAGCAGGTTCGTTAAACTTTGCTGTTATAGAACTTCCACTACCAGTTATTACACCATCAGATATATTCCACGTGTACTTCAACGTACCACAACTGCTCGTAGCATTTACACTGTACGTTTCAGGTTTTAAAGTATAAGTAGATGTAGCCCCTACTATGTCTCCTGCGGTTGGCGCTGGGCATGCTACCGATACAGAATAACTCGTCTGTCTATATACACTTGAGTTTTCCTCTAACTCTGCTCTTACGACTATACTCTTTGTCCCAGGGCTATTAAATGTGCAATTGAAGTTTATACTGCCTGACGATGAAATCGTCGATTGTGGAGTACTATCAGGGCATGTATATGTATATTTTATGCTCACTCCAGAAGTAGGCGTTGTAGTAACCGTTGCTGTATATTGTTTTGTCTCCTGTGCAAGAGCAGTCGTAGGTCCTGTAATAGTCAAGGAATTTATAGACGGCCAGTTAACAGTCACATTATAGCTGGCAGATTTATTAACAGAACTATTTTCTGCTAACTCAGCTAATATGTTTATTGTGTTCGTTCCCGCAGAGTTAAAAGTACAGTTAAAGTTTATACTACCTGATGATGATGTCACACTCTGTGGACTACTACCCGGACATGTATACGTGTACTTGATGTTTACCCCAGAAGACGGGGTCGTAGAAACCGTAGCGGTATATTGTTTTGTCTCGTGTATATATACGGATGTTGGACCAGTTATTGCCAAGGAATCTATCGATGGCCAACTAACAGTAACACTATAATTGGTAGACGTATTTACTGAACCATTCTCCGCAAGCTCTGCTACGACGTTTATTGTCTTATTCCCTACTGAATCAAAAGTACAATTGAAATTTATACTACCTGATGATGATGTCACGCTCTGTGGACTACCGTCCGGACATGTATACGTGTACTTGATGTTTACCCCAGAAGACGGGGTCGTAGAAACCGTAGCGGTATATTGTTTTGTCTCGTGTATGTATGCGGACGTTGGACCAGTTATTGTCAAGGAATCTATCGATGGCCAACTAACGGTTACATCGTAGCTGGCAGATTTATTAACTGAACTATTATAAACCCATTCAGCTACAACACTAATCGTATTTGTTCCTACAGAGTTGAAAGTACAGTTAAAGTTTACACTCCCTGATGAAGAATTTATTGTTTGAGGGCTACCGCCTGGACACGTGTATGTGTATTTTACTTCTACACCCGTTGACGGTGTCGTCGTAACAGTAGCGGTATATTGTTTTGTCTCATGTATATATGCTGTTGTTGGTCCAGTTATGGTCAATGAGTCTATGGTAGGATTATTTGCTATAAGTACTACAGTACTATAATCAGCAAAACCATTCTTTATAAAACCGCTAAAATTCATATTAATAGGCCTTGTCCCAGCTCTATATATCTGTCCATTGTTTTTAATAAACAGCGTCTGACTATTTGTAGGTACTATCTTTTTAACGTCTGTTATATAATTTTCCTCACCCGCAGCTCCTTGTACTCTCGTAGCGTAAGGTACATTACTGGATTCACCTACGCCTAAAAGACCTTGATGCCCCCATGCCCATATACTACCATCACTCTTTTTTGCAAACATAGAATAAATATTTGCACCCAGCTCTATATCTACTACATTTGTAAGATAATTACTTGAATCTGTTTGTACTTTATTAAACGTTGTTGTAGTATTGGAGTTACATGAGCCGTTACCTAAAGTGCAATAACCATTCCACCCTTTCATCCACACTGTACCGTCTGCGTTTAGTATAGCTACCATGCTCACATTATCTCCCATAACCTTAATTGGATTAGGATTTGTTATGCCTGTTAGACTTACATCTGAAGAGGAATAACTACTATCTGAAAATGCTATATTTTTTACCGTTCCTCCCTGTAATAGTGCGGTACAGCTCCCATGAGATGGATCTGGACAGTGTATACTTTGCACAGTACCATTGCCCGTAAAATTTAAAAGCGTAGGACACAGCCTATCAGAACCCTGTATTCTACCTGCTGCGTACACTGTACCTGAGTTCGTTAAAAATACAATAACTTTATAGCCACTTGGGGTTTGTGCAAATTGAACGTCTTTCACTGAGGTTAAATATCCTGAACAGTCAGGACCTTTTACCTGAACAGGAGAATAATATACCTGAGAATAGCTATTAGGGTCTAACCCCGCTCCTAGTGAACCATTTTCATTACGCCCCCATGCCCAGACTGTCCCATCTACTTTGACTGCAATTAAGGAACCATTACCTCCTCTTGCAAGTACAACATCACCAGCAGGAAATAATATGTTACCACTTCCATAACATCCATTAGTGTCTTGTGCTTCTGCTATATCATTACTTGAAGTGCTTGGACAATAACTGTATCCATCATTATTATAGTACACTCTCCCCGCATCTTCTGCGTATGCGGTCGACCATGTTAGTAATAATATCAAAAATATGAATACTGATAATCTCTTTTTCATAAAATTACTCCTTTTATCTTCTCAAAGTAACGGTTTTTGTTATTTCAGTACTTGCACCTGAGTCATCGAATGCCTTCAAGGTCACATTGTAGTCTCCACCATTGTTTGTTATAAGATATGGCGATGCCCTTAACGATGTAGTCCCATTACCAAAATCCCAATAATAGCCTGTTATTTTTCCGTCTTCATCTTTACAGTCCGGAATAAATCTTGTTACCTTATACTTTGGATAGTCTATATACGTAAAATCGCATACAGGCGGAACATTATCAAATACCTCAAAACTTCCTGTACCTTCTACTGTCTTACCACTCTTTGTTACCAATGTAAGCTTTACATCGTATACCCCTGATGTTTCTGCCCTATAGATTAATCTGTAAAACTTTTTAGATACCTCTGCGCCATTTACTTCCCATGTACCCGACACTATTGGATCCGCCATTAGGTTACCACCATATATTATGGGTTTAACATCAACATATACAGGAGCTCTCCTATATTTTCCGTAGTACGTAATCTTTAGAGTAATAGTCATTGGCGGGGGCGAATCTACAATTACAGGTATCGATGCAAATTTTTCCGTTCCATACTTATCTGTAACCTTCAGCTTTACCTCATATTCACCTGGAGTCTCAAATTTATGTGCTACATAACCATAATTGCTTCCAGAAAGTACTACTCCATCACCAAAGTCCCACTCATAAGTGAATGAATCTATGCTCCTTAGTGTCCTACTAGGTAAAGCAGCAAATCTACCAACGTATGGAGCGTACCCTCTCTTTGTAAAAGTATGTATTGTAAAATCAGGACATTTATATTCTATGACTGTTACATATTTTTCTACCTTTGTTATGAGACTCTCGTCTTCATACCCTTCATTCCATGCTTTTAGTATCACCGGGATCTTCCCTGCTTCTTTAAACGTATAATTTATTTGTTCTACATCGTCAAATGTTTCTCCATTTATCTCCCATCTCAGCTTTACATTTATCCCTTCTGTCCCCTGTACAGATGCGGTATATGTATACTCTTTGTCCTGTTCTACTACCATTGGTCCATTAAACCATGCTTTTACCTTTGGGGGTACATAGTCAGTTACCTCTATCTCTATTGAAGATGCAGCCCTTACTCTCGGTTCTTCTGCCAGATACACAAGATATGTGATTAGTGATTTTCCGACTCTATCACCTAACAACCATAGCTCATTGTCTGTCTTATACTTCTCTGTCCCAAGGGTATATGACCACTTTATAACAGGTGTCCCCCACTTAGTTTCGTATGTTCCTAAGCATTTATCTGTCGACCCTAGTAGTACCTTTCCTAAATAACACCTCAAAAATATTGAAGGAGTAGAATCTATAAGATTAATATTCTTTTCCAGATCAACATATATTGATGGTATTTCTTTTATAAAAACCCTTGTTCTTATTGTCGGACTTTTTGCATCTGTAAATTTCACTTTTACTGATAAGTTGTTGTTTTCTACCATATCTCCTAATAACCACCAATCGCTCGTCCCCAAACTGCCATAGTCACTCCTTGCATCTATACTGCATCTTGCAAGTCTATAAGTGTATACATCTCCTGAGTTTGCATCGTCTACACAGTTAAAGCTGTTGACTGTGATTCCAGGTTTCTTTATTTCTATTGATTTTACTACCTGCTTTTTCAACTCTGGGGCTTCATTTAGTGTTACCAGTAGCGATATTAATTTACTCCCCTCGTTACTATATACACTTTTTACAGTATCCCCTATAAAGTTACCCTTATCTTCCAGACTCCACTTATAATCCAGAGTCCCCCACTGAACACTTGCAGTCGCAGTACATTCAAACTCCTGTGTCATGTATGGGTATTCAGGATTACAACTAAAATCTGCATTTATTACCGTATCTTCTACGTTTGCCTGTATTGTCTTTTCTGCATACACACTATCGTCTTCACTTATATAAGCCCTCACATTGACATTCTTTACAGTACCTTTCGTAAACACTACATCAATCTCGTTCCCTTTATTGTCTACAATCGTCCCATCTTCTACTGTCCAGCTGTACACTATAGTGCCATACTCAGCATCTTTGCTTGCTGTAGCGGAACACTTTCCACTCTTATATGTATAAAAGTTTTCGCAGCTTGCACTGTCTACCTTTATCCCTACTTGTAGTACGTTTATATTCAAATTACTGTCGTCACAGTCATTTGTCCCCTCTAGACATACAGTTACCTTAATATTTTTAGGTGTCCCTTCACCTTTTATCTTTATATCAGCATTTGCAACATTATCTCCCACACTCTGATTTACGACTACTCCACCTACAGAATTGTCTGTATTTACTACTTTCCACGTTGCTACCAAATTTTTTTGTTCTTTCTTTATTACACTCGTAGAACAACTTATGTTCTGCCCTGGATATACATCTAAAGGAGTGCAGGTCAGCTCACTTATCAACACGTTTTTTTCGGGAGATATATATAAAGAGTGGTATTCACTCGTATTCTTTCCAATGTCTTCAACAAATCCAATATTTATCTTTGTAGGTACATAGTATATATTTGTTGTCCCGGCTCCTATACGATCACCTTTTCCACAGCCATACACTTCTCCATCGTCTGTTAGTATCAATGTGCTATTGTTAGATACAGCAACCTTTTTAACCGTTTTACTTATGTTTACCTTATAAGGAGTAATCCCCCCAGTATTTTGCCCAGTACACGCACCACCATAGTCGTTTGTACCATACATACCAAAGGTATATAGCTCTCCACTATTAGTTATTATTGCGGATAAATACTCTTTGGTATGAACTGACCTGATTCCACTTGGTTGATTAGATATAATCGTTGGTGTCGCTTTATTACTGTAGTCCCCTGTCCCTAACTGTCCATAAATGTTGTATCCCCAGGCATATGCGGTCCCTGTTGTACTCAGCATAAGGGTATATGCATATCCAGCACTTATATCAGCTGCACTTACATTGTTTACTAACACAGGGCTTGGCTTGTCTATAGTAGTACCATCAGCGGTTATCTGTGAGTATCCGTTCTTACCCCAGCCGTATACTTTGTTTGTCTCAGAGATCACCATTGCGTGATCTCCTCCAATAGAAATCTTAATAACCTTCTCTGGTATACTGACCTTTACAAAGTAATCCACATCGTAAACTGTTGAAGTCTGCCCTATGCCTAATAGATAATTGTCATTTGCACCGTACGTATATACATTTCCCTTATCCGTTAATGCTAAGAGCGTCCCACTTGATGCGTCTATATCTACTACACTTTCATCTACAGGTATCCCCGCTATTTTAAAGGGGGTTGCAACACTTTGGAAGTTTCCCTGTATCTTTACACGACCCCACACGTAAACACTACCACTTGATGTGAGTGCATACGATCTATAGCTCCCCTGTACAACTTTCACAGTGTTATACGGAGAAGAATTTATTTTCACTGGTGATAGTGTGCTCCCATCAACCACACCTAACTGGTAATAAGAGTTATTACCAGCACCATATACTGGACCACCTAGATACTCTAAATCGGGTGGGACAACTTTCTGGCCTGCATTTACAGCGAATATAATTGTTTTTTCACTGTTGCCTTCGCTTATTACATATGCATTACTCAATTCACTTATTAGCTTAGGAGTAGAATCTGTGTTATATACTGACATCGTACTGTTACCCCAAGCATATATGTTTCCATATGAAGACTTTACAAATATGACTCTTTGTGATGCCCACATTTTATCTATAGGCTCACTAATATTTACTGATTGTACGCTGGGCGGACTACCGCTACTCCATTTTAATAGCTCCCCATTACTCTTTTTTGCTACTATTTCTATATTGTTACTGCTATCATACCAACACTTTATATCCGATATGCCCTCTAAACTTATTTCTATAGGTGTTGTAACTACATTGCCAGATGGTGCCCCTGGTATAAGAGAACTACTACCCCAACCATATAACTTCCCATTACTTGCAATCGCAAACGATACATCTCTACACCCTGACCCTATTATCTTTTCCACATTTGAGATACTTGTTATCTTTGTAGGAGAATCCCTATCTACTGTATCGCCTAACCCTAATTGACCTACATTATTAACCCCCCAAGCATAAACATCACCTGTAGATGTCAAAGCAAACATATGTTGATAACCCGCTACAATTGATACTACGTTTTGTAAACCATTTACCTTTGAAACAGTATCAAAGTTTAGGAGAAATACATCACCAGATGAAGTTAGTATATAAGTATTAGAACTAGGACCATTCACAACTATATCAACAACACCTTGTACATCTAACAACTTTGGTACAGGGACAAAACTACTACCATTTGCTCCCCACACGAAGAGTTTACCATCATCAGTTATTGCATAAGAGTTTCTACCATACGTTACCAGCTTCTTAATGTTTTCGGGTAATACAAGAACCTTTTGTGGTACTGTTATGATGTAATCCGATTTATACCCTATACCAAGCTGTCCATAATCGTTCTGCCCAGCACTATAAACGTTTACACCGTCTGGATAGGTATTCGGATCGTTTATATATAATAACATCTCTATGCTACTAACAGTTGATGGGTCCTCATTTATCTTTGCATTAACCTTAAGTAAGATTGTTCCTTCAGTATCTCTTTGTGTAGTGTATTCGTCACCTGTAGCAACATACTCCCCATCTACGTACCAGTCGTAACTTAGACTTCCATAAGTAGCACTAGCAGATACAGTACATGTAAAACTTTGGTTTATAACAGGTACCTCAGGAGTACACCCTACCACTAAATCGTTTATACTGTTTCCATTTATCTGAACTGTCGTAGATTTAGATTTTGATACTGTAGGGCTTTGTACTACATATACCCTTACATTTATTTGACCATCACCACTCGATAATGCCTTTATAGTGACTGATACGTCTTCACTGCCACTAATTACCACCATATTACCGCCCGTTGACCATTCGTAACCTAATGTATATCCTTCATCAACAGATGCTATTACATCACAAGTCGTCTCTTGCCCAACATATATGGAGCTATCTGAACAATATATGCCTTCTATATTTATATTTATTACCTGTCCAGCTATAACCTTGTAAACTCCATACGAACACAAATTTGCATTTTCATTTGTGCAAGCAGTCAGGTATATCCTGTTTTCCCCATTAACATCAACCCTTATCGTTGCTGAGGAACCATTGTTTAATACTATTTGCCCACTTATGTTGCCATCCTGCCCCCTTATGTCCCATTTATAATTAGCAGTGTATCCGCTACTAACAGTTACTTGAGCTGTGCAGGATACATTTTCACCAGGATTTACCTGATTAGGGTTACAAGTTATGCTGTTTATCTTTATCGCTGCGTTTTCTGCATTGATTATTTCGAAGTAACCATAATTCTTTGACAAACTTTTTACATTGCTCATATTTATTAAAGTTGGAGTACTTCTGTTACTCGAACTTCCATCACCTAGTTGGCCATTACTGTTATACCCCCAGGCGTATAGCTTATTGTCTTGACTTATTGCATACACTGATTGATAGGAAGACTCAACATCTTTTACACCACTTAAGCTACTTACTTGTTTAGGTACACTACTTGCGTTTGTCGTACCGTCACCTAATTGACCGTAGTAGTTATACCCCCAGGCATATATGCTTCCAGATGACGTAAGTGCTAATGAATGAGCACTCCCCGCTGTAACCTTTACAACATCTGTAGGTAACCCGGTTACTTTAGTAGGTGTATACCTATTAGTAGTCGTGCCATCTCCTAATTGGCCGTTTGAGTTTTTACCCCAGGCATATACCTCACCACTTGACATTAAAGCTAACGAGTAATCTTCCCCTGCTGTGACCCCTATTGCACTGATAGTCAGACCAGTTACCTTTACAGGTGTATAGCTATTACTGGTCGTCCCGTTTCCTAACTGACCATAGTAGTTATACCCCCAGGCGTATATGTCTCCAGATGATGTAAGTGCCAATGAATGGGAGTAACCCGCTACAACTTTTACAACATCGGCGGGTAATCCTATTACTCTGGTAGGTGTAGACTTATTAGTAGTCGTACCGTCACCTAACTGACCATAGTTGTTATATCCCCATGCATATACCTCACCAGTAGAGGTTAATGCCAAAGAATGATAACTCCCCGCTGATATATCAACTACATTCGATATGTTTATTTTTACAGGTGTCGATTGTGTACTCGATGAACCATTACCTAATTGACCATAGCTATTATTTCCCCAGGCATATACCTCACCAGTAGAGGTTAACGCTAAAGCATGTGACACGCCACCGACTATTTTTACAACGCTTTTACTTATTAACTTTGATAGTGTAAAAGTATATCTGGTAGTACTGGTCCCGTCTGCAAGCTGATAGTAACCGTTATTACCAGCACCGTAAAATACATTGGAATTCTCAATAGTATAATCGTTTTCTCCTTCTGTGATTATGTGTATCCCCTTACTTATGGTTTGATATATTGTTGGGTCTTCTTGAATGAATACCTTTACCGATAACCCTTTCTCTCCACCAGAACTGTAAGTTATAGCAGCCTTATTCTCACTTACATTAACTGTTCCACCTGGAACACTCCACTCGTAGCCTATCGTCCCATACTCACTTGTCTTACTCGCATTTACCTCACAGATAAAAGGATTGTTAATTGTCGCTGCATCCGGACATACAACACTACTAACAGTTAGCCCTATAGGTAAGATGTCTATATACTTTACTTTTGCTACTATATCAAAGTTATTGCTGGAATTCGCAATAACCTTTACTATTTTTGGAGTACCTTCACCTACTACTTTTATTGTTGCGCTACTTCCACTGTTATCGCCAGTATACGATTCTACTACACCACCAGAGCTTGACCCGTCTTTCTCAGTAATATTCCATAAATAAGATATTGAATAACCTTCATCAACAGAAGCATTTACGCTACAGTCAATACTCTGCCCCGGATACACACTCTCTGAGCTACATGATATGTCTGATATATTTATGTTTGATGTATATTGCCCAACTATTAGTAGGTCATCTGACACATTACTGTTTATTATCTTTACACTTTCGTTAACTACACCTGAAGGGACACTTATAGGAGTAGGAATCGCAAAATAGTTACTGCTTGTATTACACAATGTACCATAGCTAGTATTGTTCTTTCCAAAAGCATATACTATCTTTGAACTTGTTAGTACCCTCGTATTGTATATGCCCGCTTGTGCCTGTTCTACCCCTGAGATATATGTATTTTTCGTAGGGACATTCTTGTTTTGATTTGTTGATAACCCCAACTGATAATAGTCATTTCTCCCCCATACATATAAATCACCATTGGAAGCTACCGCTAAAGAATACCCATAACCAGCAGATATTTGCACTATCCCTGAAATAGTGGTTATCTTTTTAGGTGTACTACTTTTTGTTGTAGTGCCGTCACCTAATTGACCGTAGTAGTTATCCCCCCAAGCATAAACATCACCAGATGATGTAAGCGCTAACGAATGATAACTACCCGCAGAAATAGCTATGACATCATTTGGAAGCCCCGTAACCTTTACAGGTGTATAACTACTAGTGGTCGTTCCGTTTCCTAACTGACCATAGTAGTTATATCCCCATGCGTATACCTCACCAGTAGAGGTTAATGCCAATACATGACTATATCCTACTGATATATCTATAACATTGCTAGGGGCTGATTGTACTTTGACAAAATTACTCCTGCTCGTTGTAGTGCCATCTCCCAATACACCCGCATAGTTGTCCCCCAACCCGTATATATCACCGTTTTCTAACAGGACATGGTAATGTGTACTTGACCCATTGTTACCAACTGCTACTTTCTTTACACCCGAAAACTGTTGTATTTTGTAGTCGTATACCCTTGAACCATAAGAAACCCCTAAACTAGACGCTAAGTATGTGTTTGATATTCTTCCATATACAAAAAGCTCCCCTGTATCCTTAACAACAAATATAACAGGGTTGCTATCTACCGCTACACTTTTTACTCCAGAAAACAGGGTTGGCAACGGATATACAGCAGTCTTGTCACTCTGAGTTGTACCATAAACGCTGCTATACCATAACCCACATCCGTATATTCTATCGTATGTCACACCCGCATAAAGTGAACATACGAATACTAGTGATACCGCTAACAGTATCACTACTGCTACTGTTCTTCTTACAGCTCTACCAGTCATTTATATTAATATTACTCCTAAACAGGTAGGGGGGGAGTGGGGGTTATTTAATTTATCTACTACGCCCTTCTTCGATCTCGATAACTTTCTCTATTGCTTGTCTTATATCCATACCTTTTTCTACAAAATTCTGGATCATCATGTATTCGTCTGCTTTTGATGTATACAATAGCTGTGTAAATCTATCTACTATTAGCCTTCCAATCGTTATACCAACTGGTGTATAGCAAAATATCTCAGAATAATTTCCAGTATCAGTTGTAACTGATTTTAATAAATCGTAGAATCCTTCTGATAGAGATACCCTCTGTGACTTTTTTAATGCTTCTATACTTTCGTGCCTTTGTCTTAAGAGAAAGAAAAAGTCCGAGTTCTCAATAATTGCTACACCTGCAGGGATCTTATAAAAATCATTAACACTCTGGGTAATTGATATACAGGCTCCCCTGTATTTTCTAATTCTTCTATATGCTGTTTCTATAAATGCAGTGGTATTACCACCTGTTAACAAATCCCATGCTTCATCAATGATAAGCAATTTTCTCTTTTCTCTCTTCGTCATCTCTTGCTGTACCTGAAAGATAATAACCAGCAACACTACCTCTTGTAAATCTTTTTTTGTCTTTAGTTCTTCTAATTCCAATACCGCTAATGACTTCTGTGGGTCGAGCGTACACCTTCCTTCAAAATACGAGGCATAAGCACCTTTCTCCGTATATGGATATAATCTTTTTGCAATCTGTTGTTGTAACTCGTCTCCTTTTTCAAGGTACATTGCCACGTCTGTTACAGTCATGTCGTTCCCTTTGACCATATACGACTCTTTTATCGCTTCTTCAATGTGAGATAATGATAGTTCATCTAAAGGCACTCTTGACGCCATCTGAGCCAGTATAGACTTTAGTATTGGCATCTCTTCGTCTATATTTTCAACTCTTGTAAATGGATTTATACATATCTTTGATTCGGGGCTAAATACAATATAGTCTCCATCTACAATCTTACATAACTTTTCATAACTTCTACCCACGTCTATTACCCATACCTTGCTGTCAACACCTAAGTATGACATAATCATCTCATTCACAAAAAATGACTTTCCTGCTCCCGTTGCAGCGGATACTATGCCTGAATACCCGCCAGTTGGATTTTCGAACATGTCAATAAAAAACAATTGCCCCCTCCTACTTACAAGAGGGATAACAGGCGTATTCATGCCTTTCCAATCAGACTGTATAGGTAATAGTTCAGCTACTACTGAGGTAGTAAATGTCTTTCTCCTTCTTAAGTCTCTCTGTGATTCTGAGATATAACCCATCGGTAAGCTCATCAAAAACAACGGTAGTCCAATATAGTCATCATGCTGCAGGATAAAGTTCATAGATCTGAACATCCCTGTCAGTGTACCGTCTATACTACTTGCATGTTTTATGTCTTCTGCGTATACAAATATATGTAAATACCCATAGATGGGGGAATCCCCATTTTCTAATGCAACCATATACTCGTCAATGTTTTCTTTTTTCATTGCAATTTTGGGGAAAAACTTTGAAAGCGGTCCATACGCCTGATAGCTTGCTGACATTGCCTTGTTTTGTAAACTCTTCATTAATTTCCCATACTCAGGATACTCAGTATTTAAAACTATGAAAAATGGTGCAGATATTTGTTTTGTATTCTCGTAAATATCTCCAATGTAGCTAATCCCCCTCGTAATATCCCATTCAGCTGGATACTGCCTTACTGTGTAACTTCTACAATACTTACCATCTATCATTAGATGATCATCTTCAACATCTATAACATTGTCAGCATATATTATTTGTTCTTTTATGGTTCTGTCTGGATCGTATATGTAGTCAATATATTCGTGATTTGGATTTAATAACTCATTCAGTAGCTGTATGGTCTCAACACAATTCATAACGTGAGGAGATAACCCTGAGGAACGCAGCGTATTTAATACTTTTTCTTTTATCCTTGATACTTTCTCCTTACTTTCTTCGTATGCTCCAGGTGTCTTTGAACAAGGAACGACTACTGAAAAAATAAGTCTAAAATTTCTCAATATTACCTGAGAGCCTTTTATCAACGGTTCCTTCGTCCAACTCTTATACATCTGAACTCTCTTTTTTGCCATCTCAGAATATATTGAATTACCATGTACTTTCTCTCTCATAAGTACATATGCATCAACTAACTCGTTTATGTTTGGAGAAGCATACATCATAACTTGTATTGAAGTCCCAGCTGGAAGGTCCGCTGAGAATAGAGTTTTAAGGGTTAATACTGTTGAATCACTTGCAAAATATGGAAAACACTCGATAATGAAGCCTAAACCTGTATCTAATGCAAATAGATTTGTTTCTTCATCGTAGGATAAATAAGGAAGTAGTTCACTCACACTCTCCCTTTTGATTAATATCTTTGCCGCTTTAATCGTCTGCAATGTATACCTTCCCTCTCCTTATCTTAACTTTCCCTTTATCTTTCAACCTGATACTGAAAGGATGTATTTCCTCTACATAAGCCTGCCCTTTTTTAAGTAACAGCCTTGCTGTAACAGGCTCACAGTAGTATTTGTTGTTGTTTATTATTACCAATACAGACTTTCTCATGATTATTCTACAGGGTCTAGATTTTAACTAGACCCTGTACTTACATTACATTATTGTGGCGTTGGCCATGTTATCGATTATCTCTGGTGTGTAGTACACCGCTATAGCAGTTGCAATTCCTACAACTATTGCAAGAAGTGACTGTCTTACAATACCCATCGCAACACCAATGAGGAATGCACCGATGGCAAGAACTTTTCCAAGGTATCCCTGAGCCCAGTCAACAAGCTGAGTGTATATGTTCGCAAACTCAGTTCCACCAGTACCTGCCATTGCACTCCTAGCCATCAATACGCAGAGGACGAACGTCATCTGAAGAATAAAGGGCAAATACTTTTTCAACTCTCCTCCCTCCTTTCTCCATTACTCGTTTCTCCACCAATGTGGGTGCCTCTACTATACGTAGGTTGTATCTCTTCAAAAAACTGTATTATTTCTTTCATAGTTTTAACCCTATCTATTGATACATTACAGATTGTGCTTACTACATATCTCATTATGTCTAACTGTACGCCTTCATCTGATAAGAGTTCGTTTATATGGACTTTTCTATAACGCTTCATATATCTTGCGTTCATTTCAACGTAGTCCCTAATATTTTTTATAAATTGCTCATATCCGTAACCATTTACATATGGTTTTACCCTCCGAAATAATTCTTTTGAATCGGGCCCTGAATTTAGTATGTCGATAATCAAAAATTTCATTTTACCTCCAACGGTTTAATCATATCTTCGCCTGTTTTTGTTTCTTTTTCTCCTATTATCCATTTTTCATCATCTATCTCACTATAAACCATCTCGGGTTTATGTAAATCACCATCTTTGTCTATCCACGGAGCTATCCATATCGATATCTTCTTTTTCTCTCTTGCCAGTGGTATCTCCTCGTTATAACGTAGCCTCCTGACTATCTCGCTTACCACACTCTTCCCATCTTCAAGTCTTTTGTCATCTACAGTAGTCTCTTTTTTCTCCATTTCCTTACTCCTTTCATACCTGTAATTCTCAGGAGTCTTTTCTATCTCTCCTGAGAGAGTCTTTTCGTATACGTTTGTAAGCGTCTCGCACCTTACACCACCCATCTTGCTCGTGCAAGAGAATTTACCACCACAAGCATATATATTACTTAAAGTTATTACCATCACTAACGTATATATTACTTTTTTCATTGGCCCCTCTTTAGTGTGTAGTTAACAGTACCTTTTATGTTCCCACTATTTGTCTTAAATACCAGGTCAATAGGTATTCGTACTTTTGTTACCATATACGATATGTATATAGGTTCCCCGGTTTTTACTTCTTCATCAAACGTCACTTCTAAATCTCCACTTTCCGGGTCGTACTTCTTTACAGTTCCTTCTCCAAGAGTACTGAAAACAGAGATCTCTGTCATATAAGGTTTAAATTTAAATTTGTATTCTTTTTTATCGCTTCCGTACCCAAGTATCTCCCCACCAAGGATGTTGTATGGGTACGACTCATATTCACAGTATATCATCGTGCTTTTATATCCAAGCGGTTTTGTAAATTCAATACCATCTACATACTCGCTTTCATCAGTAACATACTTTCCGTATTCATTACCATTGTCGTCTATTATCTTTGCGTCACTTTTTCTTAGCACGAGGTCTCCATACGTAATCTTCATTGCTCCACTAACATCTCCATCTGTTAAATACACACCATTTTTTCTGCACTTTTCTCCACATGTCTGATAGCTAAATATTATGTCGTCACCCTCATTTATCCCTGTCACCGTAAGCCTTATCTCATATACACCCTCCACATTAGACACTGTCCCTGACCCATCTCCTGAGAGCACACCAAATTTAGTCTCATCAAGTACTTTCCCGCCAGCTTCTATGTGTAGTGTCCCTGGTATATAGTTTTCTATAACCTGAGTACAGTTATATTCATCATTGTCTACATTATGAATACAAATAGCTGTATCTGTGACCTCTGTCCCTGGCTCAGTTAATATTTCCTTTATGATGGTCCACCCTGTATCAGCATTCGATGGATTTACAGCATGTAGGTATGTGAATGCTCCTATATTCTTAAGTGACTTATCTACTAGTTTCATCGTATATTTCTTTTCATCACCTTGCTTCATCTTTATATTTATTGGCTGCTCTTCAACATAGTTGTTTGCCTCTTCTGGGAAGGATATTAAGACACTTTTGATCTTACACTCACCTTCAAATACCTCTTTGCCTGTACATGAAAATGATACTTCTAAATAATCATCATCTGTTAAATTTGTTGACACTACATCACTTTCGTACGTTATATTGCTAATTCCTTTGGAACTCTTGCTACCTGAAGAACCACAGCCTATAAGTATGATGAAAACTGCAATTACTGCTAATGCCTTTTTCATATATATCCCCCTAAAATCCAATCGTAATAGCTGCAATGACGTTATTTAAACTACTAGTTGCTTGTGTATAACATGCTGTCAGCCCAATGCTTTTACCGGTTTTGTAAAAATACATACCGTTTATACAACCACCAATCATAGGGGATACTTTGTCTGCTTTGTTTTCTAGGTTAGTTATATACATCACTCCTGGTCTTACTGATATATCTACCCTCACTTTATCTGCAACAGGTACTCTCACAGCAAACGGTATGCTCGCCTCTGCGGATAATACGTCATTTTCTGAATAAGAAACACCCAATGCAAAACCTAATAAGAATGGATACCCTATCCTGTTCTTTGCCTCAAATCCTAATGTTGCAGAAGATTCTTTGTACTCCGTGTAGTACTTATAACCAACATAAATTTGATGTTCCCACTCTTTAAGTTCGTCAAAGTCTTCTGCCGCAAAAAGAATGGAAACATTACAAAACACTATTGTAAATAATGACAATATAAACAGTAATCTTCTCATTTTTTCTCCTCCTTCTCTATAAGGGTTTGTAATTTTTCACTTGGGAGATAGCCTTCTACTATCTCTCCACTCTCAAGTACTATGGTCGGCGTTACGTATATGTTATTACCGAACATAAATTCCAAATTTTTATTTATGGGGTTTTCACACTCCTTATGCTCAATCTTTACGTCATTGTATGCATTATCTAGCGCCTTTATCCTATCCTCTGAGCACCATATGGATATTGCTTTTACTTCTGATTCAGGATGTATCTTTTTTAGTGGACTTAAGAAAACATATACAGAGACATCTTTTAGCTTTTTTAGCTCTTTATGTAGCTTCCTACAATATGGACAATCAGGATCTGAAAATACTGCAATACTGTGTTTACCCTGTGATAGTCTTATTGCATTTTCGAAATTTAGTCTGCTCCATTCTATCTTGTTCAGTTCCGAAGTTTTTTCTTCAGTAATGTTTTTCATGTCAACTACCCGAACAATATTACCCACAAATACGTATTTCAGGTCTTCAGATAGATAAAACACATTTCTTCCCGCTACCACCTCATACATCCTTATATCTTTGTTAAAAACGATAGAATCAACCTTTGGTACTAGCGATTTGATCTGCTCAGGTATTTCTATTGCATATGTACTTTGAACCGAAATGACAAATAACGCTAAGAGTATAATAAGTTTTTTCACTGATCCTCCTTTTACTTTATGTTACCAATATTACTTCTCGTCCCTTCTCTACCAGTCGTTAGAGGCCCTGGTATTAAGGGCTTTTCTACCTTTTCTTGCTTTTCTTGCTTAGGTTGTGTTCTTTCCTCACTTACTTTTTCTTTAGTAGTTTCTTCCTGTTTTAATGACCTTAATGCCTGCCCCTTTAATGTTACAACCTCAACAGTTCTACCTGCATCAATCTCGATAACAGGAAATGTCTTCTCAGCCATGCTTAAAAAATACTTCGCAACATCGTTTAATGCATTACCTACACCAGTTAAAAAACCACCTGTTACAATATCACTCGTGCTTGGACTTATAGTCTTGTTTTCTCCAGTTAGATTAATGCTGAATGCCTGCTGTGGTGTTAACGCCCTACCAAAACCACTCAATGTTCCCGCAAAAAGCGCCGCAGCTATCTGCTGCCCCTGTTTTGACACTAATCTGCCTCTCATACCGAGCTTACCATCTTCGCCAATTACATGCCCTTTGAAGCTACTTTCGATTATGTCACCGTTTCTCTTTATACAAGATAATGTCTCAGTCCTTATATATGCCCTCTCGTCTGAAATATTTCCATATCCAGCCCCCACTATAAAACATTCTCTAATGTCTGCCCTATACCTATTTGGTAGGATACTAAGATCAGTTACTTTCATTAGCACAGGGTAAGGCTCTGAGGGGGCTCCCCCCGACGTAGGAGCATCTATCCCGTTTAGCAGTACTACCTTCATAAAACTTACTGGGAGCCACGTTGTAGAATATTTTATGACTTTTTTTTTGCTCTTCTCCTCTTTGCTCTTCTCACCACTTTCACTTTTGCTATTTTCTTTAAACACCCTTATAATGCTTTCCTCTTTCGACTCACTACTAGCCTTCTTTTCTTCCTGAATTTGCTGCTTTCCACTAAGTGCCTGAATATCACCCTGTTTTTGTTGTTGTAGCTGAGGTATAGAAGTAGCAGGCTGTACGTTTGTTTGATTACTTGGCGCAGTTGGCGCAGGTGGGGGAATCGGTGGTAACTGTTGAGCTGTCTGTTTTTTGGGCTCAACCGTCTCTTTTTTCTTCTTTTGTTCTTCTAACTCTTTTTTTAATTTGTCAACTTCTGCCTTTAATTCTTCCTGTGTTTTTTCAACCTGTTTTACATTTTGCCCTTCAGATGCCATCCATAAATCTTTTTCTACTTTTTCCGTTAGCAATGACATCTTTTTCTTCTCTGGTGCTTTTACCTGTGTGCTCTTTTTGCCTCCAAATATCAAACTTACAACTAATGCTACTGCCAGGACAGCTACTATAACTCCTATCACTTTGAGCTTACTTTTTACTTTTTCGTCTATGTTGAACTTATACATAGGGCGTTTACTTTCCTCCTTTACTTTCCTATAACATTTATTGCTTCCTGGACCTGGGTATAATCCCCAGAATCATCGTACGCTGTTACTGTTACCATGTAACTCCCGACTTCCTTATAAATGTGATAGCTGTTCATCCCCTGAGAACCATCACCATAATCGTACTTTATTTTTGTTACTCTTCCGTCATCTACACACTTTGCCCTTATATTTACCAGACCACCAACTACCGTTTCCTCAGGTATTATTTCCAGTACGCATTTTGGTGGGTAGTTCTTTACTACTCTTATCGATAGATCTTTCTCATAAACATCACCCAATGCATTTTGCACTAACAACTTTATCTTAGTTTCCCCCACTTCTTTAAATATGTCCGTATATACTCTCTTGTCGCTTACCAATTTGTCCCCTATGTACCACCCACAACTTGCAACTTCAATCGATTTTCCTTTACTACCTACAAGTTCCGGAATGAACTTTACAGCCAGTGGTTTCTTTCCCTCCACTCCACCTTCTTTGTATCCAACTACTACAACATGTATATTCTTCTTTCTTTTATCCTCAATCTCGGTGCTTCCTTTAACATTTGTTATTGACTTTACTACCCGTGATGCTACTACCAAACTTACTATTATCAATACGATAGTAACTACTACCACAAAGACGTTCTTCACCCTGACCCCCACCTTCTTACAGCCTTGATTTTTATATTTTTCTTTAACAGTTCTTTAGCCCTTCCTACTGCGTCTTTTTCGTCAGCGGCCCATACAACTATCTTGCTCTCACTTTCTCCCTGCCCATTTGCCTGATAAGCTACTTCCCAAAAAGATAATTCACCAACACTCATATAACCCCCCTTTAAAAATTTTTTTTAATTTTTTTCCTTTCTATTGAACATGTATTTGTGTATTACCTACTCTATCTGTTGGTAATACATTTTCATGATACTTTCTACTACTAATATTGACCCTGAATACGACGTATTAGGTGTTGTAACTGCAAGTTTGACTAAAGGAGTTGGTTTATCAGGAGATGTATTTGCTAAGATGGTAGACTTTTTTGGTGGTACGTCAAAGGCATATACTGACACCGTAGAAGAACTAAAATCTGATGTATTTAGCAAAATGATTGAATCAGCAAAGAACCTTGGGGCATCCGCAATAGTTGGTATAAGTACTTCAGTTACAACTCTCCCACTTGGTAGAGGCGGATTGATTATTGTAAGTGCAGTAGGAACAGCAGTAAGAAAGCGTTCAGCATGATAGATGTCATAATACCATGCCTAAATGAACCAACGATCGATATTGTGGTACACGACATGCTCAATGTCGATGGGATAAATCACATTATTGTCGTTGACGACGGTTCTGATTCACCTGTCTTTATACCGTATATAAGCGATAAAAAGGTATCTGTATTAAGAAACGAAAAACCAACGGGAAAGACCGATGCGGTTAAGAGAGGGCTCGAATTAGTATCTACTGAGCACGTTATACTTCAAGACGCTGACTTAGAATACCCCGTCTCAAACCTTCAAAATCTCTTATGCTATATAGATAAATACGATATGGTAATTGCAAGGAGAATGCTGCCAGTGAATCAAGTTACATTGTCTGGAGTTATAGCAAATAGGATTATCACAACACTTTTAAAAGCACCAGATGTATTTTCAGGCCAGAGAATTGTTAATACAGAGTTTTTAAAAGATGTGGTTACCCTCTCAGATGGTTTTTCGTTGGAGACTGTAATCTTTCTTGAAGCTAGACGTAGAAATTTGAGAACTTTATGGGTAGATAGCTTTTATTATCCCAGGACGTATAAAGAAGGGAAGAAGATAATGCCATATCACATGATACCAATACTCTGGAAGGTCTTTAAATATGCTTTTAATAGACAGAATTGTCGCAAATATAAGATACAAAAATGTAATCAAACTAATCAAAGCAATATATAATAACCCTTCTGGATTAAAAGTACTCGATCTTGGCTCCGGAAATGGAGCCTTCGCAGATATTCTTAGAAGACATAACGCATTAGTTATCACAGCGGATAAGTCCGCCCCTGCTGATGTAATTGTAGATCTTGAAGAGCCACTACCTTTTTCTGATAAAGAGTTTGACCTCGTTACCGCCCTTGCAGTTCTTGAACACTTGAGAAACGGAGAACTCTTTATCAGAGAAAGCCTCAGAGTCGGAAAAACCCTAATTGGGACAACACCAGCACCAAAGGCAAAACCTCTACTTGATTTTTTAAGTGCAACAGGCATCATAAACAGAGAACATATACAGGACCACAAAAGATATTGGAGTAAAGAGACACTGGAGTCATACTCACTAACAGTCATTAAGTTTGAGTTTGGCCTAAATTATATTTTTATTTTTAGTAATACTAAAGTTAATGAAAAACTTCTTCAAAGATGATATACCAGAATATTTTTATATTATTGTATTTCTCCTTTATTCTTTTAACCTATTTACAAAGTTTTATATCCCTCACGACGATGCCCTTAGACACGCTGTTACTTACTTCTACGAATATAATCTAAAATCCCATACCTTCGGTTCTTACTATCCTTCTTTTGACCCTCATTACCTCTATGACATTGTATTTGGCTTTTTCCACTCTAAATTCGGGATATGGTCCTTCCCAATAATGCAGAGCTTGCTTCTTTTATTGTATTCCTTAGCATATTGGAGATTGGGAAGTATGTATATTGAAGACAAAGGACATAGACTATTGTTTTACTCTATCTGCATAATGTTTTCTGACTATATTCTTGCAAGACCAAAGTCTATAGCTAATTCCCTTTTTCTATTATCTTTTGGCTTTCCAACCCTTTCTCCTATCTTCTCTTTACTATGCGTTTCTTTTTACCATGCCTTCTGGATATATTTATCTATCATCTCAATATATTTTGTACTAAAAAGACGGTATCTACTTTCTTTTTTACACGTGGCAATAGCTGTTTTGGGAGTCTTTCTCTGGTCTTATCTTACATCTTATGAGTACATAGAATTTGAATATACACTCTTTAAGATAGACAGTTTCAGAATTGCTGAATTTGTTATTGATGAGAATAAGTCTTTGCTTGTCTCAGTCTTACCGTGCTTTGTCTTTATTTACCCTTCTTTAAGATATTTTTATAAAGACATCCCACTCTTTGTCTCTATCTTACCTTTTATGGTAATTAACCAGAGTAGATATATTGCTAGTGTTATTCCACTTAGTCTTTGTTTTTTTAGATACATAAAAATATCCATCCCCGCTACGATCTGCATTCTCTCGATACTCCTCCCACTAAGTAAGTTAGAGACAAGTTACGACTTTTTCTCTTTTATGTATAATCAAAAACACATTAATCTAAGCGGCAACGTCTTATGCCAAAACCTATCAGGAGCAAATTACGCACTGTATTTTGCACAAACAAGAGATGTCCGCATAGCACCTATAGCAGAGGTTGGCTTTATGGATAGAAATCTTCAAAAGACCGTTGTCTACCTAAACACTAAGAACCCATGTGGCACTCTCCGTAAATATAATGTCAACTACCTAATAACAGATGGTTCTGTATATAAATGGAAATGCCTAGAAAGAGAGATTAACGTTGGAAAGTATACTATAATGAAAGTCATTAACGATTGAACATTTGTGTTGGTAGGCTATTATAAACCTTCCATGCATACTTTGCCCTTTTATCATTGTTCCTTGCGTTATAACACCCTACCGCTTGCCATGTGTAGCCATATCTTGATATACACTGTGAAAGTATCCATGCTCCTACTTTCACATTTGTACATGGGTCACCTAACGACATCCATAAATCATGTCCTATGACTTTATACCACGCAGAATTTATCTGCATTACACCGAAATCATAGGTCCCATTTTTGTTCCAATTTAAAGCACGGTGATTGAAATTAGACTCAACCCTTGCTATACTCCACAGTAACTGCGGTGAAATGTTATACATAGCGCCCGCTTCTTCAAAACAGAACGGATATGCACTTCCGTAAAAAACTATAAGTATTAATGCAATGAATGTTACTCTTAATCTTTGCATTTCCGCTTAATTATCTCTATATGCTTTTTCCTATATTGATTATTAAGCCTTTTTTCTTTGTTTTCTATCAGTATTTCTTTTAGTATTTTCTTTTCTATCCCTATGTCAAAAAGCTCTACAGCCTGTTCTGCGCACACCTCAACTGGATACGCAAACTTGTATGGCCTGTCCATAGACATTGCTGAAAACGTATCAGCTATTCTAATTATCTTTGACTCAAATGGGATCTCTTTTTCTTCCAGCCCATAGTATCCTGTACCATCAGCATTTTCGTGGTGATATAAGATTATATCGGAGATAGTTATCCCATTATTGATGTTTTCGAGCATTTTTGCAGCAATTATCGGATGCATCTTGACTTGTTCCATCTCGCCTGGTAATAGTTTATCAGGCTTGTTGATAATGCTATCCCTCAGAAATATCTTTCCTATATCGTGTAGTAACCCGGCGGTCTCCAACTCTATGCGCTTTTGCTCCTGATAACCAATCGCAGCCCCTATATCTTTTACAATCTCTGCAACCTCAATACTATGACAATAGAGCATTGTGGATTTGAATTTTAATATCTCTAGAAACACATCTACTATGTCTACTTGTATCACCTACCAACCTTTGCATATTTTTCTATTGTTTTTACACTTTCTTTTTCGAGCTCTTTTATCTTTTCGTGCATTTTTATATATTCCATAATCATTCTTTCATACGTTTCAATGTCACCCTGTTGATATTCAATAGATGCCTTATGAAGTAGTTTCATGGCAACTGCTATCGACCCTGTCTCCTCACACCGCGGGAGTATACAGTGAACGTTTCTCCTTAAAGCTAACATACGCTTTTCTTGAATACTGTCATTTATCATTCTCCATTTGTTTGGGTCAAAATCGTATAACCTTGGAATATATTTTTTTGTAAGTTCCCATATCTCATCTCTTATCTTTGAGTATTCCTCTAGTATCCTTTTGACCTCTTCAATTGGTACAACAAATACAGAATTCCTCTTTAGATTGTTTATAGCCCTATCAAGATGGCTAAGGCCAAATACAAAGGCTGCTCCCCTTCTACCACCAAATGGCAGTATGTATACAGAGTCGTTGTTTTCTGCCATTTTGGTTAGCCATTTACGGTACCTCGCCATCCATTCTTCTCTTTTTTTCTTTTTTTCTAACTCTAAATCTTCTTTGTCTTTCTTTTCTAACTCTAAATTAGTCTCCATTGTTACCTCCTATATTCCATTTATCTCTATGTTTACTCCTGTCAGCTTTATAGCTGTCAGAAGGTTTAACCTTCGTTTTCCCATAAACATTGCTACATCAGATGTATCTACCTTTACGTCTACAGTGTTCATTTCACTATAGAATATTACTTTCTTGACTCTCTCTATTGGTGCGGGATATAAGGCATTTACCACGTATTCTTTTACGTTGTCAGAGTACACAATGAAATATATTTTTTCTCTTATGTTTTCTCTCAAACTATCTACGTGTGGTTTAAACAGTTCAAATATCTCTTTTGAGGATACTAAACCATTTTCACACCCTACCGCTACTTTATAAAAATCTGCTGAGTATATCTTTGCAACCTTCTTTATTTTTAAACCATTTGAGAGTAGTATATTGCTAAACCTTGACTCTATCATTTTCCTAATATATTGGGGAGATTTTTGCGATAGGATTACTCTTGGCGGTCTTATCTCAAATACAGCAGCCCAATCCCTGTCACCAACTTTATATTCCTTAATGCTGTACTTCTTTGGCAGCATAGAATATAGTTCTGTGCCCAGAATATTGCAAAAGTACGAGTCGTAATCCGGCAGTGCCTTTATTACTAAAAAAGGAACTAGATATCCCACTTTTATCATAGTTCACCCAAAGTGGTATACCTAATAATTGGTTTATCGTTTTTAACTGCTATGTTCAAGGCTGTTTCAGTACCAATCAATATTATCTTCTTCTTTGCCCTTGTAACTGCGGTATATAGAAGATTTCTAAACAACATCACATAATGAGCAGTGCATACAGGCATTACTACATAATCGTATTCTGAACCTTGTGATTTATGGACTGTTAGTGCATAAGCAAAATCTACTTCATCTGTCTCGTAATCCTCATATACTACTTCTTGGTCATCGTACTTTATGACTACATATCCATTTATTTTGTCTACTTCGATTACATATCCTATCTCGCCGTTGAATACTCCCTTTTCGTAGTTGTTGTATTTTTGTATGACTTTATCACCTACTTTGAGATTATTCCCATTTTCATCATCTTTCCCAAATAATATCTCACGAATGCTCTTGTTTAGCTCCATTGTCCCTATGACACCCCTTTTCATGGGAGATATAACCTGTATCTGGGATGTACCTAATACCTCTTTCATTATCTCTCTCTTTATCTCTTCTGGTGAGTCTATTCTTTTGAATGTATAGTCTTCTCCGAAGATCCTTGATAGCCCTACACTTTCACCCGTATTTATCTTTTTTGCAACAATGTTTATCATGGAATTTTCAGCTTGCCTGTGCAGCTTAGTAAGTTTGCTAACGTGACATAACCCTTTATTTACTATCTCCTTAAATACATTTCCAGGACCTATTGGCGGAAGCTGGTTACAATCTCCTATCAACACTATAGATGCCCCATTTCTTATAGCTCTCATCAAAGACGACATTAAGCATATGTCTATCATAGATGACTCATCGATTATGATAAACTGTCCTTCCAGTGGGTTTTTCTCATTTCTGGAAAATGTCCCATCTCTTCCAAATTCTAAAAGCCTATGGATTGTTTTTGCTTCCCTTCCTGTCTGTTCATGTATCCTCTTTGCTGCCTTACCTGTAGGTGCTGCCAAATGGTATCTATATCCGTTCTTTTCAAGTATCGACACTAATTCCCTTATTATCGTTGTCTTACCTGTCCCTGGTAACCCTGTAATGCACGTTAGTTTTCTACTAAGGGACGATACAACCGCCTTATGCTGTTCTTCTGTTAAATCAAGATTACCAACTGGTAGAAGTAACTCGTTTTTTGAATACGCCATGTTTATAATCTTTTCAGATACCAATAATTCTGCGGAATAGATGTATTTAAGATAGACCCTCTCGTTTTTTGAATATAGCTTTTCTGACATATCACTATCGTGCAGTCTGTTAGCAATAGCTGGGGTTTCTATACTAAGTATCTTTCCAGCCCTGTTTATTAATTCTTCTTCTGGTAAGTAGCAGTGCCCCTCACTATAAGTAGCATTCTCCATGATATACAGTATCGCTGCCTTTATCCTTTCAGGGTGGTCCGCTCTTATGCCATTCATCTTTGCAATAACATCTGCTCTATAAAAACCGATACCCTGAAGCTCTGTTAATGCATACGGATTTTCCCTTATTATCTTTACCGCATCAGTCCCAAAGTGGTGCAGTGCCTTCTTTGCATATGATACTGAAAGCCCATAAGTGCAAAGCGCTGACAATAGTTCTGCAATGTTCCTCTGGTTCTTCCATGACCTTATTATCACCTCAGCCTTGTTTTGTCCTATGCCTTTTATCTCTTTTATTTTCTCAGGGGAATTGTCTAACACTTCAAGTGTCTTATCCCCAAACCTTTCTACCATCTTTTTTGCTGTTGCCTCACCAATACCTCTTATCGTCCCTGAAGCCAGATATCTTATGATGCCATCTTTGCTGCTGGGGGCAACGGGAATGTAAGACTTTATTCTTAACCTATGCCCGTATTTCTGTGAGTACTCCCACTCACCTGTTATGTGAAGAGGTAGCTCACTTATAAGAACCTCAGAAATACACTCCCCTATGGCTATTATCGTTGAGCCCTTCTTGATTTCCGATGGACCTGAATATACGTCTACTACCTTCAATTTCAGTACTTTAAAGTCAGAATTAAGAGATTGGTACTTTATACCCTCAATCTTACACTTGAGAGACAAGCTCTCTTGTAAAGACAAAGTAGGACTATTCATAACAATTATGTATTATTTCTTCAAATAAAAAAGGGGCACTTGCGTATGTATTGCAAGTACCCCTTACTTGACTAAAGGCATGCTATGCAAAGCTCTGCTACTGTCTCTTTTAGAGATGGTGAAAGTGTGGGTGATAAACACCCATACTTTTCTAACAGAGCAATGACCTCATCTACACTATTTGCATTCTTGATCTCTTTTAATACGTCTTCCATGGAATACCTCCTAATATTTCGTTACCACCCGCAAGGCAGGTGTTCATAAAACACTCAATCACTTTGATTAAGTACTTTATGAACACCTGCCTTTGGTGAGTAACTACTAAGTAGCCTGGAGCAGTAGAACATAAGTTCTTAACCGCCCCAGACTACTTTACCCTACATAGTCGTGGCTATAACCACAACCATGAGGGTCAAAAATCCGACCGCGGAAGCGGTTAGGACTCTGCTAATCGAAAATTCCATTGCGACCTCCTCCCTCCCCTCATAGGGAGAGGTTAAAAAATTATCTATGTAAACAGGGGCCGATGGTTGGCCAGACCATCGTGGGCCACACACCCCTGTAACAATAATTTATCTATAAAAACAAAAAAGGCACCTAAGGTAAAACCTTAGAGTGCCTTTCGTTGCCTACTAATTAAAAAACTCTTATTTATGTATTACCATCGAGCTCAAAACCTTTTGTATCTTTTTTGCATATTTTATCCTTTTGTTTTTACTTTTCGAGTTGTAGCACCCAATAGCATCCCAGTTATATCCGTGCTCTTTTATGCATTGCTTTAGTATCCACGCAGCTACGCATACATTTGCACATGGATTGGAGAGCTTATTCCATATTTCTTCTCCTAGCGTCTTATACCACCTTGAGTTAATCTGCATAAGCCCATAGTCATAAGTGCCATCCTTGTTCCAGCTTATCGCAGTATGATCGAAGTTCGATTCTACTTTTGCTATTGATACAAGTATCATTGGCTCTATTCCGAACATTTCTCCTGCGTAGCCAAAACAATATGCATATGCGGAACTCCCAGAAAACACTATAAATAGAGATAGCAGGATAAAAATCTTTCGCATGTTATTTTTATTACTTTTTGGGGACTCTTCAGAGGGAATTTATAACCAAGATAATAGATAAAACTATTGTTATAGCGTGTTCTGTTATAGAACCAACACGGAATAGCTTTATCCCATATCTCTTTTTCGGGCTAACAATCGGGACTTTTCCACATACCGCATCTTGTAGAATATGCCCACAACAACCAAGAAAGAAAAATACCCCAAGAATGTATGGGCTGTATCCCTGTACTACCCATACTCCTTTTTCAGCCCTATACAACAAAAAAAGGACTATTGCTGAACATATGTATAAGACAAGTAGGTGTGATACCCCCCTATGATTTTTGCGCCACTTATTATATCTTTGGCTTCCAATATTGTGCTTGAAGCCGTTCCCTTCAATTAAATCGGGGAATATGCTCCCTATCGATGACACTAATGCGTATACCGCATTTCCAAAGATATAGAGCGTTATTGAAAAGGTCAATATCTTATGGCTGGTCCACTTCATCACCAGGGTAGAGCATACGGCGATGATTCACCATCTTCTTCCATATAGTCGTAGTTTGCAAGGTCACCAACCATATCCAGTGCCCTGTTAATCTGTGATTGCAGGAAATAAGAGACTCTTTCCTTTTCTGCGGTCTCTTTTATCTCTGAGATGGTTTTTTGAAGTATGTATATTGCATCTCTTTCGATCATCATATCACCTCCATGTATTTATTACTTTTTAGTTCTTTGGATCCTACATATATGGGATAGTTGTCTAATATATATATACGTTAGTATATATATATTAGTATTGTAAGGGATTCAAAACTATTTGATTTTAAAAGAAAAAAGGGCAATTTTTTTATTTGAAAGGCCACCAAATTTATTTGAAAGGCCACTGACAAAACTTGTCACTTTTTTGTAAGTGCTTGATAACAAATAAAAAATAATCCAAAGATTTATTTGAAAGGCCACCAGCCTACAAAAGATAAGTCTTTCGATGTGTCATAGATTATTTTTTGATTATAATGTAAAATCGACCTTCTTCAGTAGAGAAGGAATACTCTTTGATTACTCCACTTTTAACTAATTCATCAAGTGGTTTATCGAGCTGTTGTTGTATACGTGAGGGCATAGTTTCCTTTTTACACTGTAGCTTTTGTTGTATTGTGAAATAGGATATTTTTATCTGCTCTTTTTTAATGTTTAGCATTGGTGAGATAACTCTATATAGTCCTCTTGCAAAACCACTTAGAGAAAGATATATCTCAAAGTTAAATGGGGTCAGGTAAGATGTGTTTATGTTATTAAGAATGACAGGGTTAAGCCATACAAGATTCCGTTCTGATTTGGTGCCGTCCTGGAGTTCTTCCCCTATAAACGTTACTAAGTCAAATATACTGAAAACACTGTTTATGTGTCTTTTTCTTGCACTATCATAGATAACCATTTTCGACTCTATACCTGTCAGTTTAAGCCTTATGATAGAATCCTTAATGTCTTTAGAAGTCCTACCACCAAAAGATATGCCGAGCATTTCAGCAATGTCTTTAAGGCTCCCTATGTCTATTGGATTCTTTACAGGTTTAGGTAAGTCTGAGATAATCTTAGTAATGACCATAAATACCGCTTCGTCAAACCACCCTGGCAAGCCATGTCTTGTTGACGGGTGAATAGTTATGTATTTCTTGCAGTTTTGTTTTTTCTCATATACAGTGATAGAAATGTTTTTGTGTACCAGGTCCCTGTTGTAAACAAAGAGAGGTATTTTGAAGATATTTCTTTCTTGCCATATTAGTCCTTGTTTTTCACTTTCTTTTTTGTGTCTTTCGCATATACTTCTGACTGTCCTTTCAACTTCTTTTTCTTCCATAGGTGGATTGTTTTGACTATTCCACAACAGAGCCATCTCAAGACATTCTTTGTAATTTAGACCGTCGTTAAGCCAACTGCCTACTAGTCTTGCAAGAGAAGTGTTCCTTTCTCCCTTCTCAACCCCTTTATAAAGATTTCTGAGGAATGCGCCTTTATTTCCATTACCGTTATCAGACGTAAGGAATACTTCTGGTAGCTTACTAAGTGGGATCTCCCCAATACCTCTACCCTTTAAGAACCGGTACCTGTGACCATTTGGGTGGATTGTAGGTGGCGCAATTACGTAGCCACCGTCACCTCGAATGTCTATTTTCATGCCCATTATATTGACAGAGTTACCAATCTCCTTTCCTTCAGGGTACTTATAATAGGCATGGAGACCTCTCCCAGTTTTAACTACAACAGTGTTTAACATCCCTCTTTCCTCTGCAAATTTGATAGCTTCTTCAGAGTCAAAGTCAACAACCACAAGCCCTGATACTTTCCCAGTAACAATACCTATCCCCGCTTGTGGGAATTTTCCCCACCATTGATGAACTTCTTCTCCTGTAGGCTGCCTATATTGGTAGGGAGTCCACCTGATCAGTGGCTTTTTGGCGGATTCACTGTGTTCTTGTAAATATGCTTGCCCGGCAATAGGAATAACACTTAGCCCTTCTGATAGATACCTAAGTGCCATCTCCAATGTATTATAGGTCGTTTTTTCTACAGATAAGATTGTATGCATTGCTTTAGCTCCTCCCTTATGTTTTGTTGCAAAAGCCATTCGAGATAGCCTTTTGCATTTTGGGCTACCCACGCAATAGGTTTCCCTCTGAACTTTCCAAAAGGCATAACCATCTTCTCTTTGTGTTCTTTTATGTACGATATATATGCTTGCTTTGATAAATTATCAGCAATCTCGTTGCTTTCTCTCCTTACCCACACAAAGTGAATCTTTTTAAATTTATAAGCAAGTGAAATAGCTTTTTTATAAAGAGGGATTATTTTTTCTGATCTCACAGAATACTCTCCTGTTATCTGCCTAATGACTAACTGCGAATCACCTTTAACAGTCAGCTCACTATAGCCTTTCTGAATACAGTACTCAAGCGCTTTGATAAGAGCTGTGTATTCCGCATAGTTATTCGTTGACTTTATAGTATAGGGTTCGCAAGCAAGGCCACACTCTTTTTTTATAACCTTCCCTGATTCCATAACGACAAAACCCCACGTTGCCACGCCACCAGGGTTGAAAGGCTCACATGCCCCGTCAAAAAAGACTTCTATCTTTGTTGGTCTTTTTCTTTCTGGTTTTGTCTTTTCTTCTGATAATTGCATATCATAGTATTAACAACAAAAAAGGCAGGGCGAGTATCCCTGCCTTTTTTATACTTCCCCATAAACTTCTCCTACTTCTTCTTCAATTTCAATGTTTATATTGTATTCCATCAGTCTTTTTATAATTTCTTCTATATCCTTTTCCCCTTCATAAAGGGGTGATAGGAGTACAGCCTCTTTGATTTCCTTAATAGTCATTTCTCCCTCCTTTCTAAAAAATAAAAAAGGTCTTCAAAAGGTTTCCTTTTGAAGACCCTTCGATCGCTCTACTTATGTAGTAGCTATTTATATATTACTGCTTTTATAAAATAGACTGAAGCTGTTTTCACTTTGGGAAAACAATCATTACTTTGTCAGGTTCTAATTTAACTATTCTTAGGCTTTCATTGTAGTGTTTGCCAACCCCTTTTATTAGACCAACCATGAAATCAATTAATCCTCTTTTAGATTTGTATTTCATTATCAAAGTCTTTGTATCCTTCCATTCGTATTCAAATCTTGGTGGATTGACATTTTTTAGGGTTTCGGTTGTATTCACGTGGATTTTATCTAATTTTAGAAGAAACTCTTTTGCTGAATTTACCCCTATATAATATGGTGCATAGACTCTTGGTGCAAAGACATTGACCCAATAATCTCCAAATGCATCAGCAGCCTGTACAAAGGAAATATTCAATACCTTGCATACAGAATCAATAATTCTTAATGCAGTGCTATCTTCGACATCTTCTGTTGCCAGGAATATTGTGTTCTTGCCCAAACCAGCCTCTTCAAGTGCTCTTTCCCATTTGTCTTTTCCATATTTTTCTTTCACTAGGTCTCCCAGACACTTAATAATAACACCTTTCATTTTATCCTCCCTGTAGACTATATATAATGGAAATGCTTCTTTTCTATTTTTCTATGTCCTGCATATCTTTCTCTAACTCTTAACTTGTTTAGAAGCTCTAGCTCTCCAATTAATCTTGTCACTCCACTTTTGCAAACTACACATATTCCATCTTTTTGATTTGTCCTTAGACCACATCTACATTTTTTTTCTTTTACCTTTCTCAATTTATCCTCCCTCTATTACATAAGTTTTTATTACTCCTCTGGTTTCTCCAACTCTCTTTAGTTCTTCAGTAAGAAAATCATCTCTTACGCCAGGTGGTATTGCGAAGATAACATAGTCATATTCTGAACCTTGTGATTTATGGACTGTTAGCGCATAAGCCAATTCTACTTCCCCTCTTAAAAGATTTACTTCTCCTTCTCCTGTTTTTACTCTTAGGTATTTGCCATCTTTTTTCACTACTTTTCCTACCTGACCGTTTGCTGCTATAAGAATACCGTCTGCGTATACGTTCTTTTTTACAATTACCTTGTCGCCTATATCTATGTCCTCATTCGTTGGATTTATTATTGACTTTATCTCTTTGTTTATTCTGCATGCGGTGCTTAACAGAGGTGTGATTATTTGAAATGTCTTGTTTTTTTTGTGTAAATATGACGCTAAGACTGTTGCTGTCTTTATCACGTCTCTGTTTTTGATACGCTCAACGTCAGGATTGTTCTCCCCAGAAAATCTATATACTTTTCCAAGCTCAACTGTAGGAATTATTTTTATTATTTTGTTAAAAACTGATTCTCCTCTAACTGGAGGTAATTGCTCAGGGTCACCTACAAATATTGCTCTAGGCACTGCCCTTACAATTGCGTATAGAGTAGACCAATCAAGCATCGACGCTTCATCTACAACTAAAAGAGGACATTCGATCTTTTTGACTGAAAAACCTTTTCGCCCATATCCTAACAACATATGAATAGTGTGAGCATCACCTGATATTTGCTTTGCAGCCTTTCCGGTCGTTGCAGCATATATAGCATTTGGGTAGTATTCTCTGATTTTCTTTATAATTGTTGTCTTACCCGTGCCTGCTTTTCCAATGAGTGCAGACCATTTGTGCGAAAGTAGCTCAGACATTATAGGGTTTTCTATCTCTTCTGTTGTATATACAGGGGGATTGTTTTTGAGTATTCTAATTGCATGATTCATACACCAGTACACCCAAGTCAGATATGCTACGCCTTCTTTCAGCGTTATGTAGTTTTTTGTCTTCCCTTCTCTAACTGCGTTCTCTATATCCTGAATAGATACTTCTATTTGCAATTTATTGGATACTTTTTCTCTTAAATGTTCTATCTCAATCTTTTCGTTTTTGCTTAAGTATTCTTCTTCGAGAATATGTAAACATGCTGGATATATCATGTCTTTTGTTGTTATGAGTGGCTGGTAACGAGAGAGTACCTCTGCGGTAAAATAGTCTGTCTTCTTTTTAAGATATAGCTCAAAAGGATTCCTTATATACTCTGCTGCTTTGGTAACTGGTAGCGATATTAGGTGTTTTATCAGCTCGTTTTTCCCTATGATGTGTAAATGTGTTAGTATTTTCTTACCTGTCTCAGATTTAAATATGTGGTGCAAGTTTTTGCTTTTTTCTATTCTGCTTATTATTTTTTCTTCCTCAGGCACTTTGAGGATATTTATTTCCTTTGCAAAAAAGTAAGAACTTTTCCAATTTCCATGTGCGGAAATGTAGCACCCCAGTATATTGTCAAGGATATGTGGAACGTATATCCATGCCTTTACCCCCAACCTTAGTTTTGTGGCGGTATTTCGGGCATTATGTCTTATATAAGTGACTAGACCCTTAATCTCTTCCATAAATTTTTCCCCCTGTAGTATTACAGGGGGAAGTAAGTGCGATAGTAGGGGGATATGGGAGTCAGGGAGCAGGCTCTCCTGAGCTGTGTGAGGGGGACCCAAGAGGTTTGCTCCCTGCTTGTGTGGCCCATTTATATATTACTTCTAATAATTTAAAAATTGCTTTATTTCTTCTATTAGATCGCCAAATTCGTCTATTCTTTTCTTGATGGTCTCTTTTTGTTTCTCGTCGAATGCTTCTATACCTAAGAGAACCATTAGCTGGTATAGTCTCAACGTTTCTTCTAGATACAATTCAAGTCTTTTATTTAGTATGTCTGGATTTACAGCACTGTTGAGAGTATTTTTTGCTACTTGCAATTCTGCTTTGATCTTTTGATTAATTGCATGTGCTTCTTGCTCTTTGAATTTGATTCTTTGTATTTCTTCCTTTAATATTTCTATTTGTTTCTGTGCTTCTGCTTTAGCCCTCGACATATCACGAAGGTTTTTTGTCAGTTCTTCGATGTCAGCTTGATATTCTTCGTGGATTTCAGCTCTTGCTTCTTCTATTAGCATCTTTATTTTTTCTTGAGACTCCCCCTTGTACTTGTCTGCTATTTCTTTTTCTTTTTCTTTCAGACGCTTTTCTATGTCTTTTTTTAATTTATCTATTGGTATTTGATTTTCTTCAAGTTCATTTATACGATTCTGAAGTGCCTCGATTTGTGATTTGTATTGCTCTATTATTTCAGAATTATTTGAATCTTTAAACTTTTCATATATTTGCTCTTGTATGTGAATAGGAAGCTTTGATAGTTCACGCAAGACGTCATCACTTATGAGGCCTTTTTCGTATAGTTTAAGCAATTTGTCAATAATAACCTTTTTCAGGTGTTCACCTTTCTTTGTTTCTTTTATCTTTATGTATTCAAGTTTTTGTTGCTTTGATAAATGCCTTCTGTATAAATCAGTATCGAATTTTATATCTATTGCATCAAATTTGTTTTCTGCAATGATACAAGGTATTTCATGGAGCCCTGCTATTTCAGCTGCTTCCAATCTGTTATACCCTGAATATACTACGAATTTGTTTTGCTCCCCATCTTCAGCTCTGTACACTATTAGGGGTTGTAGTACCCCTATTCTTTTAATACTGTTAGAAAGTTCTGATATTTCAGACGAACTTAACGGCTCGAATTCATTGTTTTTTTCCTTAATAATATTTGATATAGGTATGTAGGTAATGCTATACATAGTACCTCCCAATAATAAAGATTATTCATCCTTGCCAAAAGCAAGTCTTTATGTTTGGTCTCATTGTCACTA